>Ga0222628_1000913_pt1 | contig 10763 bp, 15 predicted proteins | sample AntAcemetageno95_FD_179860 | JGI IMG/M metagenome (GOLD analysis project Ga0222628, IMG submission 179860) | Saline water microbial communities from Ace Lake, Antarctica - #95 | ecosystem: Environmental > Aquatic > Non-marine Saline and Alkaline > Saline | place: Antarctica: Ace Lake | collected... | reverse complement strand
GATGTCGTTAATTGCATCTCCTTTGTTAGTAATGTCTTTTTCAACCATATGAGTTTTAGCAACCTTATCTGATTTTTTAGATAAACTTACTCTACACTCAACTTTTTTAAAATCATCATCTTGTGTCATATTGTAACAAAGAAACACAACTAACTATATAAAACTATCTAAAAAAGAACTAAATTGGATACTTGCAACAAAACAAAGTATCCGAAAACAGGCAAAGTTACATCAAATATACGCTCCTAAACGTACACTATCAAATAAGAAACAACTAATAAGACACAAAAAATTGATGAGAAATTACATATAATTATTTTTTAAAATAACATGTATAAAAATTGTAGGTAGGATAAGTTCTAATTTATTCACAATGTTAATTTTTGTGATAATCTGAATTTATCCTAACACTACGCATTTACTTAACAATCCAAATCCATTTAGTTTTTGTGTGTGCACTCTTTACTTTGCTTTCTCTAGTCCACCAACAAGGGTAAGCTCTTAAAGGCATCCCTCTTTGTTTTCCTTTATGCTTTCCTCTAGTTGCTCTTCCATAAAACCATTTTTCCCAAGTATTTTCTTCGTCTTTAAGTATTATTATCTTGAAATTTTCCCAACCTTTGAAACGAGAACGAATATCTTTTTGCACAGTTTGTATGTAAGTATATACTTCTGGAAACTCAAAACCCGTATCTGCAAAAGCCACTACTGTTTCTTTAGGATTCAATAGTTGATCTTTTATTAATTTATAAAGCATAGCTGTTGAGTCTTTTCCACCTGAATAACATATTAAATTTTTCATTTTTTATTCTTGCTCCCCTTTTTACGACCAGCATACTTCTTCTTCCACTCAGCAGTACCACGCAACTTATCACGACCACCACTAGTACGACGACGAATATCCAATAACTCACAATGAGCTTTAGCACAATACATATTAAACATGAAAAAAGCATTACCATTAACTCGACCATCAGAATCATACAAAGAAGACATATCCCTAGCAAAAATTAACTTACATCCTTTATGTGTAGAATTACCATCATCAGTAGCAAAGTATCTCATAAACCATTCAATACCTTTCCAAAAACGAGCATAACGATCAACAACATCAGCAACAGCAAAATTATAATCATGAATAGAATAAAACAAACGCAACAATTCAGGACGATTAGGATCATCACCCTTAACACCAATATCAACAAACCAATGAATACGCCAATTAGAATTTTTGGCTAAACGCTTACAACAAGAAATAATATTATCCTTTTGAATATCAACACTCTCCTCAATACCCTTATTAGTTGGGGACTTACGAACAATACCTGCAAAAAGAAGCATTAACGAAAACCTCTAGACTTCTCTTCAAAAACTTCCTCAGCAATCTCACGAGCAATACTTTCAACATCAGCCTTAGTAGCTGAAACACTCTTATCAGTAGAACTAGGAACATCAAAAGATAAAACATCACCTTCCTTGTAACCATCACTCTTTTTAAAAATAGCGTGTAAATTATAAGCACCAAATTTTTTTAAAACAATATTTTCTTTCAACATAATCACCCAACCATAAAAAAATAGTGATGTGTGTGGACTGACAACCATAGATTAACATCATCATCCCAACACACATCGAGGCGTTACATATTATTTTTTTAAAAACACATCTAACAATATTTATAAATATTCAAACATATTTAAAAACATCGTAAAAACAACATAGAGATTACAACATATATAATGAAAAGATATAGAGTAAAAAACAACGATGCTAAAGAGCATATAACACTTAATTTTTACCTAATTAAAAAATATAATAACATCAAAAAAAGACCTTTATTTTATACAAAATAGTAGCATAAACAATAAGAATAAGATTAAAAAACAATCAACAACATACTTAAGGTTTTTCAGAAATCAACAACAAACAACACTAGTTAAGTAAAAAAAAAGAAAAAAGAAAATTTTTACTCAATATATTATCTAAAATACATATTATAAAAAAACACTACGTGTTTGGACTAACTACAATATTTGCAGGATCAGGAACAACAACAGGTTTTTTAACAACATTCACAGTAGAAATATCATTATCAATACCAGGCAATTCAACAGTGCAAACAATACCAATACCACGCAATATATTTAAAAGAGGAATAGCATTATCTGAATTAACAGAAAATTTCTGCTCTTTAACATGAATTACTGATTTATTATCAAATAAAACATCATTAGAAGTATTTATACAAATACCATTATTTTCAGCAATAGCAGTCTTCTGATAAGCTAATTTAGTTACAGTATTTGCCAATCTAGCAACAATATTCTCAATATCATCTATTCTTTGAACTAACATACTCTCAACAGGATTTTTAGATCCCGAAATTTCCTTTTTTTTACCAAAACTCATTTTTTTCACCATTTATTTATAAAACCCGAATGACACTATTAGTGTCATTCACTACACAGTGTCATTCACTAACTTACCGAATGACAGTATCAACTACGTTGATGTAACCAACAAAACAAAAAAAACAAACAACACCAACAAAAAACCTAAGAATGCCGATAAAATCAGCAAACAAAGGAATTTAACCAACAAACAAAGGAATACAGGACAAAGACAACACGCATCACGTTACACGCTCCTGCCAAGAAAGGCCTTTCACCCCTCCCCCTATACAACCCCTAATTTTTTTTTAACTTTTTTTAATTAAATGAACATTATGAACACAACGATTAATAAAATTACCAGCCACAACTTTAACAAAAGGATCAATACGATAAGCAAGTAAACGAATAACCTCCTTAACTTGAACCCTATTAACACCAGATAGTTTACTTATTTGAGAAATGGTTAAGTATTTCAATTCACTTTTTTCCAAAGCATCAAGAACCAAATCAATATTTCGCAAAGTTATAGGATTAACCCACTCAACATTACCATTACACATATCCCACCGTTTCATCAAACATCAACCCCTACAACCTTTGGATGATTAACAGGTTTAAAATGATTACAAGGAGGAGTGAAAGGGAAAAAAGGAGTAACAGCATTATCAGCATCAATCAATAACCACTGAATAAGATGAATATCTTTCCTCTTAACAAGAACATTATTTTTCAAATAATCAATAGCTTTAGCAGGAATATTTATTTTTCTCAAACTATCAGGATTTTTAAAATAAGGACTTATCAATTTATAAGGATAACTCTCAGCAGCAGTCTCATCAAGAATAGCCAAAGACTGAACACTCAACCAATTATATATACCAGCACTACGATAATTAAAACCAATCTCCTTAATCTGATCAATAGCGAAATTATAAGGAACTATTTTAGGATCAAAATTATCAGCAAAAAACTTAGCATCATCAAGAAAATACATTATAGGTCGATTAGCAAAAGGTTTATTCTCAGGAAGATTACGATGAGTGAAAAAATATTGATAACTTTCCCAAATACGAAAACCAACCTCAAAAGTTAAGAATTGAGGAATAAGGTTATTTAAACTTATAACAACACTCTTTTTCTCAGCAGTCCAAACCTTCCACATATCAAGCTCACGAGCATCATCAGTAACCACTTTAAAATCTTCAACCATACTTAAACAACGAATTGCATTACCCAAAGTTATTTTCGGCAACTCATCATCATGATCACGACTAATAATAACCAAAGCTTTACGTAAATTAAATAATGAATCTAACTTAACACCAACAAAATCAGCAGAACCACCATTATAACGACCTTGAATTAATTTAGCAGTAACACTAGCAGCAGTCTGACTCATACCCAAACCAATCCAAAAATCACGCTTATGAAGACTAGAAATTTTCATAGAATACTTACGAAAATTATGAGCCAAATGAGGGATCTTATCAATACTAGAAACAGGAACATAAGGAGCTAAATTAATACCTTTAGCAACCATATAAGGAGCTAATTTTTCACTATTCCAACCAACCTTAGCACGACTAGCATCAAAACTTTTAGGATCAACATAAACTATGAAAAAACCAGCATCAGCAAGAACACTCCAACCAAGCTTCTGCAACAAACCCTTACCATCACCACTACCAGCTAAACTCAAAACATTAAAACTATCACGCTGAGTCAAAGGAGTATCAACATTCTCAAAAGGAATAACAACAATATCACTCATAGGAATATCAAGAACACCATCAATAATATAATGAAAATAAGGTTTAACAGTACCAATAGGAATAACGCACTTATCAGACCAGTAATGAATATTTTTAGCAACAAAATTATACAACAAACTATTACAATCACTAAAACTAACACGAACCATTAAAAAGACCTCTTAGAAATGTACTTTTTAGCAGGTGAATCAATAATAGGATCAACAACATCCTTAACTGGCTCAACAACCTTAACTGGCTCAACAATAGGAACAAGAACTAATTTCTTCTGCAAAAAATCAATCTCAGAAGCCAACTCAGAAATATGAGACTCCTGAGCATCAACAAAAGAATCCATATCAGAAGCCAAACTAGCATAATCCTCTAGCAAAGCATTAATACGTTTCAACTGCCAAACCAACTCATCCTTAATAGTATCCATATCACCAGGCAAACGAGTAAAAATATCAGCCAAAGCAACCAACACATCACGACTAATAACTTTTTTGTGCAAAGCATCAACAAGAGAATCAAAACTAAACTCACGATTTAAATTACGAACAAAAAATTTTTTATCACGAAAATTCAAATGCTTATTTTTAATACTATCAATATAACTAGCAATCTCATTATCATCAGCACGAAAACTAGGCAAAACAGGACGAACAACATCAAATTTATCAACAACCATCATCAAAACCTCACTTTTTTTTAGGATCAACAGAATCATTATTCTGAGGACCATTACCCAACAAACTTTTAACAAACTTCAAATCAGAAGCCATACGTTTATGAAGCAAATCAGTATTACTCAAATCAGTCAAATCACGCTTCAAATCAGCAGAACGACTAAAAGACATATCACGCTCCAAACGAACACTATCCAACTCAACAATCTTATCAACAGGCAACAAACCAACATACTTATTCAAAGTATCAAGATCAAAAGGGAAAATAAAAACCTTATCATCACAAACACCATCAAAATCATACAAATTACGAACCTGATACTCCTTAAGCAAACCAGCAAAATTTTGAATAGGACTCAAAACCCAACGACCAGGAAAAATCAAAATAGACTTACCACGAAAAAAAACAACACCATCACGAACACGCATAAAACGCAAAGCGAAATTACTAGGACCAACAAAAACAGCACGATAATCACCATCACGCAAACCACAATCAACACTCAAACCATTCATTTTTAAAACCTCCAAACCACTTTTTTGTAAAAATTAAAATAATAATAAACACCACCAATAATCAAAGATAATAAAAAAGTTATCAACCAATAACGAACATTACGCTTATGAATATTATCCTTACAAGTCTGTAAAGCAAACTCAGTAGATAATAAACTAGACTCGCACAACTCAAAACCATCCTCAATAAAACCTTGTTGCAAATCAGACAACTTATCCTGACAAACAACCAAACCAGCACTACAATTATCAAAACCACTAGATAAAGAACTAAAAGCACTACGAGAATCAGACAACTGAACCTGACAAGAATCAAACAAATTACTAGCTTGTAAAGAAACATTACCAACAACCAAATACTCAGTAGCAACAACACTACTGCAATTAGAAAAACTAACATTATCAGAACCACTCAACAACTTAACACGCTCATAAAAAGCAGTCAACCGATCAGCATTCCACTGATCATACTCAACCATACAATCATACTTAATATCACCAGTAGAAGGATTAACACAACGCTCCAAATCCCAAACATAAGGCAACAAATTAACACCCAAAGTAGAAATATTAAAGAAAACACTACTATTAACAACCATAGAACCAGTATCCAAAGAAACAAAAAACTCATAATCACCAAGAACAGCATCAGAAGGAATAAGATAATCAACACCAAAACTAAGCATATCATCAACACCGAAAAAAAAAGACTCATTAGGACAAGTCAACCAAGGACCACTACAACTAACATCCAAAGACTCACCAGCCAAACCACGAACCATATAATCCAAAACACCACTACTAGGCAACAAGTAATCAGGAACATCAACAACATACTCATCATTAAACAAAGTAATATCAAAACTATCATTAACAAAAAAGAAATCATCACCAACAACAACAAAAAACAAATCATAAAAAAAAGACAAATTATTAAAATCATTAGTAACAACCAAACGAGAACTGAAATTAACAGGACCATTAGGAACGAAATCAACAACGAAATCAACAGGAACAACAACACTAGAACCATTAAACAAAACCTGAGAAGGAAAATCCAAAACAACACGAGAATCAAAAACATCCTGAAACAAATAAGCACTAAAACCATCAACCAAAGACAAAGACAAATCAAAACTACCATTAAAAGGCAAAACAGAACTATTAATAACAACACTATCATTAACAGCAAAAACACCACCAGACAACAAAACAATAAATAAAAATAATAACCACAATTTATTCATCTTCATCCACCAAATCTAAAACACTAATCAATCTCTTTTTAGTACCATAAAGAGGATTAATAAAATTAACAAAACCCCAATCAATATTCAAACCATCAAAATTATTTTCCAAACCATACGAAGGACAAGGATCAAAAAATAAACCATAATTTTTTTTAATCCAATTTAAAATAAATTTTGGCGTAGCCCAATCATTATTATTTGTTCCAGTCTCAGCAATTCTAACCTTCATAAAGCACCCCTAAACATTTGTTTAAATATTTTACTCACTAAGTTTATGTCCCAGCCGTTTCCAGCGAGGCGGTACTTTTGACTGTTAGATATTCCTTCAAGGTTTATCTCATCATTCAAGAAACCCATAAGGCGAAAACACTCAGTAGGAGTAAGTTTTCTAATCCTAAAATCCCTCGTTACAACACATCTAGCATCATTACATTGTAAAGTAGAACATAGTCCTTTCTGAACACGACCACGCCTAGTTTTACTATTAGGTTGTTCTAAATTCACACCGTCGCCTTCTTTCGCTTCCAAATAACCTTTCTTAGTAGCATTGACTATGCAAACATAATTATCTTTCTGCACCGTACTTAAACAGTTAGTAGTTCCATCAAACTTAGGTTCTAACATTTGCACTGTTGAGTCTCCAACTACTCGAGCCGTAGGGTTTAAAGGGTTACGTCCTCTACTAGCAACAATAAAAGGCTGACGATTACCACCACCCATAGTATTTAGAGTCGGACTGATACCTTCAACAGAATAAACTCTATTATTAGAATGTGAAGGACTATTAAGCTGAATAATTTGTTTGGGTTGTTTATAATCTGTAGCACTTAAACAACTCATATACTTTACGTTTTCTGAATAAACACTCCCTCTTTCACCACCTTTGTTAAGATTTGCTACTTCTCCAGATAATTTTTCTTTGAAAGATAGTTTCTCAATCATTTTTTCAGACAAATAATATTTCTCATCAACACTTTCTTCCAATATATCTTTCAAGAATATGTTAAGCTCTTCTTTCTCAGGCCAATTTTTAATGAGCAAACCTTCGCACTTAACCAAATTATAACATTTAAAGAAAACTCGTTCTCTGTTCTGAGGAATACCATACTCTTTACTATTAAGTACTTTCCAATCAACATAATAACCTATTCTTTCTAACTCACTTAATATCTTCTCAAAAGTAGCTTTATGCTTCTTACCGACCAAGCCCTTAACATTCTCCAACAACATAAACTTAGGATGCTTAAATTCAGCAATACGAATAATCTCATTAAACAAAGTCCCTCTAGTATCTAATTCTCCTAAACCCTTACCAGCAACAGAAAAACTCTGACAAGGAAAACCACCAGTCAACAAATCAAAATCAGGAATGTCGTTAGGGTTTATTTTAGTGCAATCACCAAAATTATATTGAACATCAGTAACATCAGATTTAATTAAATCCTCAACAATAAATAAATAATCTTTAATCTCCATTTCTGAGAATCCTTGAGTTCTCATATCCTCAGCAATATGGTTTTGTTCGTAACATTTAACAGCATACTTATCAATCTCAGAATAACCAATACACTCAAAAGGAATACCAGCTTTTTTCAAAGCAAAACTAGCACCGCCAAAACCACTAAACATCTCGAATAATCTTATTTTTTTCATATTAATTACCTTTGTTCTGATATTTTTTTATATCTTGTTCTATTTCTGATAATTCTTTTTCTACTTCTGACTGTTTATGATCATTATTTTCATAATAATTATTCTCAGGATCTTCTTTAGTGATCACTTGAACTGGTTTCTTATTCTCCTCAACCATGTTCTTACTAATCTCATCAAAAGCTCTTATTTCATCAGCAGTAGCATTACCTTCACTTATCATCTCAAGCTTTTTCATACTTATACGATCAGCATAAGCTTTAGCACTAGTAATTGGGTACTCATCACGACGTAATTTAAAATTCTCCATAATACAATTATCTTCAAAATTCTCAAACCAATTATTACGAATATACTCCTCACCCTCATCAAGACGTAAAAGAACAGTGTGTATTCCTCTCTTATCCCCTTGATTGCTATATACTTCAAACAACCAAAAAGCTTCACTAGTTTGCATCTTAGGATCTTTAAAGTGTCTCGTTTTACGAATATCAACTATCGCATCCCTTGCTAATTTAACAAAAGGATGTTTATCATCATCCTTGTTAGGCACTAACAAATGAGGTACTCTAGTATCCTTAACAAACTCCTCAGTAAAAATACGAACAGCATCTTTAACATCAACAAACTGCTTAGGACTCTCCAAATCAACCCTATCACGAGTTGCCTTACTAAAACCACTAAAAATAAACAATAAAACAAAACTAACAAGAAAGAACAATAAACCACCAACAACCCAATTCTTAACAACATCTTTATCACTAAAAATACTAGTAGCAGGAAAATTATGAACTAATAAGTAATAACTGAAAAAAGCCAATAAGCCAAGCAACAAAAAAACCAAAACAACCTTCTGAAAATTATTTAAACTCATGAGAACACCTCCAAAAAAAACTCATAATTTAGAACATACAAAACACTCTTAGAAGTTGATTTAAGCTTATCAAACAAACCAGCCTCAACCAAATTATTAGCAGCACAACAACCCATATGAGGAGTACGCATAATACCACGAACATACTTAAGAGTCAAAACACCACGATTATTAATCAACTCACGAAAAATAATCAACTCACCCTTACCAAAAATAGTATTCAAATCATCAGCAACCCAAATAGAATTAATAACATGACTCCAAATAACATCTATTTTTTTACTATCAAGATTAATAAACTTCTGCAAACTAATCAATAAATCACTAAAAGAATCAGACGTTATGAAATTAATAAGAACATCTTTAGAAAGATTATTAAACTGACAATAGTTTTTAATCAATTCCTTACCAGCCTGATCAATCTTCATCAACATCACCATCCTCAACAATAATCAGCAAATGCTTACCATGAGTACCATCTTTAGAAAAAACACCACGAGTAGGCATATCAAAAGAAACTAACGTCCCTTTAACACCAAACTTCTTCATAATCTCTTTTGGAGATATATAGATTTTCTTTTTAATAATTTCCTTCATAGTAAACGATCACCAAATATTTAAAAAAAAAAAATACTTATAAGAAATCCTTATAAGTTTTTAAGTTAAGCTCTGCAAGAGAAGCCATAGCCTTCTTATACCTATCAGCAAGAGCTAAATCACCAAGATTTTCTTTCTTGCGAAGTTCTTTACTCAAAGAAGAAATACTACCTTTAACCACGTCTTTAGCAGTCTTTAACTTAGCTTGTGCAACTTTTTTATCAGCCATAGCTTGAACTTTGACTTTTCTTCTCTCAGCACGAACTCTAGTATTTTTCTCAACACGAGCAGCTTTACGCTTAACTTTTTCTTCATCAGATAAACCGACACCAACTTTAGCAACAACATCACCCGTTTTGGAATTGATTTGCAAATACTTACCAACGTAGTTAGCAGGAACAGCAAAATTACCCAACAAGGTTTCTTTGTAACTTTTTCCATTTCGTCCTTCGACGATTTTTGTATTATAGTTTATTTCTTCTACCAATTTAATTACCTCCAAACAAGAAATTTTTTTCTTGTTTGCATCAATGAAAAAAAACCTTTAAAGATTTTTTCTTGACAATGAACCGAACTTACTAAATAACCACTCAGTAAGACCTAATTTATCAACCTCAGATAAACCACTAATCTCTTTTCTAAACTTAAAAACATCATTCTGAACAACAATATGCTCTTTTAAAAAACCAATACTAGAAACAACCTTTTTAATACTAGGTAACTCGCCAATCTTCTCAGTCAAAGCCTCAACACCAGCACCTAACTGCTGAACGCTTTTAACGTGACTCTCAAGATTCTTAGCATAAAAATCAAGCTGATCATGAGTCTGAACAAGTTGTGTTTGAGTTCTTTTTTGAGAAATTGCTAACTCCTTAAGGATATTGGAAGTTTCACTCATGTTTGACTTAACATCACCCATAGTAATCTTTGTATCTCGAACACTATTAAAAAAATCAATAACCAAAGGAGTATCATCAAGATTAGTCCTAGAATTAACAGTTTCCAACTCGCTAAAATGACTACTATCAGTTAATAACCACAAA
>Ga0222628_1000911_pt1 | contig 10770 bp, 30 predicted proteins | sample AntAcemetageno95_FD_179860 | JGI IMG/M metagenome (GOLD analysis project Ga0222628, IMG submission 179860) | Saline water microbial communities from Ace Lake, Antarctica - #95 | ecosystem: Environmental > Aquatic > Non-marine Saline and Alkaline > Saline | place: Antarctica: Ace Lake | collected... | reverse complement strand
CAAACAAGAAGACCAAAAGGACAGAAAATCAGGAGAGAGAGTTATAATACAGAGGCATTATTAAGATGGTAAAAACTAAACTAACAAAAAAGGAATGTTTTCCTAAGTTAAGGAAAGGTAAATTTGAATTATTGGAACAATCAGAAATAATTGAACACATGAATAAAAGGTCTAGAAAATCAAGAAAGAAAATGGAAGAACTTGGAGGAGTTTTCTAGAAATGGCAGATATAAAACTAGTGAACAGAACAAAAAGCATTGATACTTATTATCTTAATTTTGAAAATGACTCAGAAGGAATAGGTGGAATATATCCAATTGAAAAATCTAATAAAAAAGAACTAAAGATTGGAACAAAAATAGAAATGGAACATACTAAATCTAAATTGAAAGCTGCAAAGATTGCTAAAGACCATTTGAGAGAATTTCCCAATTATTATACCAAAGGTGTTATACCTATGGAAAGAAAACTTAAGAAACTAAACAGAAAATGATACAGAGTTTTGATGAATTTGCAGATATAAAAAAAGACCTGGAACACCTAAAGAAACTCAAAGATTTCAAAAGAAGCATTGAAAAACTAATTAATACTAAATCTAAAGATGGTCAAATTGATGTGATATTTATCAATGAAGCCTTAATTGAGTCAAATTTGTAGAATAGAAACATTTATAAACTATAAAATAGAATATATTCTATGGAAACAAAAAATATCAAAGGACATTTCTGTGGAACAGAAGTCAAAATAATGTGTTGTCCTTTTTGTAGTATTTACTTTACTAAAGAAGATTTGAAAGATTATTTTTCAATTAAAGAGGCAAATATTAGTAACTTATGCCAGAAATGTCAAGATGCTGTGTTTGATGAGGAAGAGGAATAATACTCACTAAAATGAGAGGGAAGGGAACAAAAAATCTAATCCCAATTTTGTTTTTTGTTTCCAACCCTTCCCTTAAAAAAAAGGGTGTTTAGAGTTTCACTCATATTATAAAAAAACTCAATCAAGATTAAAAGTAAAATTTTGCAATTTCTCTAGAGAAGTTGTGTCTTCCAAAACTTCACATTTAGCAATATTATTCTCACCTAAGTTAGTTTTAAAAGTTTCATTTACCTTAGTCACATCATAAATACATGAGCAAGTTCTTAAGCTTTCATATCCACACATATAACAACTCCAGTCATTTCCATATTCAACCTTCATAGTTCTTATGTCATTAGCATAAACATAATTAACATAACCAAACCAAAAAATGCTTAGGATTAGTCCTACAGCTATTGAAAGTTTGATTAGTCTAATCATTCTCCAATATTTCATCTTGCTGATTTCAGTAAGCATTTCTCTGTCACTTTTGCTTATTCCAATTTCATCCATTGTCCTTCCTCTATAAAAAATTTATAATATAGCCATTCAAAAAACCAAAAAATAAAAATACTAATTAAGAATAGACCACCCATAAAGAGTAATCTATAAATTGCTGTATTCATTCTGCCCTCTGAATAAGAAACTTTCTATTTTATTTAATCTATAATCAAATTGTGATAATACAGTATCCAAAGGATTGCCTTCATTTGTCGGCTCTTCTTTATTTTCATCTTCGTTTTCCTCTACTTCGGATTCTGAGTTTGCTATGATTTTAGGTTTTTCATATACTGATTTTTCTTCTTCAAATTGTGGAAGTTCTTCTTCTATTTCTTCTCGAACTTCATCAACCATTCTATCATATATTGACATTAAATCATCTAATTTGTCTTGAGAATAGCCTTGCTTTTTAAGCAAATCTATTATTTTCTTTTCATCATATCCAAATTCAATAGCTTTTCTTAACCATTTTACTGATTTATTACTTTCATCAATTTCATCTTCCTCTTCATCATCTTGCTGAATTACTGGAGCTTTAATTTCTGAGATTTCATCTTCATTATTATATGTTTCATATTCTTCCTTAGCATTCTTTGCAGTTTCCATTACCTCTTCTGGTTCATCTTTGTCTGTAATTACAAAAGACCCATTATTCTTTATTGGAACAGGTGGTGTTTTAGGTTCAGGGGCAGTTTTCGTAAATAATCCCATTGTTATGTTTGTCCTCCTTTTGATTGTGTATCATATCTTGTTAAAATATCATCAATTTCTTTTCCAGTGTCAATGTTGTTATCATTCAAATAATTGTCATTAGTGTTGGGATTTGCTTCATATTGTGTGAGTGTGGTTTTCATAGTATTAATTTGACCATATAATTTAAAAATCATCATGAGCCCAACAAGAACCATAAAGGCTCTTGTCAGGACTACCATTGAGTTATTTCCAGAGGAGGGGGTTGCAAATATCATCTTTCCAATTGTATATAATATCATTACACCAACTAAAATAATAATCCATTTGTAAACATTAAAAATAAATTTCTGATGTGCATAAGGATTATTCTTAATCTTATTCCAGTCTTTTCCTAAATTCTTTAAATTGTTTAATCTTTCTTTTGCTGTTAACATTTTTTGGTGATTGCATACACTATTTTTCTTTCTTGAGATGATTGAAGGATGGAATGAATTAGATAGAATATATTAAATAATACATAAGAACTTACCCACAATATAAACATGTATGCTATTGTTTTTGCCATCAACATTGAAATATTAAATAATTCACTGTCTCTACTAACTGAAGCAATATATACAAAAAATGTCATTGCAGACAAAACACTAACTCCTATCACAACCATATTGAAAACTTCATATAAATATTTGAAACTCTCTGATGCTGATTTACAAGCATAAATTATGTTATTTATTTTCATCTTTCTTTTTTAGGAAATTTAATTGTTTTTGCAATGTCTTGAATAGTCTTTCTATCTACTTCCAATTCTTCAGTTGCCTCATAACCCATCTTATCATAGAAATCTAATAGTTCTTTATAGTAGGCTCTAGCATTAGTTTTTAATAGCTTAATATTCTCATCATTAATATATGTAACACTATAACCAGTTAATGGATTGACACTTCTTTCTAACAAATAATATTCCTTGTCAATAATGTCTTTGCCTTCCTTTACAACAATAACCTCTCTAACTTTTCCTAGGATAATATATCTCATTCTAGATTTCTTCATCATAATTAATAACTTCTTCATAGTCGGATGTAAATAGCCATCAGCTTCAATCATCTCTTTAATTTTATCAATATATAAATGAGGTGGAGAATCTGCTCTTAGTTTAAAATTAAATTGTTTTGGCATCTTCTTCCTCTAATACAAATTTATCTAGAATATGCAATAAAACTTCTTGTTTATTTCCCATAGCTAATTGACCCTTTAATATGGTTAATTTTCTACTTAGATTCTCTGGTATATCAACATTCAAATACATACTAATAAATATATTTTAATATTTATAAATGTTATTATGTTGAATGATGAGTTCTTGTGGCTTGTCTGATTTTGGAACAAGTTCTAGAGCAAGTGACAAAATTTGCTGGTTTGATATCTTTTGCACATCTTTGAGATTTTTTAGCTCTAGCATACTTCTTGAAAGTCTTACCACAAACAATGCATAATACCTCAACAACTTCTACCATATTAAAAAGAGAAAAACAAAAATATATTTATATTTTTTTATAAAGGATTCCTGGCAATAGCTGTCATGAATTTTGCTTGGATATCAGACATCTTTGAACGTGTATAAGTTAATGGCATACTAGATTTTTTCGACCAACCACCAGCAATATGGATGTCTTGAATATCAAATTTGTAAACTCTTAGAAGATGTTGCATCCTAAGTTCTCTAAGATTGTGAGGAGTCATGTCTAGATAATTTGTGATATAATGATAAGAAGTCTGGTATCTAACTGATCCGAAAGGTGCAAGTGTAAGCTGGGATTCCTTGAATGGATTTATAAAACTATTAGGTTTTGCATTTTTGATTGCTTCATCAAAATCTTCTCTATAGACATTAAGAACACTTTCAAAAAACATATCTAAGAATTTTATTAGTTTCATATCTGGCAATTCTCCAAAAGCTGGAAGCATCAGCTCTTTATAATTGGTTGCTTGGATCTGTCGACATCTTTCTCTTATCGGAATTTTCTCTTCAGACTTTTTGCTATTCTGTTTCAGATTAATTGTCTTGAAATTCCACCAAATGTTTTTATCTTTGTCTTTGTAAAATGTAAGTTGCTGTAATTGGAATCCAGGTTTCATAACATTGAATCCTAATCTAACAGCTTCTTGTGAATACTTACTTTTATATTTCCATCTAATTATCTCAGAGATCCTAGAGCCTGTAAGATACACCATAGCAACAGTGGCTGCAACATCCACTCTCATATGTGCAAGTGTCATTATTTTATCTGTTATTTGCTCTACACCAGTCATGTCTGATCTGTGTTCCTTGACTTCTTCGTATCTAGACCAAGCTTTCCTTCTGACCTTTGGGATAAACATTCCTTCTTCGTTCACTTTTGTTTGGTTTCAAGTTTATTTTTCTGTAGAAAGTCGCTCACAAAAAATTATTTTCAGGCATAACTAATAGTAATTAGTTATTCTGCTCTTTGAGCCTGGAAATCTACTAAGAGAGCTTAAAAAAATTTTTTTTGAGTGTCGAACTACCTAAATATAGGCTTATTAGCCTTTAAAAAGATAATTATTGTAGTTTATAAAGGATTTTTCCTGTTGAAAAAATGCTATTTTACAAGAGAAAAAATCCTTTATAAATTATAATTAGTCTCCTAATGCTCTAAGTATACAATAAGCTTATACTTAGGTTAGCTTAGTATACAATAAGCTTATACTTAGGTTAGCTTAGTATACGATAAGCTTATACTTAGGTTAGCTTAGTAACATTTAAAAATAATAAAATATTCTATAAACTATGTCTTCTTACACGCAAAACAAAAAGGTGAAAAATCAAGCTGAAAGATATAAGGAAAGCATCGATACTGCAGACAATATTTTAACTGATGGAACTTTTAGAGTTACTGATAAAGTCAAAAGTGAATATGATATGTGGGTTTGGATTTTCCAAGAAATAGCAAATCTGCGTTTAGAAGTTTCAAGATTAGGTAGTTATGTCAGAATTAACAATAAGATGTCTCCAAGTTATTTAGATGCTTACCATGCACATATCTACAGTCTGCTGATCCCTTTAAGCACAGTCATTCCAGACAGAGTATGGAGAAAAGTTGAAAAATTTTGGATTGAACAAAAAAAAGAAATTGTTACATTTAATCGTAGTAGGTTATCGAATCCATCTAGAAAAGTTCCATTTGAATTAATTAGAAATTTAGATTTACTCTATCGTGTTGCTTTATTGGCAGCACAAAAAGCTGGTTTGGGAATAAGAGTTTCACATGAACAGAATATTGACCAAGCCATAGAGTCATCAATCACAGGAACTTAAACATGTCCATGAGAGAAGAAATAACACAGCCCTTAGCAGAGAATTATTCATTGACAACTAGTCTTCCAACAGATTCTGTTGTGACTGTTGAAGACATAAATAATTTAATGAAAGCTGTTGATAAGTTTTATTTTGATAGAGGAAATCCAAGAATGAATATTATATGGCTTACAGATTTAATTCTCAAGAGATTAAAATTAGATAGAGATTATTATATCAATGTTGAAGGAGTCAAGGGAACTGGAAAATCTAATTTTATTCTACTGTTGTCATTGATACAGACAAGATACAGTGGACTATATAGAGATGAAAGAAATCAGCAAATAATAAAAGTTCTTCCAAGATTGAAGCCTATGCCCAAACATTTTACACAGCTGACTTGTGGATTTGACTTTAAACAAAATATGAGTTTCTTAGATGAAAGTGAAGATGTCAAATCTAAATTTAATGGATTAGATAAATATCACCCTATGGTTATAGATGAAGGTAGTAAGAATCTTCATAAATATCAATGGAATAACAAACTTCAATTTTTGCTTGTAAGAATGAGTGACACAGAAAGATGGCAGAACAAAAGTGTTTATGTTTGTTTTCCAAATTTCAAAGAGTTGAATCCAGCTTTCAGAAATGATAGAATTCTCATGAGAGTATATTTATATGATAGAAATATAAAAGAAAAATATGCATCTTGTATTTTGAGTTTGAGAGACAATAATAGATATATTTCCGATCCTTGGCATAATGATGAAAATGGAAGAACTTACGAATACATGCTAAGACGTGTTCCTATCTCTATGAGAACTCCACGACACATTCTTCAAACTGAAAAGAAATTAAAAAATTATGCAGGGAATTTTGAAGTTCCATCACTAGAAGAAATTGCACCAAAGATATGGGATATCTATATGAAACACAAAAGTTATTATGCTAACAAGGATTCTGGATCTGTAGATTTGAATGAAGATGAGGAGTCAGTCAAGATAATAAAATTAAAATACAATACTAGACGTCTACTTAATTATATTGAAAATAATTTTCCAAATTTAACGAAAAAGGATATGCAGAAAATTGCAGGATTAACTGCACCAGCATATATAAAGTTAATAAATGATACAGACAAAGAAACTTTAGATGTATTAGGAAGACCAAAAACATAGCAGAGTGGTGTAATGGTTTGCACATGAGCCTCATGAGTTCAGAGAATTGGTTCGATTCCTTTCTCTGCTATAATAAAAAACTTTAAATAGTAGTAGTTCTTATGTTTTATTATGGTAAAAAGGAAAGCTAGAGCATTAACCAAAGATACTAGACAAACTGGTAGAACTAATATTGAAATAAATACAGGTCTTGCAACTACAATGCCTAATATGAGGTTTAGTTAAAATGGTATTAAAAGTTTGGGATACTGGCGAATGGGGATTTAGTGAAGGTTCAATATGGCATAGTTTTAAAAAAGGAAAAAGAACAATATGGGTTGGGAAGAGAGGAGGATTTTTTATTGTTTCCATTGAAGGAGAAAGATTAATAAGATTTAAAACAAATTCAAAAGCAATGCTATACGCAAGAGCTTACATGAGGAGAAACTAAAATAGCAAGAGTAATAAGATACATAATTTCATATACAACAAATACTGGTGAAAGAACAATCTTACCAAAAGAATATAAAAAAGAGAACTGATGCGGTAAAAGAAATTAAAAGAGAGCAAAACTACTAGATTTAAACAGCTAATAAAGGGGATAAATAAAAATTATAAAGAAAATAATTATGTGGAAATAGATAATCAAAAATATCCAATTATAAAGATTAATGTTGAAATGAATGATGGAAGTTCAAAAGTGATTAAATTAAATGCTGATATTAAATTTAATGAGGGTATTGAACAAGAATTTGAAGGAGATTTTCCAAAGATTAAAGATTATTTTGATTTTGTCAAACCTTACTTTTTAAGGATTATAGGAGAACAATAAAATGTTAAAGCCAATTAATGTGGGGAGATATTTGAAAAAGAATTATAGTATTATGTTAGAAGACTATAATCAGTTCTTATTCTCAATAACTTTTATAATTCTTCCAGTTTTATTTTCCATATTAGTGATGTATTTTATTGATTCTGAAAGTATTTCGTCCATTATTGGAAATTCTATTAGCTTTTTTTCTATAATCGTTGGTTTTTTAATAAATCTTCTTGTTTTATTATTGGGAAAATCAAAAATAAAAAGTAAAGACAAATTGAATCTTGATATTGAAAAATTAAGAAAACATTTAAGTTTTAATATTTTGAATTCAATTATATTCGGAGTTGGATTAGTAGTTTTAATTTTATTCTATGGGAATTTTGATTTAATCATAACTATAAAAGATATATCAATAAACCTTGCAGAATTCGTATTATTATTTTTATTTTTTCATGTTATTATGTTAATATTGAATATTATAAGAAAATTTGGAGTTTATGTTGAAACGAGGTTTGCGAATTGGGGATTAAGGTAGAGTTTAGTTTGGAGGTGACTAAAAATTCTGTTTAGAAAGTCGAGAGTTATTAGGACTTATTAAACAAAGCCTATAATAGTAACATTTATAAATATTTAAATATATTATAAAGTTATGAATAAATGGATGTATTTAGTTTCAAGTTGTGTATTTCTATTATTAGTTATTATGTCTTATCCAGTTGTAAAAGACAGTCTAAGTGGAACTAATTTGTATCTGATGCTTATGTTTGTTATGGCTTTTGGAGTATCTTTGTTTATGTTTATAAAAAAATCATTCACATCTCTACCAGAAAACAATTCTCTAAATGAATTCACTCCAGTTGATTAAAATGAGAATTATGTCTTTTGTTGTATCACTCTGGTTATTTTGGTGTTTAATTTTCTTCGGTTCAAATCTTATTCAATTAATACTTAACTCAACTGAGGAAATGGTCATTTTTATTGGATGCTTAATGATTATAGGTATTGGTTCAATCATCGGTGGAATATTATTGGCTATATTTAATTTAAAATGATAAAGAAACTACAACAACAAAGATTAGAAAAGATTGCAGAGAACTACTTTGCAACAACAAAGCTGGTCAGACAATACCAAGAACAATACAGAACTGACGACTGGCTAAAAGGATATCTCAACACTAATATTGAAAGGTGGAATGAGCAAGTTCAAACATGGAAACAATAAAAATAAACGGAATCGAATGGGAAGAAGTAACTCAAGCAGAATTTTTGAAAGATAAAGCTGGAATAAGTTATTATGATTATTACGAAGGAAAAGGTCATTATTTAAAAAAGAAAGAAGATAAAGAAGAAACATTTCCAATCGTCTTTAAACATCAAGGTTGGGAAAACAGAAGATTTGAAGTAGATGAAGATGGAGATATACATTTTATTTCAAATGAAAACGATGAGTTTGTTTTTGAGAATTATAGGGATGAACTAGAACTACTCTACAAGGCAGTGGAGAAATCAAAGGAGTTAAGAAAATGAAAAACACAATTAAAATAAACGGAATAGAATGGGAAGAAATCCTACATAGCCAATTTGCTAGTTTGCCTAATTCTGAAACTATGTGTTGTGGATTTGATGATGGTGTCGCAGAAAATATTTATTTCAAAAAGAAAGAAACATTTCCAATCGTCTTTAAACATCTAGGTTGGGAAAACAGAAGATTTGAAGTAGATGAAGATGGAGATATACATTTTATTCCAAATGAAAACGATGAGTTTGTTTTTGAGAATTATAGGGGTGAACTAGAACTACTATACAAGGCAGTTGAGAAATCAAAGGAGTTGAGAAAATGAATGAAAAACAAATCATAGAAAGAATTGAAGATTTAATCGACCATTACGAACCTTACAGAGAAGTTTTAGACACTGTTGAAGCAAAAGAAGTAAGAAAAGTATTAAGTAAATTACTAGGAGAGATAAAAGAATGACAATCCTAAGTGAAAGAATGTATTATATAAATGCAAACCTTTCTGCATTAATTCATATTCAGAAAATTAAATCTATCGAACAAGCGAAAATGATTTGCCAAAATCTTAACAGAGAAATTGGTGAATGGATTAGATTAGTAAGAGAGATGGAGAAAGTAGAATGAAAACAATGAGTGAAACCTACGGAGAACCAAACGATTTAATGGGAAAACATATTTGTTGTAGTAACTGCGGAAGGTGTGTTGATTGTGGGGATTGTAACTGTAAGGAGAAAAGATTAATGAAAAGTCCTTATTTTCTTTTTTTAATGATTGGTTGTTTTTTTGGAATGATATTTAATTCTTGGGGTCAGTTTTTTTTATATGGGATTCTTATTTTTAGTTATGAAATTTACCAAGAGGTAACAAGATGATTAAACAAAACAAAAAATATTCAGTAGCATTAATCTTTTTTTTAATTGGATTTGGTTTTATTGGAGGATTCTTTGCAGGAATGATTTACCAACAAACAATTCTTTTTTTAGGATTGGCGAATGCACTTCAAAGCCTAGAGGGAAATTCATTCAATTTAGAAATTGATATTAATGAAACTTTAATGACAGATAGGGTTACAGAAAATATGAAACCTATTCTTTGGGATATAAGAATGCAGAATTGCACTAAAACAGAAAAGGGATATTGTGCAATTGAATGTTATGAGAATGGATATTTGATGCCCTGTGAAAACTTTACTAACACAGAAGCTTTTTGTTATAATGGAAAGTGTGAAGTGAATGGAGTATGTCCAACTTACTATGAAAGTTTGAGGGGAGATACTATCCAAGATTGTATTAAGGAGTTGGAAAAATGATTAAATTAAATTTAGGATGTGGAAGGCAAATTTTAGAAGGATATATCAATGTGGATTATATAAATGCAAAAGGAGTTGAGAAAACAAAATGAAAGACTTAAATAAACTAAGCTTTGAACAGCTAAAAAATGAAATAGAAACTTTAGCAAAGAAGCAAGACAAAGTTAAAAAACAAACTTTGAAAGATAGCCCTTTAATCATTGGAGAAAATTACTTAATAAGAACAGTAACCATGATTTACACAGGAAAATTGACTAAAGTTTACGCAAAAGAATTAGTAGTTGTTGATTGTGCATGGATTCCAGAAACTGCAAGATGGCAAGAAGCCGTTAAAAGTGGGGAGTTCAATGAAGTAGAACCTTATCCAGATGGCGAAGTTATTTTAAACAGAGAAGCTGTTTTAGACATGACTACAGTTGAATGGCAACTTCCAAGAACTCAAAAATGAACCCCATAATTTTGAGAGAACTTTGGTCAGGGTCAGGGTCAAGGTCATGGTCAAGGTCAAGGTCATGGTCAGGGTTAGGGTCAGGGTCAAGGTCATGGTCAAGGTCAAGGTCATGGTCATGGTCAAGGTCATGGTCATGGTCAAGGTTATGGTCAT
>Ga0222628_1000909_pt1 | contig 10776 bp, 23 predicted proteins | sample AntAcemetageno95_FD_179860 | JGI IMG/M metagenome (GOLD analysis project Ga0222628, IMG submission 179860) | Saline water microbial communities from Ace Lake, Antarctica - #95 | ecosystem: Environmental > Aquatic > Non-marine Saline and Alkaline > Saline | place: Antarctica: Ace Lake | collected... | reverse complement strand
CACAACGCCACGCACACTCCCGACGCCCTACAGTCCGTAAATCACGATTAAACCTGCTGACGCTCAACCTGCACCGCTTCCTTGCCATATTTGAGCCATTTGTTATCTTGTGCAATACATTTTTGTCCTCCTGTAGTACCAAGCGGCATATTGTAGTCTTTCCTAAATGGCGTGATATATGGAATATCTGCACGAATCTATCAAATCAGGCGTGAATCGGGTGATATTGTGTCAATAGTGAGAATCATTTATGCGAATATCTCAACAATGAGAAGGGTTTTTAGCGTATATCTGACAGTCATTTGACATAATGATATCAAAACATGGTAAAACACAGTTAAATATAGGGCTGGCGTGACACTTGACAGACTTGGCACGATAAAAGCTCTTATAAAGGGTATGAATAACAATAATATTAACCAAAACAAGGAGTCAAATAACATGATAACAGGACAGCAAGAATATGAGTCAGCCGGATCCGCAGTCGAAGAAGCGCAGGGAAATTATGATGACGCAAGGGAGCATGGATATCCATATAAAGAATCCATCGCACTGAAACAAGCCGAAGCAACCATGCAGGATGTAGTCAAGCAGTATCCCGCGGCGGCGGCATGGGGCAGAGCCCAAGGCTGGACTTACGCCTCTAATGACTGCAAGGTTACCGCGGGAAAACGAGCGGTTGCACGGATCGAAGCTGGCGAGGATTACAAGATTGTGATTGAGGAGATGGAAGCTGAATGGACAGAGGCGGCCGGAAAAGCTGTCTCAAATGCGTAAAGAAAGGCAATCATGGCAACATATAAAATAAACGTACGGCGATATTTTTACGGTCCCCGCGAGACCGTGGAAGAACATCTTGACAATGAAACGGGCCAACCTTGGCGCGGAACACACAGAGAGGCACAAGAAGAAATTGATAGAATGCGTGATTGTACACATCAGCTATCGAGCGGTGAATATTGTAGCCCTTGGTACACGATTGCAATAATAACATAATAGCAAAGGATTAACATAATGACGAAAGACACAAAAATAAAACTAACTCAGGCCTGTTTGCAAATCAAGGTATTGAACAATATCCTCAAAGACACGCAACGCAAGCGCGACAAGCTGATTGCAGTCACGCTAAAGGAACACCGGATGGATTCCGATATGTTGAATCGTGAGTATAGGCTCGTGGCGAAATAGAAAGGAAACAACCATGAAATGCGACACCTGCATGCGTAATATCCTCGAGATTGAGATGACAATTTACGACTATATAGAAGTTGGCAGATGCGAAAAGGGGCTTCGTGATCCTCTTGTCGCAGGGGTAAAAGTAGAGGACGAATGGCAGGACTGTAAAGAATATGAATCAAGTGAATGAAAGGAAAATCATGGAACTCATAATCATACTAACAATCGAAGCCGTGGCTCTGGCGTGGCTGTGCGGGGGGGGGGCGTGATAATGAATGATATTATTGCTAAGATTTTATTTAAAATAGGGATAAAACCAAAACTAACATCTTTTATCGGAGGTGATATGTCTTATGGTTACGGCAAAATGAATGGAAATATTGGCATCTGGCAATTTCAACTGCCGTTCGGATATGTTGAGAACAAATGCAGGAGGGGAAAATGGAAGTTGAATTAACAGATAAAGAATTAGTTGTTTTTGGGGAGTTGCGTAAACGCGGGCTTTCAGAAATACGCAGGTGTCCATTGCTGGATAAGGTACAGCAACTTGAGGATGCTTTGAAGGAAATTCATAAAGGACCAAAGGCTGAAGATGTTATTTTTACGAAGTCCAAAGAAATGGCAGAATGGATATGCTGGGCGTGTGACAGGGCAAATAAAGCGTTGAAGTAACAGCAAATGAGTCAAATAAGCAATGCGTTGGAAACAAACGGTTTATAAATAATTACAACCCAATATCTGAAATACAGTCAAATGAAAGCGAGGGAAAATGAAAGAGTTATACAAATTAGTATGTAAAAGCTGTGGCGAGCAAATGGGCTGGTCTGAATTTACTAATCAACGGCATATTTGTTTCAAATGTGCGGGGAAAACGTTGGTTAAATTGATAAACAAGATGCACAAAGGGGGAAACAATGAAAACAGTGAAAACAAAATTAAAGATGCCTGACGGAACGTATATCAGACAGCCCTTGCAAAAGAAGCGCAACCACAAGCGCAGGGGGCTGGCACAATGGCAGACAGACCTACGGCAGGCGATACGGCTCATGGTGCTGTCAGGATATATAGCATAGAGTAAAGAAAGGATGATATGTACAAGAAGCTACCAAGAAAGCTCACCAACAAGGACGTAGTGGGAAAACCCAATGACCCTACCAACGTCTACAAGGTCAAGGTACGCCCTGACAACCTCTATAGGCTACAGGTTAACCCGTTAGCATACGCAAGCAGGCAGTACACGCTTGACGAGTTGCGAGAGGCAGGGTTCAGGCTGGTCACATGAAAAAACATACCACAGAAGAATTAAAGGAAACAGCCGTCTATGAATATACTGGACATCCAGGTGCTTACACCGACATATATTTCAAAGCGTGTTACGAGCTGGCTAATCGTGGCGTAGGGCATGATCTGAACGAAGCGGGAGAACTAACGTTTCACAATATGAAAGGAAATGAATAATGAACGCAGGACACATTGAAACCAGTAAACGGCTACAGAAAACACTTTTTGCCTTGGGTTCAGGACCGAAAACGACGAAGCAACTATCAAAAATTACGGGAAGCTGTGCCGTTCATAGCGACATGTCAGCCCTGAAATCTAATGGTATTGCATATCATTGTTGCTATGTCAACAGGTCGAAAAACGGATCAAAGGTTTATCAATATTCATTGGTGTAAAAATAATTGAAAAAAAGTGTTGACAATGAATAGTTAAAGTTGTAAAGTGTAATTATGAAAAGTGAGTTACTGTTAATTATCACGTCAACAAAGACCTGTCTCCCGGTTGCCGGTTATCCGGCGCTTGAGCTTACCTCTGGTATTCTCACTTTTCTGACTGGGAGGCAGGTCTCTTTTTATAGGTGAAGTATGAATGTTTTTATCATCAAGGATTGGAATAAATATTTCGAAAATAACCGAACAAGGGAATTGAAACGATTGCTATGGGTACCCTTCCCAAACAAGCAAGACGGTGATGGTTATACAGAACTTATTATGCACAAAGATGGAGCCGCTCATTTTGGTGTGTGGTGTGCAGTTTGCCAAGTCGCAAGCAAGTGCGATCCGCGCGGCACCCTCCTGCGGGATAGTAAAAAACCGCATGATTTAACCAGTTTATCGAGAATTACACGCATCCCAATAAAAGTTATAAAACCAGCAATTGAAAGACTTATAAAAATCGGATGGTTAGAGACTTACGACAATCCCGCACCAGACTGCGACAATCCCGCACCAGACTGCCTTGAAGGGAAGGGAAGGGAAGGGAAGGGAATAGAATGGAATGGAAGGGAAGTAAAAGCCAGTTACGGTGAATTTGAAAACGTGAAACTCACTTCTGATGAATACGAAAAACTCAAGACTATTTACGAAGATAGATTACAAGAAGGAATCGAAATACTTGATACATACATCGAGAGTAAGGGGAAAAAATATAAGAACCATTACGCTGTAATGAAGAAAAAGGGATGGGTGTATGGAAAAACGCATGACATACAGATCAAAGAACCGATTGACGACCGCAAAACAATATTCAGCGTCAAAAAGCCAGAGGAGAAAAAATCATGACCGAATACGAATGGTATGAATTATACGAAGCAAGATTTGGGAAAAAATTAACGAAGCATGAAATTGAAATATGGGATTCAGAAATTAAGTATCAGATAAAAAATTGTATGCCTTATGAAATCATGGATGCTATCCGGGAACTTGGGGAGCAGAAGCGGAAAGGTGAATTGAAATACAACGTCACTGCCAATCATTTAATCAGCGAAATAATCAAAGGGCGTTTTCAGGTTCGATCAGGGGCAAGTGATGATGAGTTATGCACGAAACATGATGAGGAAATGAATCGCCTGAAAAGCCGGATCCGCTCTGCTGAAACTGATGAAAAGAAGTGGGATATAATTTGTGAACCAATGACTATTCCGGATTGTACTGATCTTGAGAGATTTGCTAAAAGTTTGGACGACTCATTCAAGCGTCCGAAGTTCCCGAGTATATACAACAAGATCAAGGATATAGGTAAATGAAATAACAGAGAAAGGAAATCATGGATAATGAAGAAATGATTGCTAAAAAGATTGGGCTTGAATCTAAATACCGTTTACGTGACCTAATGAATCGGATAGACGAGCTGTTGAGTGAGGAACAAGCGGCGAAAAGGCAGAGGAATAAAATCGAACTCTATAAATTGGCGCTCCAGCTACAAGATTCTAAAACACCGCTAACGGATATTGCCGCGCATCTCGACATGCACGACAGCGAAGGGGCAGTATCTTGCATACAGGCAGACAACGTGAGTGCGCTTTGCCGTGAGTTAGAGGCCGGCAATACTCGTGATAAGTGAACGCAGGGGAGAAAATATATGATGAAACTGCTACAAGGCGATTGTTTGGAAGTGATGAAGGATATTGAAGATGAAAGTATTGATATGATTCTCTGCGATCCGCCGTATGGAGCCACGGCCTGTAGGTGGGATTCTATTATTCCGCTTGAGCCAATGTGGGAACAGTTGAATAGGGTAATAAAACCTAACGGAGCTATAGTTTTATTTGGAAGTGAACCATTTAGTAGTGCTTTAAGGATGAGCAATATTAAAAATTACAAATATGATTGGGTATGGGATAAACATATTCCAGCGGGAATGGGATATGCTAAATATAGACCAATGCAACAAACCGAGTGTATATCTGTATTTACTAAAAACGGAGATAAAACAATATATAACAAACAAATGGTCAAAAGAGATAAGCCGATTAAAGCTGGTGGCAACAATATATCAACAAATGTGTATAGTGGTTTTAAAGATATTGGTAAAAAAGAATATAAAAAAACATACGATTATAAAAATCCAGTTACGTTAATAAAATTTAATAAGATTAGACAAGGAAGCATTCACCCAACACAAAAACCTGTAGCCCTGTTTGAATATCTAATTAAAACATATACCAACGAGGGTGATACAGTTCTTGATAATTGTATGGGTTCAGGAACTACTGGCGTAGCGTGTAAGAATCTCAGCAGGGATTTCGTGGGTATTGAATTGGACGAACATTATTTTGAGATAGCGAAGGCGAGGATTGAAAGGAGGCAACGACAAAATATATGGCGATGAACGAATAACAAAACAACAGGAGAAAGAAAATGAATGAAGAATTAGTAACGACAACGCTTGACACTAAAATGATGCACACGCTCACGGCTCCTGAAATCAGGGCGCAGGTGAACAGGATTCAAGAAATAATGGAAGCTGTAATGAAAAAAGATATTCATTATGGCGTCATTCCTGGATGTAAAAAACCATCTCTTTACAAGGCTGGTGCTGAAAAGATAGCGCTTACGTTTCGCATTGCGGTTAGTTCGGTTGTTGAAGATTTATCGGCTCCTGATGAAATTAAATACCGCGTGACGTGCGAAGCGCGTTGTGACAACAGGTTTCTTGGTTCGGCTGTTGGAATATGTTCATCAAGTGAGGAAAAATATAAATGGCGCAAACCAGTTTGTGACGAGGAGTTTGATGAAACCCAAGAGGATCGCAAGCGGGTTAAGTGGGCGCATGGTAGGGGTGGAGATGTGTATCAACAGAAGCAAATTAGAACAAGCCCTGCGGATGTTGAGAACACTATCTTGCAAATGGCTGATAAACGTGCGTATGTCGCTGATATCAGGAAAGTCACAGCCGCGTCCGATGTGTTCGCGATGGATATTGAGGATTTACCGCCTGAAATGATACAGAATGACGGATGCCAGAAGCCGGATATCAAAAAGCCCCAGCCGAAGGACAAGGCGAATGATGATAAGCCAAAGGCTGTAAATCTCATTTCAGAGAAGCAAAGGAAATATTTATTTGTTCAGGCAGACAAGGCTAATGTGTCAGATGATATTTTACATATTTATCTGCGCGAGTTAGGAATTGAGCATACTAAAGATATTCCTAAATCAAGTTTTGATAAACTTCTGGCTTGGGTAGAGGCCGGAGGACAGGATATTCCAAGTTAATAATAATAAATAATAAAGGTTGACATATTTTATAATTATGTTAGATTGGTTATTGGAATGCAGAACAACCTTAAAAATTCAGCCCCAGCAAGACGGCACCTTCCAGTAATGGATTCTGCATTCCACGTTTTGTCTGGGGCTTTTTATGGGGTGAAATATGTCGGCTAAAGGATGTAAATGGAATTCAGAACAACGCAAAAGAAATACAGGATCAAAGAATCCAAATTGGCGCGGTGGTCAACCTGTGGTAATTTGCAAAGAATGTGGCAAAAGTTTTACAGGAGAAAGTTATCGTCATAGAAAATTTTGTTCAAGAAAATGTATGGGTGCTTATCAAAGTAAAATAAAAGGGCCACTATCTCCACAATGGAAAGGAGTTTTTCAGAAAGAATTTACGTGTGAAATATGTGGAGAAAAATTTATCACAAGGGCAGTTAAATATAAACAGGGGCCGGCAAGATTTTGTTCTATGGTTTGTTATGGCTTGTGGCGCCAAACGCTTATCGGCCCGAAGAATTCAAACTGGAAAGGTGGATTCAGAAAAGAGAGGGCGGTTGAATCAGGAAGAAAGAAATATATCGATTGGCGAAATAATGTATATAAACGTGATGATTACACCTGTCAAAATTGTGGCAAGCGTGGTTGCGTATTACACGCTCATCATATTATTCCATTTGCGAAAGACAAATCAAAGCGAACAAATATAAATAACGGCATTGCTCTTTGTGTTGTATGTCACGGAAAAATTCATGGTAAAAATTGGAAAAGTTTATCACGGCAACGAAAATGGAAAGCAGAATAAAATGCGTTTGTCGATGTCATCAGATCACATTTACACGGATGAAACCGGCACAGTCTGGCCGAACGTGACATCAATCCTGTCGGATGTAGGAGTCGTGGATAAAAAATGGTTTACTGAGCGCTCCTGCATCCGTGGGAAAATGGTTCATCTTGCAACGGCATTATACGATCAGGGTAATCTTGATGCATCATCCGTTGATCCGGTCATTGAGCCATATCTTACCGGATGGATCAAGTTCCGGCGTGAGTCTGGATTTGTGCCGGATATGGTTGAGGAATTGGTTTATAATGAAACGTGTCATTACGCAGGCACACTCGACCGCACTGGCATGAAAAATGGCGTTAAAGAATTAATTGACATAAAATCGGGAACGGTTCAGCCTTGGACAGCTCTCCAAACATCCGCTTATGATGGATGTCTTGACGATAATTATAAACGATACGCGGTTGAGCTACACAACAACGGAACATATAAATTGATTCCGTATATTGACAGGAACGACTGGCATGTTTGGCTGGGCTGTCTTGCATTGCGTAATTGGAAACTAAACAACAAAATCAAATAAAGGAGAAACATGAAATTTACGCATGATGGAGTAGAGTTTGAGGTGTTGAAGCCCGAAGTTGAAGGATGGGAGTTTAACAAGTTACGGCGTCCACGTCGCGGAGAGAGGGTTTACTCTACCGTTTCAAATTCTGTAGAAATGTGGATTTTTGAAGAACCAGTGTCGGACCCTCATTGGATAGCCACACGCAAGCCAGTCAAGCCTGTAGTCGATGGATGGGCGTTTTTGGAGGATGAACCACGACTTGGAAAAAATGGAGAATGGTACTTTTCAGAAAAGTCAGGGGTAATATGCCGAGTACATGATAAATTTACCCAGTTTCAGTATTGGATAGCCACACGCAAGCCAGAGCCGGAGCCAAAGGCGCGGAAGGTGGTAAGGCGTGAGATTAAACAGGATGATGACGAGTTGAGCTGTAGTTATAATATCGGGCGTAACGGATTGGCTCTTTCTGGATTGCATTATTTAATTACTAATCCAGATTTCATCGGTTTCGAATTCGAGAACGGAGTGGTGCAAGCAACGCCGATCATGTATTACAACAGAATTGTAGATGCTCCTGTATTAAGTTCATCAATTAAATACATGGAGAATAACGTGGATAAAGTCCACCATGCAAAGTTCGCATTATTCTTTGAGTAACCGCAATAAATAAAGGAACATAAAATGAATGAAATTGAACAGGTGAAGAATGAAGTTGTCAAGTTTGACTCATCGGCGGTCATTACTATCACGGATAATGAAAGTTATATTGCTGGTGGCGAACGCAGGAAAGCGGCGGCAAGATTTATTAAGGCCGCACATGAAAAATTTGATAGCGATATACTTGTTGCACACAATCATCACAAAAGCCTTGTGGCAAAACTCCGTGAAATAATCGCTCCGGTTGGAACATGGATGAAGAAAGTTGATAGACAACTGTTGGATTACGACACAGAACAGGAGAATATCCGGTTGGAAGCGGAAGCAAAGGCGCGAGAGCAAGCGCGTAAAATAGAGGAAGAACGCAAATTGGCAGAGGCGATCGTACTTGAAGCACAGGGTGATAAAAAGGAATCAGAGCAGGTAATGTCAGAGCCGGTGTATGTTCCTCCGGTGGTAATTCAGAAAACGGTTCCAAAGGTGCAAGGTGTATCATATACGGAACGCTGGCGAGGTGAATGTATTGATAAAGTCGCTTTAATTAAAGCTGCGGCAATTGATCCTCAATTATGCGCATTACTCAAGCCCGATGATGTTGCTATAAATCAGATGGCAAGATCATTACGCGACTCGTTTTTAATTTCTGGATGTCGGGCTATAAAAGAAAAGACTGTTTCAGGAAGATTAAATTAAAAAAAAAGGAAATAACACTTGACGATAAACGCTTATTGTGAGATTCTTGCATTATGAAAGTAAAAAACAAAGCAGCTCAGGCGCTTGGACGTATGGGTAAGGGAATATCAAAAAAATACACAAAGGCGGAACGAAAAAGACGAGCCAAGCGAATGCGATTGCTTAACGAGGAACGAAAAAGAAAATGAAGAAATGTGGTATATATGGAATTAAAAATCTTGTAAGCGGAAAATTGTACATAGGACAGAGTGTTGATATTGAACATAGAAAATATTTGCATTTTTGGTTACTTAAAAACGGCAAGCATTTTAACAATCATCTTCAGATGGCTTTCATAAAATACGGTGTAAATAATTTTGAGTTTCGTGTATTAGAAGAGATACCAGAGAATATGCTTGATGTGCGAGAGTGTGCTTGGATTAAATATTACCAGAGCAATAATTCGCAGTTTGGCTATAATCAAGAAAGTGGAGGAAACCTTAATAAGCATACTTCCACAACTACACGCCAAAAAATGTCAAAGGCAGGGAAGGGCAAAAAAATATCAGTTGACCAGAGAAGAAAAATATCTATTGCCCTTGAAGGTAAACATCGATCTGATGAACATAAACACAATTTATCTTTAGCTCTTAAAGGAAGGCGCTTATCTAAAGAATGGAAAGAAAAAATATCTGTTACCTTGACTGGCAAAAGGTTGTCTGATGAACATAAAAGAAATATGTCTATTGCTCGTAAGGGCATTAAACGTAAGCCGTTTTCTGAAGAATGGAAAAAAAATTTATCCCTTGCTCGGACAGGCAAGCATCCTTCAATGGAAACTCGATATAACTTATCGGAGGCACATAAAGGCAAGAAAAATTATAATTACGGGAAACATCTTTCAAAACAAACACGCCAAAAGCTTTCTGAAGCGTTAAAAGGTAGAATAATATCCGAAGAAACGCGCGAAAAAATGTCTATATCTCAAAAGGGGCATTCAGTATCTAAAGAAACACGGCGAAAAATATCTGAGGCACAACGAAACCCTGAAAAGGGAACATCCGGCAGGGCGTGATATGAAACACTGGTCAAAATTCGACTTACCTAATCACGCGCTCATAAAAATGACTCCTGAGAAGCGCAAGGAATTGGGATTGCAGTTGCCGTCGGAGTCGTATGCCAAGAACAGTATCAAGAACGAGGCTGAGTTGCAGAAGCTGTGTGAGAAAGAACTTAACCGCAAAGGAATAGCATATCTACATTTGAGTTTTCGCGCCAGAGAGAAGATCGGCTGGCCAGATTTGGTGTTTGTGGTAAAAGGCAGACCGGTAGCTGTTGAGTTGAAGTCGGGCAAAAGAAAACCCACACCTGAACAGGTTGCGATGCTTGCCAAGATGCGAGATAACGGTTGGTCAACTTATATTGTAAGAACGTTTCAAGAGTTCTTGGTGTGTGCTGGGTGGTTTATAAGTGAGGAACAACCATGACAACACTATTCCGCATAGCCGCGCTTCTCGTGTGCCTGTCGTTGGGCTGGTTGTGGGCGTGGCTGTTGACGAGGTGATGATATTATGAAACCATTAACAGTAGGTAGCTTGTTTGCAGGTATAGACGGCTTCGGCATTGGACTCGAACGATGTGGTATGCAGGTGAAATGGCAGGTTGAAAACGATGAATATGCAAACAAAGTATTATCCAAACATTGGCCTAAAGTAAGGAGATGGAACGATGTCAAAACTTTCCCGCCAGACGACGAAACAGACTGGACAGTTGATGTTATTGTCGGAGGATTCCCTTGCCAGCCTTTCAGCCAAGCCGGGAAACGATGTGGCACAGAAGATAACCGCTACCTCTGGCCAGCGATGCTTAGAATTATATCAACGCTCAAGCCATCATGGTGCATTGCTGAAAATGTTCGCGGAATA
>Ga0222628_1000908_pt1 | contig 10780 bp, 9 predicted proteins | sample AntAcemetageno95_FD_179860 | JGI IMG/M metagenome (GOLD analysis project Ga0222628, IMG submission 179860) | Saline water microbial communities from Ace Lake, Antarctica - #95 | ecosystem: Environmental > Aquatic > Non-marine Saline and Alkaline > Saline | place: Antarctica: Ace Lake | collected... | reverse complement strand
AGTTGTAAGGTAGTTCTGGTGGGGCCATTCCCCGCCCTCTTTTTCGAATTTTCTTGCATTAGGGTATCGAAAAGCGAGGATATCGGGCCGGCTCGTATTGCCGGATTCCTTGATGATGATCTTAAAAAATGCGTCGGGAATCCCAATGAGCATTTCCCCTTTTTCCGCTTCTCCAAGCCACTTGGTTGGCTTTTTGTTCTTGAATATCGGCCCGGTGACTATCCATATCTTTTTGTACTTATCCGCCCACTTTTCGGTTTTCTTTTCAAGGTTAAACCAAATCTTTCGATTCAGCTCTTTCGTCTGAGGGCAGGCATTTAGCATGGTGTGCGTATTCCAGTCGGCTGCCGCTCCAAGCCGCCAAGCAATATGCTTCATGCAAAGATGACCACGATCGTAAACCTTATCAGGATGCGCCTTTCGGAACGTATTGGTAAATTTGTAGGTATCATCATCGGGGGCGACTCCCGTTGCATGGAGACCCTTATCTGTGAGCCAAGGATTTGGCCTTTCCGGTCCCTTACCAAGGATCCCTTCTTTCTTTCTTATCTCATACGCTACCCATTCAGGATTCCCCAAGCGGTCCTCCACGCCGTCACCGTCGTTATCATCTGGGCCGTCAAAGCTAACCATATATGCCTTGAAAACCCGAACGATGTCTTTAGGCTGTGTGCCGAAACGGTCGTGCTCCTTCGCTACGACGAAGCGGAGGCGCGATGCGTCAGCGACAAGGTTTTGGAGGCTTTCGGGATCGAGGATGAAAACGACGAAAACGGGGAGGAATGTGATGCAGCAGCTTCTTTTTGAAAACCTGCCGGCGCAGGTGCCGGTGACGAAGATTTGGGATGTGGATGCTTTTCTCACGGACAGCGATAAGGAGATCCTGGCGAGCACTGGCCGGAAGTCCAATAAGAATTTAGGTCGATGGCAATTGTCGGCTTCGAAGCACTGCCAGTATTTCACGCCCCTGGAGTTTTCGAGTTTTCTCTGCGAGCTCGCGCGGGAGTGGATCGGCGACTCAAAGCCGCGGGTATTCGATCCGACCTGCGGGACGGGCCGGCTTTTGTATCCGTGGAAGAAGGCGGGCTTCGATGTGGTGGGCGTGGAGCTTGACGGGGATATGGCCTCAAAGGCGCGGCACCTGCTCGGCGGCAAAGCGGTGAAAAGGGGGGACATCCTGGAATATCTGCCGCATCTGCACGGGGCGGCGCCGGTGGTGATGACCAATCCTCCCTTTGGGCTCCAATGGGACATCGAGGACAAGGAAGACGAATTTCAGTTTGTCCCGGTCGCCGGCGGCAAGGAGAAGATCGGCAGCGAGATGGCTGTGATGGAGGCGTGCATAAAGGCCGTCCAGTCCTACGACGACGACGGAATCATCCTGGCGATATTGCCGGTGGGCTTCGCCGATTCGGAAGCCTGGCGCAACGTGGTCTATGAGACAAACCGCTTCGAAATGTTCCTGGACGTGCGGGTGGAGAATATGTTTAGGGCAGAGTACAAAATTCCGGTCGCCGCTAAATTGCAGGTCCTTTTCAAGAGCAGCGGATACGAACGCTTTTATCCGGATGAAACCGTGAGCGGCGAAATCGATTACAGCGACCGTGATTGGAAGGCGCAGCTCCTGGGGCTTTGGAAGAAGCTTGAACTTCCTCATTTTAGCTTCACGGATTCGGAAAGGGCGAATATTCCGAATCTGGGCGACCTGACGGAGGTCGACGTGGACTACCGGGCGCGACTGACGCCCAAAGGTTTGAAAGGTTCGCCGGCGGCGATGGCGATGGTCGATTTCCAGGACGAGGTTTATCGGGAATACGATCCGGTGCGCGGGATTCAGGGCGGCGCGATCACCTCGGTGGCTTCGCAGGTCGCTTTGCTTTCCCGGGGCGTGGATCCGGCTTTGGAGTATCTGGGGAATCTCGGGTACGAGGCCAAGGCGCCTACCGCGATCGAGAGCGCCAGGCTGGAGAAATTGAAACAGCGTTTCGATTATCTGGGCACACCGTTGATGCCGATCAAGCCCCATGACCGGCTGGCCTACTTCCTGGAACGTCCCTACGTGGCGGTCGACACGGTCACAGGCGACGCCGGCGCGCCGATCTGGCTCAAGGGCAAGAGCTACAATTTCCGGCCGGGGTGGATCCGGGAGAACGCGGTCCAGAAAAAAATGGATAAGGGCGAGGGCGCTAAAGCTCATACGGTGGTGTGGCGCAAGGAAAGCAGGGCGCTAAAGATCACCATCGAAACCGAAGGCAAACCCCGAGAGATCGACGAGACGGAGCCGGAGCAGATCAAGCTACTCACCAGCGCCTTCGGACTTCCGACCATCGATGACGTGACGCTAAAATATCGGGTTCAATACGAAAACTATTTGCGGCAGGCCAGGCAGGAGTTTCCGTATCTCTACGATTATCAGGCCGGCGACATCGCACGGCTGTCGATGAAAAGGAGCGGATACCTGGGCTACGAAATGGGCGGCGGCAAAACCGTAACGAGCGCGGCGTGGGCTTCGCTCAGACGTTTTCGCAGAGTGCTGGTCGTGGCGGAGTCGGGCTTGGTGCAAAACTGGTTGAAGGAACTGGAGAAGTTTGGGTTCGAGGTTCACGAACTCCGCGATCATAGCTCCATCCACCAATTACGCGAGAAGATCAGGGCCGAGAAAAAGTCGGCGAGCAAGGATAAGAAGACGGTTTTCTACGTGACCTCTTACGAGTTTTTGAGCTTGGGAGACCGGGTTTTCGACGGCTGGACCTGTCACCGGGAGCGGGAAGGCTGCGACGATCACCACGTGGAAAATAACCGCTCTCATTCCTGCAGGGACTGCGGACGCTCCTACCTGACGGCTTATCCGGCCTGCCCGAAATGCGGCGAGAAAAAAGAATGGTCGGGAATCTGCCGGGAATGCGGATACCGGGCCTTTTCTTATTCCGGCTGCCGGTCCTACCCGGCGGTCAAGCGAATCCGGAAGCTTTTCGGTGCGGTTCTGGTAGACGAGGCGCAGAACATGAAGTCGAGGACTTCCCTGCGGGGCCAGGCGGTGCGCTCAATAAACGCCAAGGGAAAACTGGTACTCACCGGTACGATCATGAAGGGATATATCACGGATATCTACTGGACGATGGGATGGCTGCTCGGCAACGACAACCCGATTTTCCCTTATCCCTTCGCGGCCGGATCACGGCGCTTCCTGGAGGAGTTCGCCACCTACGAGTTCGTGGACAAGCAGTTCGCCGACACCTTGTGCAGGGGCCGGGCGAAACTGATCCCGGAGGTCAGCAACCTGAATCGTTTCCGCCGCCTCCTGGCGCCGATGTCGATACGCCGGCTCAAAAGCGATATGCCGGAGCTCAAGGCTTTGCCCCCGAAATACCGGCACGTGGAATTGCTGGAAATGAAGGAAGATCAGCAATGTCTCTATGATCAGGTTTCGACGACGGCCACGGAAGAAATCACCAACGAGTTTCGTAAAGCCAGCCAGCAGGACCGCGAAATCAATATGGGGATCATCAGCCGGAATCTTTGGGCCATGGCCTTTGCGGCGACGGTTCCGACTTCCGATCACCTGGAGTCGCCGCTAAGGCAGGGAGCGGATTTCGCCAAGCTGAAAAGGGTTCGGGAGCTCGTCGCCGGCGCGAAGGAAAAAGGCGATAAGGCCATTGTCTTTTCCGGCCTGCGGCACATGCAGGCGGCGATTGCCAGGGACCTCAAAAAATCGGGCTTCAAAATTTACGAGATATTTTCTAATTGCTCCACGAGCAAAAGACTCGACGTCATCAAAGAGTTCGAGGCCGACGAAGAGGCCGTGGCCATCGTGACGGGACTGGAAGTATTGAATCGGGGATATACCATCATCAAGGCCAATCACGTCGTCATCACCGACATTGGTTATACACCCGAGCCACATCGCCAGGCAGAGGACCGTGTACACCGCCCAGGGCAGGTAAAGGACGTGCACATCCATTACCTCTTTTCGAAAAATACGATCGACGAGCACATCTACGGCGTCACAGAGTGTAAGCAAAAGGCCATCGACGAAGCTATCGACGGAAAGGCCAATTCAAAGGCGGCGAAATTCCTGCGCGACAACGCCGGAAACGTCAGGCTGGCGATTGCGAAAAAAATTGTTGGCAAGTCCTTTTTTTAGTTGCTAATTTAGTAGAATGATATTAGCATAAGGAACCTGCCCTGGCGCCTACGCGGGACATGATCAAGATGACGGATATGCAAGAATATACACGGCGCTTCATGGAAGAAATCCTGAGCCAGGTCGATCCGCAAGAGATTTTAGAAAAGCATCAGGATGCGGTATTACTGTGCTGGGAAAAACCCGGCGATTTCTGTCACAGGCAACTGGTGGCGGACTGGATCGAAAAGGCGACGGGGCAAAAAGTTCCGGAGATTACTATCGAAGAAATTACAAAACAGCAGCGCTTGTTTTAGGGGCAGAAATGGAAATCACGATTGAGGACATTCAGAGGATTTTGGGCAAAGCGCACCTGCGGCTCATCGACACGGTGACGGTCAAGCAGGCCGCTCAGGTTTTGGAGATGTCGCCGAACACACTTCAAGCCCAGCGCGGATTCGGCAACCTGGCCGTGACGAAAGAAGAAGGGCGCTTGAGGATCGAAGTTCGAGAAGTCATTCGTTACGCCGCCGAAAGTCGGGACAAACAAGGGAGAAGGAAATGATCGAAAATTTCATCACGCACCTGCGCGCGCAGGGGAAAAGCGAAAACACCCTGAAATCTTACCTGGCCGATCTGCAAAAATTGGCCTCGGCTCTGCCGGTGAGTTTAGGAGAAGCCGGCCCAGAGCATCTGGACGAATATTTCGCCGGCGCCGACGTTGCGGCTTCGACGCGCAATCGCATGATCTCCTCGGCCCGGGGGTTTTTCGGGTGGGCGCTGAAAATGGGATTGATCGGGCAGGATCCGGCGCGGGATCTGCGCACGCGAAAGCTGCAGACGATCCCCGCGGGCATTATCTCCGAATTCGAGTATCGGGTTTTGCTCAAACACTTGCTGCGGCGCAGCGACGAACTCGCGCAGCGCGATCATCTGGCGATACGGCTGATGGGCGAGATGGGCCTGCGCGTGTCGGAGCTTTGCGCCTTAAACATCGAGGACGTGGATTTGGAATCGAAGCATCTGGTGGTGCGCGGCGGCAAGGGCGGCAAAGACCGGCTTCTTTTCCTGTCCACGGACATGCGGCGGATTCTCAAGCGATATTTCAAGACGCATGATGGCGACGTGATTTTCCCGATCACTTCCCGGGCGATGCAGCTTCGCATCAGCTATTGGACCGCCGAAGCCGGACTTCGCACGCATCTGACGCCCCACGGCTTGCGACATCGATTCGCGACGCAGCTTTTGGCTACATCCAATCTTGCCTGCGTGCAAAAAGCCCTGGGCCATAGTTCCATCACCACAACCCAGGTGTATTTGCACGTCGGGGACGAGGATCTGCGGGCGGCTATGGGGGCGATGTGTAGAAGCCGAGACATAAGCCCGAAGCGAAACCACCAGACCCGCTTGTCCGATCCTTCATCCATTCCTAAAACCCCGTCGCCCCCTGACGCTTTAGGCCCGCTGTGTGCATTCTTGCCGGCATGAAGCTGGACGGAATGGACGAAACAAAAATCATCGAAATCCTTTCATCGCCCTGGCGGTGGGGGGAGACCTATCTCGTCAATCGCGACGGCTCGCCGCGCAAATACTGGGATCACCAGAAAGAGGATTTGGATTGCCCGTCTCGACGCATCATGCACCGGGACGGTCGCGATGTGGGAAAGTCTGTCGACCTGACGACGCGAGGTCTGTATATCCCATTCGTCAACAGAGGTTATGAGGTACTGATCACGGCGCCGTTGCAGGGGCATCTGGACAATCTGATCGAGGAGATCGAGTTTCAGATCGATAAGGTTCCGGATATCCAGGATTCCATCGCGAGAAAGCGTGGGGGGCGGCAGCTCGACATCAAACGGGCGCCCTATCACCGCTACCGTTTTTCCAACGGCTCCATGCTTCACCTGGTTCCGGCCGGGCACGACGGCAACGCCCTTCGCAGTTATCACGTCATGGCCGCATTGGTGGATGAGGCGGCGCGGCTGTCGATCAAGGCATGGAAGGCCTTGGACGGCTGTGTGAAATCCGGCGGGACGATTGTCGGCTATTCCAATCCGGACGGACGCCGCAATACGCCTTATTATCGATTCACCCAATCGGATAAGTGGTTCGTTTTCAAATGGCCCTCCTGGGTCAATCCGAACTGGACCGAGGAGACGGCCAGAGACAAGGAGGTCCTGCACGGCGGGCGCAACACGGAAGGCTGGGTTCACGAAGTGGTCGGCGAGCATGGATCCCCGGCTTACGGCACCTTCAATCTGGACCATTTTTACCAGGCGCAAAAAGAGAAAGACGGCTACATGCGCTTGGACATTCTCGGCGAAGATTTCAAAGACATCCTCGAAGGCGAAAACGAGCAGATGGAAGAAGCCATCGCGAGCCGGATTGTCGATCTTCTGGGCTCGCTGGCGGGAATGCCCGGCGTTTTTTACTGGGCGGGCTGCGACTTCGGTTATGCCAAAGACCCCACGGAAATTGTGATCTTCGCCGAAAACGATAAGGGCGCGCTGATTGAGAAGGTGCGCATCCACTGCGAGCGCATCGACTACCCGATCCAATCCGCGCTTCTGGCCGAGCTCGAACGTCTCTATAAATTTTCCGGCATCGGCCTGGACGTCGGCGGCAACGGCCTGTCGGTCTTCCAGGAAATCAAGCTGCTCAACCAGTTTGCCGACGTGCGGGAAAACGGGCTGATTGGCCGGCTTCGCATCTACGGCTTCGGAGAATCCCTGGTCATTGACGTGGACGAGGACGGGCAGGAGACAAAGAAAAACACGAAGGTCTATGCCACGGATTTGTGGACCGGCAGGATGCAGCGCAAGGAAGTCGTCTTCGCCAAAGAGGACGATGAGCTCGAAGGCCAGGTCATCGGCCACACCTACAACCGCACCGACCGGACCATCGTTTATTCCAAAGGCAATGACCATATTTTGGACGCGATTCGCTGCATGTTCCTGGTCCTGGAATCTTTGCAGCGCCTCGAAGGCCTTCACGACGTGGAGGAGATCGAGATTGTGAATCTGCGCATCGGCGTGAGCCAACCCATATTCGGAGTATGAGATGCCAAAGAAAATGCAAAACCAGAACCTGGACATAGCGGAAGTCGATCCGCTCAAAACCAGCGCCATCGAGTTCACGCACCGTTTCTACGACAGCACCGACTCGGAGTCTGTTTATCCCAAGGACTGGCCCAGTGAAGCGGCCAAGGCCTGGATATACTACAGAACCGGAAATTATCCGCGCGGGATCATCGACGCCTTTATCACCTTGAGTTTCGGCGACGGCATCTACGTCAAAAAGTCGGACGACTCCATCAAAACTGAGGATGTGAAGGCTGCGCTCAAAGCCAAGAAGATACTGCGGCACCTGAAACAGCAGCTCAAGCAGCTTCTCGTCAAGGGCGACATGGTGGGCTACTGGGACGCGGATCTTGAAATGGCCCGGCAGGTCAATCCGGTGAGCTGCAAGCCGAAATACGAAAAGGGTGTCCTCGTCGAGATCAAACAATTCGAGGCCAAGATAAGCAAAACCGGCAAGGCGACTTTGAAGGGCACAGGCACTTCCCTTTCCACGGAGGATATTTATCACGAAAGATGGGACGCGGCGGATTACGACGCCCACGGCAACGGACTGCTTTTGGCGGCCTTCGAGGACATCGAGCTGCTCAAGGATTTGCGCAGCGCGGACCGGGCCGTGGCCAAACGCTGGGCCAACCCCTTTATTTTCATGAAGGTGGGCGGCATTTTCGGCAACAAGCTTATCAAGCCGACGCAGGCAATGATCGACGACGTCGTCAACACCATGAACGAAGGCGACAAGCGCAGCATCTACGCCTTTCCCTTCTACGTGGATCCCAAGATGCTGGGCACTGAAGGCGAGGTCCTGGACACGGACGGGCGCAAGAAAACCGCGCAGGAGGGCATCGCGGTCGCGTGCAATTTCCCGCGCACGCTGCTGACCGGCGACGGCGCCACATTTAGCACGGCCCGGGCGGCGGCGGAAAAGCTGGCGCTCATGCTCGATGAGATACGCGCCGCGGCCTGGCGTTATCTGAACTGGCTCTTTGCGAAAGTTCTGGGCAAGGAAGAGGACGAGATCGACATTGAATGGGGCCACAACGGTTTCTCCCAGTTTAGCGGCGACGAATTCAAGCGCGTGGTGGGCGTGCTGGTGGAGCAGGGCGTTATCGGGCGAAGGACGGCGCAAAGCTGGCTCGAGTTGAACCCGGACGAAGAGGCGGAGGAGTCGGCCAAGGACGAAATCCGCATCAAGAGCCTCATGAGCATGCAGGACATTGTTGGGTTAGTGACGACGGGGGTTCTGACTGCGGACGAAGGGCGGGCTTATCTGGGCCTTGGCGAGCTTGATGAAGCCCAGAAAAAACAGACCGAAGGCGAGGTCGACGATATTTACGAAAAGACGCCGCCGCCGGAAGAAGGAGAGGGCGAGGATTAAATCGTGGCCCACCCGGCGAAAAACCTAAAGATCATCCCTAGCCGCATCGCGCCGGCGAGGCCTCCGCGTTCCTTGCGGATATTGGCGGGAGGCGCCCCTGAAAAATCGGCGGCTGCTGTAGCGCCTGTCGGTCCAACGTGGCTCTTCGCCGTCGGTTCCCGGCTGGGCCTCAACATCGCGGCGAATACCGAACTCGCCATTGCCGAAATGAAGGAGATGTCGGACGCCCACACGAAGGCGCTGGTTTCCGAATTTCGGGATTCCGAAAAGGCGATCAAGCAGGCCATCAAGGATTTCGATCACGGCCTGCCGAATCCGGCGGCGAGGCTTGCCCGACTCGATGGACTCAAAACCGAGATCGACCGCAGCATCGAGGCCGCGGTGACCCGGCAAAAAAGCCTCATCCCCGGACATAGCGAGCAGGCGCTCAAGCATGGGGTCAGTTCCGGTGTGGACGATCTTGTCCAGCAGGGACGCGGAAGTTGGGGAGGCTTGAATGCGGCGCAGGTCGCCCAGGCCGCAAGCGGCGCCATGAGCGTCGTGGATGCGACGGCCTTAAGTTTTCTGACCGCTTACCGGATGGAACTGGCCGGCGCCGTGGGCGATGATCTGAAAGGGCGCATCAAAAAATCCCTTTCCGCCGCCATCGTTCAGGGCACGCCGCTCTACGAAGTCACAAGGCAGCTCGGCCATGTGGTGACGGATCCGGAAAAATTCCGCCACGCGGGCGGGAAAATCTTCCCCTCCGCCGCCAATCGCTTGCAGCTTATCGTCGAGACCGAAAACAGCCGTGCGCACAATCGCGGGCGCGTGGCTTTTTACACCGACGCGGGCCTTTCTACTTTCCGTTGGTACACAGCGAAGGACGAACGGGTCTGCCGTATCTGCGGGCCGAAGCACAACCGGGTTTATAAAACCGAGGATCTGCCGGACCTGCCCCTGCATCCCGCCTGCCGGTGCACGGTCGTAGCCGAAGAAGCGACGGCGCTGAAACAACCGGAAGATTACGGCGTCGAGGTCGAGAAAACACCGGCGAAAAAACTACCGACCCGTTTGGATACCGAGGCGAAAGAGTGGCCCGGCAAAAAGGGCGTTCACTACAGGACCGATGCGGCAACGGATTCGGAAAAGCGGGCGGTGCGCCAATATGCTTCGATGACGACGACGGAGTGCCGGCGGGCCGGCGTTCCCATCGAGCAGCTCAGCGGCGGGCGCGGCGGAGTGGGCGGCTTCGAATTTCTCTGCAAGCGCCGTAGCGAAATGGGTTTCAAGGGCGTCTATCGGCATTCAACGAAGAGAATCGTCGTTCCCGTCCTGGACGATGCGGGGAAACTGCTTCCCCTGGACCAGGTTTCCATCACCGCCGTGGAGGAGTTGGCACACCACCTGACAGTGAAAAAGAAATGGTTCAAGTTGGAAAAGAAGCGGTGGAAAACGAGCGCCGAAATGGAGCCTATCTTAGAAAAAGCTTTGCTTAGCCCTCCGACAGGTGCTAAAATGCTGGATGATTGGAAGGTTGTGAAAAACATGCCTGTCGAAACTCAGCAATTCGAGATCGCGGCCAAGATGATTCGCCAGAGTGCCAGGAGATCCAAGGCCGTGGAAAAGGTTTATCCAGACCTGTGGACCAAGATTCAGGAGATCATCGAGAAATGACGACGCCCTATGTTGATTGGGACAAAGTTTATGAAGTCAAGGGTCAGTGTGGTGAAATCGGTCGCAAATTCGGGGAGCTTCTTTCCGAAGATGAGGAAAGAATAATATACAGAAGAGCCGCATTGATGACCGACAAAGAGCGCCTTCATTTCTTCCAAGCCAAGCTGAAAGAGCTCACCGGAACCGACGATCCAGCCAAGGTCAAGCCGAAAAATTAAGTTTCTAAATCTCTGTCGCCCCCTCCCGAAAAATTCCATTTTGTGATCACTGTCGCCTAAACAGCGCGGGAGATGCACAAAGTGTTACTCGGAAACGACAAATCAAAAAACGGTAGCGGCGATGCTCCGGTGGTCGCCCTGGAAAACGGGCAGGCACAGGTGCCTGTACCACAGGCCGAAAAGCCCCTGACCGGAACGCTGCAGACCGAAGCGGTTGTCAACGTGCCGACCGGCGGCGATGCTCCGGTGGTCGCCCTGGAAAACGGGCAGGCACAGGTGCCTGTACCACAGGCCGAAAAGCCCCTGACCGGAATGCTGCAGACCGAAG
>Ga0222628_1000901_pt1 | contig 10807 bp, 9 predicted proteins | sample AntAcemetageno95_FD_179860 | JGI IMG/M metagenome (GOLD analysis project Ga0222628, IMG submission 179860) | Saline water microbial communities from Ace Lake, Antarctica - #95 | ecosystem: Environmental > Aquatic > Non-marine Saline and Alkaline > Saline | place: Antarctica: Ace Lake | collected... | reverse complement strand
GCGTAAATTTCACTCCAGTTCCTTGCCCACAGTGGCCAAAGCCAATGGACAATATCTCAACTCGATGTTGGCAGTTCAGGATGCCAAAGCCAAAGGGTTTGATGAAGGGCTGTTGCTTAACCAGGAAGGAACCATTGCTGAAGGCGCAGGACAGAACATTTTCCTGGTCAAAAATGGCAAGGTCTATACCAACGAAGAAGATTCATCCATTCTCATGGGGATCACCCGTGAGACCTTGATCCAGATCGCCAGAGACAGTGGGATCGAAGTGAGAATTGGGCGCTTATCCGTTGGACAGTTGCTGTCAGCTGATGAAGCATTCTTCACCGGAACAGCCAGTGAGGTCACACCAATACGAGAGCTTGATCACCGCCAAGTGGGTTCGGGAGCAAGAGGTCCAATCACTGAAAAATTACAAGCATTGTACATGGATGCCGTCCATGGTAGAACTCTAGAATACGCCTCCTGGCTGACCCCAGTATATGGGTCTCCCAAGGTGAATAGTTAGGCAGCAAGCGCTGCAATAGGGGACCTGAAGCATGAGAGTCATGAAATTCGGCGGTACCTCAATCGCCACGCCAGACCGTTTGTCTGCCGTACTCGAGTTGATCGCGGGAAGTAGTGGAGAGACTCCCACCATCGTGGTTGTCTCCGCTTTTGGGGGTATCACAGATCAACTGATCCAGATGATCGATTTGGCAGATTCAGGCGACGATGGCTATTATCTGGAGTTTGGGCAGTTTGTTGAAAAACATGAATCAATGATCAAAGCCCTGACCACAGGACAACGCCAACAGGAGTTATTGGATACGATCAAGAAGTATACTTCTCGACTGGGTGAGATTCTTAGAGGGGTCTATCTGGTGCGCCATGTGGCCCCCAAGACTTACAACCAAATCCTAAGCTATGGAGAACGTTTGTCTGCTCGGATTGTCACTTCAAGCCTGTCTGAGAAGGGCATAGAGGCAGAGTTTGTCGATGCCAGACATTTGGTTCGGACCGATGACAACTATGGCGCTGGAGTTGTTGATTTCGCCACAACCAATCACCGCATCAAAGCATATTTTGGAGACTCAACCGCCACAAGAGTGGTGACCGGTTTTATTGCATCCAATGCCCAGGGTGAAACGACGACTCTAGGAAGAAGTGGCTCTGATTATACAGCCGCCATTTTTGGAGCCGCCTTGGCCGTTGATGAGATCGAGATTTGGACAGACGTAGATGGAATCCTGACGGCGAACCCCCGTGAAGTACCCAATGCCAAATCGATTCCAGTCATGACCTATGAAGATGCCATGGAGATGTCTCATTTTGGGGCTAAGGTGATCTTCCCACCCACCATTCAACCGGCCATGCAGGCTGACATCCCCATCAGGATCAAGAATACCTTTAACCCAGATTTTCCAGGTACCTCCATTGATAAGTATGGGCAGGATGCCAGCCACCGGATTACCGGTATTTCCAGTATGGATAGTATCTCGTTGATCCGTATGCAAGGCAGTGGGATGATTGGAAAAACTGGACTTACTGGTCGCATTTTTCAAGCCATGGCTAGTAGTGACGTCGGCGTGATGCTCATTTCCCTGGCCTCTTCCGAACACTCCATCTGTTTTGCAGTTGAGCCAGGCAGCGCTCAGATCGCCAAGCTGGCTCTGGAAAAGGAATTCCAGCTCGAGTTACAGGTTCAGAATATAGCCAAGATTCTCATCGAAGATAATTTGTGTATAGTGGCTGTGGTTGGTGAGAACATGCGCCATACCCCAGGCATCGCTGGCAAAGTCTTTAACGTCTTGGGTGAGCTGGAAGTGAATGTGGTTGCCATTGCTCAGGGTTCATCTGAACGGAATATATCCATTGTGATTTCCCGAGATGATGAGGTGAAGGTGAAACAACGTCTCCACGATACCTTTTTCAATACTTAAACATGCTTACCTCATCAGTTATGGCAATATATTATTGTCCTGGACCAACCTTGAGCGCGAGAATGATACAGAGGCAAACCGTGGAAATGAGGATTTGAAGTGAGTGATTCTGTAAAAGCATTTGCACCTGCCACAGTTGCCAACGCAGTGAGTGGCTTTGATGTCCTGGGTTTTGCATTGCGCGAACCTGGCGACACGGTGATCTGCAAGCTTATGTCCGAACCAGGCATCCGAATCGCACCTTTGACAGGGGCTTATAGCAGTTTGCCAGTCGACCCAAAATTGAATACTGCTGGTGTGGCGGTTCAGTCACTGTTGGATGCACATCACCTGGAAACAGGGATAGATATGGAAATCATAAAAGGTGTCCCAATGGTGGGAGGGATGGGGTCCAGTGCCTCCAGCGGTGTGGCTGCTGTTGTCGCGGTCAACGCGTTATTGGGCCTTGATCAAGCCCTTATCGATCTCTTACCCCATGTTCTGGAAAGTGAGCGCTCGGCCACCGGTGTGCCCCATGCAGACAATGCCGCACCATCCCTACTCGGCGGTTTTACCTTGGTGCGAAGTGTTGATCCCATAGACATTGTTCCTCTGGCAACCCCAGACAATTTGATCTGCGTTCTGGTGCATCCACACATGCATATCAAGACCAAAGATGCTCGAGAAATATTACCTAAAAATGTCCCGTTGACCAAAGCCACGGAGCAGATGGGTCATATCGCTGGTTTTGTCAGTGGCTTGTATTCCAGTGATCTGAACCTCATCAGTCGAGCCATGGTGGATGTCCTGGCAGAACCGCATCGGGGGGCTTTGATCCCTGGGTACGACGCTGTGAGGGATGCCGCCCGTGCTGGTGGTGCCCTAGGGTGTGGAATTTCTGGTTCAGGACCCTCCATGTTTGCACTCTGCAGTTCAGAGGAAGTGGCTAAAGGGGTGGGTGAAAAAATGCAAAAGGCCTTCAGCTCGGCAAACCTTTCAAGTGACTTATTTGTGTCTGAGATCAGCCAGCAAGGCGCACATGTTCAGGACTAACTTTTGAAATTTTATAGTACCAAAGATCTCCAACACCAAACGACTCTGAAAGAGGCCGTTCTTTCTGGGATGGCCCCGAGTGGCGGACTGTATATGCCCCAATACATCCCCCGGCTTTCAGTAAAAACCTTGTCGGCTTTAAGTTTGATGTCCTTCCAGGAGATTGCACTGGCGATCAGTCGAAACTTTTTAGGGCGAGATCTCCCACCAAAGGATCTTGAAGCCATCGTGTTGGATGCTATGGATCTCACCGTTAAGATCAAAGAATTGGATGAATCCACGGCTGTTTTAGAGACCTGGCATGGACCTACCATGGCGTTTAAAGATTTTGGGGCTCGTTTTATGGCCCGGCTCATGGGCTACTTTATACGTGGCTCGGATAGAAAATTGACTATCCTGGTTGCCACCTCAGGAGATACGGGCAGCGCTGTCGCCAGTGGCTTTTTTCAAGTACCGGGAATCGAGGTGGTGATCCTCTATCCCAGTGGAAAAGTAAGCCCTTCACAGGAGCAGCAATTGACCACCCAGGGCTACAACATTCGTGCTCTGGAAGTCGCTGGTACATTCGATGATTGTCAACGACTCGTAAAGGACGCATTCGCAGACAATTCGTTGAGAGCTGAGCACCTTCTATCATCGGCTAACTCCATCAATATCGCCCGCTTGTTGCCGCAATCATTTTACTATGCCTTTGCAGCCGGCCAACTCGAAAAGCGAGCTGGAAAGTTGACGGTGTCGGTTCCTTGCGGGAATTTTGGGAATCTGACTGCCGGTCAATTTGCAAAAAGGATGGGCGTCCCCATTGACCATTTTGTTGCCGCTACAAATCAGAATGACGTCTTCCCTCGATATCTGGAAACAGGAAAATTTCAGCCAAGGAGATCAGCCCAAAGTCTTTCAAACGCCATGGATGTAGGCAATCCCAGCAACCTTGATCGCATCCAGACCTTGTTTGAACATGATCTGGAAAGCATGCGGAGCAGTATAAGTAGCTGGAGTTTTGATGATGCCAAGACGGTTGAAATGATCAGGGATACCTATGAACGTTATGGCTACATCATTGACCCACATACTTCAGTGGGGTTTCTAGGCTTAAGAGCCTATGCGAAAACCCAGGAACAGCCTCTGAATGGTCTGGTGATTTCCACTGCCCATCCGGCTAAGTTTCCTGAGAGTGTGGAGCCGGCAATTGGAAAACGCATTGAAATTCCAGAACAATTGGCTCAATACCTGAATCGAAAGAAACAAGCGACCCCCATGGGTAATGAATATGGTGAGTTCCGTCAATATTTATTGGACAGCCTGGGGTAAATTAATTTTGCATTCCAGGCGGGGATTAGAATCCCCGCCTGGTCAATGTCACGTCCAATTCCTTAATCTTTTTTATACACCCCTTGGGCCTTATTGGCCGAGGTAACAATCCCTTTGATCATGGCAGAACTAAAGCCCTCATGTTCCATCTGATTCAGGCCGGCAATAGTGACACCACGAGGAGTGGTAACTTTGTCAATCTCAGATTCAGGATGCTGATCTTTCTCCAGGATCAGGGCCGCTGCGCCCTTGGCAACTTGAGCGGCAATGAGTAAGGCCTGGTTAGAATGGAAGCCAATCTCGATCCCTCCCTGTGAAGCAGCGCGAATGGCCCTCAGAAAAAAGGCAATACCGCAAGCGCCTAAAGCGGTGGCGGCACCCATAAGTTCTTCTTCGATGATCACTGTTTTTCCAACCGTATTGAAAATATCACATCCCAGTTCTAGGGCATCTGCATCGGCGGAGGCCATACAGGTGATGGACTCTCTGAGAGAGATGGCTGTGTTGGGCATGGCGCGGACTATGGCAATATTCTCGACCACAACGGCTTGGATCTGAGCGATAGAAACCCCTGTGATCACAGAGATGAGCGTATGCTGGTCAGACTTGAGGCCTGCTTTGATTTCATTCAATAGACTATCAATCTGTTGAGGCTCAACAGCCAGGATCAATGTACTGGCCATGGCAATAGCCTCAAGGTTGTCGTCAGTGATCTTCACACCCTGGTCCTTAAACCGATCGAGGTGTTTTAGCTTTCGCCGGGATAGAACCAATTCTGCAGGTAATACCTTCCCTGACTCCAGAAGACCATCAGCGATGGACATTCCAATATTTCCAGCCCCTAGAATGGCCAATGTTTTTACAATACGCATATTTTGCCTCGCTTCAATACCAACTCTTGTCCGTGTAATCACATGGTTAACCCATGTTGCGGTTTGGCTACTTAATATGTCCCGTAACATTCCATCAAGGAAGGCCTAAGAGGTTCCCATGACAATACTTTTGAAATGAAAACTAACTCTTCCAGAGATTGAGACAGAATAAAGGCTAATTATCCGATCTTAAAGCTTGCATGATGAAAGATCAGAACCTAGACTACGAACGAAATGAAAGTAATGAATATTCATATTAATCCGAACATGATGATCAACATTCATCATAACAATCATCACCATATGATTTAGCTGTTCGGAACATATATCTCGGATGGCTAACGCTAAAGTTGGCTATCAGAGGAAAGATTTATAACCCTCGGAGTCAACACCGGGGGTTTTTTTTGGTCAATCGCTGGGAAAAAGCAGGCGTGGAAATAAAAGCCAGAGACGTGAATTTGAAAATTGATAGTACGGTTGTCCCCCTTCGAGAGCCTCTGGGAGACGAGTAGAATTAAAACTTTGTCTGAGTGTCTTCCTGAGGCTCTCGAAGGATACTCAGACACATAGAGAAACATTGGAGTAACCTGTTCATGAATGACAAACGTTTAAAAATTGCTGTCCAGAAATCAGGGAGATTGAGTGATGCCACCCTGGATATCTTGAAATGCTGTGGTCTAAGGATCAACCCTTCAAAAAACAAGCTGATCACCCATGTCAAGAACATGCCCATAGATATCCTGTTTGTCAGGGATGATGATATTCCAGCTCTGGTCATGGAGGGTGTGGTCGATTTGGGTTTTGTAGGCGACAACATTATGCAGGAAGTCAGCCTCCAGCGGAAAAAATTTGGCGAGCAGTCTGACTTTAAACAACTCATCTCCCTGGACTATGGGAATTGTAGACTTTCCATCGCCACCCCAGAAGAAAAACAGTATAGCCAGATTCAGGATCTGGAGGGTTCACGCATCGCCACGAGTTATCCTTATTCCATGTTGCGCTATCTTGAAGAACAGGGCGTTAGCGCACAGGTCGTACACCTGACGGGGTCGGTGGAGGTTGCCCCTCGCGCTGGTCTGGCTGACGCCATCTGTGACCTGGTTTCAACCGGTGTCACCCTTGAAGCAAATGGTCTGCGCGAGGTCGAGATTATTTTAAAGAGTTCAGCAACGTTGGTTCAGCGTCCTGTCTTGGAGAGTGAAGAGAATCAAGCACTGGTGGACAGACTCTTGATTCGCATTAAGGGTGTCATGCAAGCCAAGGAAAGCAAATATATCATGCTTCACGCCCCTTCCTCTAAGGTCCAGGAGATCATCGATTTACTACCCGGCGCGGAGAAACCAACAGTCTTGCCCCTGGCCGGATCTGAGGACCTGGTAGCCATTCACGCTGTGAGTACCGAAACCGTATTCTGGGAAACCATGGAATCACTGAAGCAGTTGGGTGGCAGCTCCATCCTGGTGCTTCCCATCGAAAAGATGCTGGGTTGAACATGCTGGTCTGGGAACACCTGTCTCCAGCAGAACAGATTGAGGTCCTAAGACGCCCTGTAATGACTGATGACGAAAAGCTGCAGGGAGATGTGGCCAAGATCATCCAGTTGGTCAAACAGGCTGGAGATGACACCCTGAGAGTTCTGACAGCGAGATTCGACGGAGTGGAACTCGAAACGTTTATGGTCAGTGAAGCGGATACTCAAACAGCCATCGCCCAGACACCTCTCGACGTCAAAGATGCCATCGATACTGCTTATGAACTGATCAGAAATTTCCATGACGCACAGAAACAAGCAGATATAGAATTGGAGACAGCTCCTGGGGTTCACTGTTCTTTCCGTATTCGTCCCCTTCAAAAGGTTGGGCTTTATGTGCCCGGCGGAAAGACCCCCTTAAGTTCATCGGTTTTAATGCAAGGGGTTCCCGCACAACTGGCGGGAGTCTCTGATATAATTCTGGTTAGTCCTCCTGACCAGTATGGCTTTATGGCGCCGGAAATTATTTATGCTGCATCAAAGTGTGGCATAGATTCCCTCTTCACCGTGGGCGGCGCCCAGGCCATAGCGGCCCTAGCATATGGCACAGAAACCATCCCACAAGTAGATAAGATCTTTGGACCGGGTAATCGCTATGTTACTGAAGCCAAACGCCAGGTGAGTCAGGTTCAAGGGTTGGTGGCTATTGATATGCCTGCCGGTCCTTCTGAATTGCTGGTTATCGCTGATGAAGGCGCCCAGGCCAGTTTTGTGGCGGCGGACTTGCTCTCCCAGGCCGAGCATGGTCCCGATTCACAGGTGGTTCTCATTTCTACAAATCCCGAGATAATTGACCAGGTTAGGGTTGAGCTTAAAGAGCAGCTCAAAGGTCTTTCACGCTGGAAAATCGCCCGGGAGGCGCTGGAACATGCTCGCTATATCTTGGTTCAGGATCTTAAAACGGCTCTGGATGTGAGCAATCAGTATGCTCCAGAACACCTCATTCTCAATGTGGCCTTTCCAGAGAAATATCTCGAAGACATCATCCACGCGGGATCGATCTTTCTAGGACCTTGGTCACCAGAATCTGCTGGAGATTATGCCTCTGGAACGAACCATGTGCTACCAACTTATGGAACAGCCCGCTTCACAGACAGCCTGTCACTCAAAGATTTTCAAAAGAGAAGTACGGTGCAGCAACTTTCAAGAGCAGGTCTTGAAGGCCTAAGCCAGACCATTCTTACTTTGGCCAGAATTGAAGGTCTCGATGCCCATGCACGAGCCGTTTCATTGCGACTTGAGGAGAGCGTATCTTGAGCTGGCTCAAAAAAATCACGCCCCTGCACATCCAGAAACTGGTGCCCTATGCCTCTGCCCGGCGCGAAGCCAGTGAAGGTCAGGTCTGGTTAAATGCCAACGAGAATCCCAACTCTCCCTATGGTACCGAAACATCATTGGCCCTCAATCGCTACCCCGATTTCCAGCCGGCGTCACTGGTGGCTGGCTATGCCCATTATGCCAAGGTTTCTGAAGCTCAGATTCTGGTAACCCGCGGTATTGATGAGGGTATTGATCTTCTCACCCGCACCTTTTGTGAACCCAGTAAGGACAGGATCATTTTCACACCCCCTACCTATGGAATGTATAAGATCGCAGCAGATACTTACGGCATTGACACCAAGGCTGTCCCTTTGACTGCTGAGGGTCGCTTAGACCGCCAGGGCCTGGTTGACCAGATTCCCTCCAGCAAACTGATCTATATTTGCTCGCCTAATAACCCCACGGGGAATATCCAGGATCGCAGCGATATTGAATTTGTGCTGGCAGCAGCCAGAAATCAGTGTCTGGTCGTTTTGGATGAAGCCTATATTGAATTTTCTGGAAGTACAACAGGTCTGGATCTGTTGGAGCAATACCCCAACCTCATCATTCTTAGAACCATGTCCAAGGCTTTTGGATTGGCTGGTGCCCGCTGTGGATTTGTGCTGGCTGATCCGGAAATCATTCAGCTATTACAGAAAGTATCAGCACCCTATCCCATCCCTGTTCCTGTGGTAGATCTGGTGGAGAGAGCCCTCTCAGAAATAGGTATTGTTCGTATGCGCGAGGACGTCAAATCACTGATGAACCAGAGTGCTTCTATTAAGGAAACGCTAGAGTCACTGTCATTTGTGGGAACCGTTTATCCCAGTGTCGCCAACTTTATCCTGTTTGCTGTCACCGAGGCAACCAGTCTGATGAATTGGCTTGGAAGCCGTGGCATCATTATTCGCAACCAGAGTTCCCAAGTCGGGCTCACAAACACAGTTCGAGTCACCATCGGTACAGAGGGTGAAATGAAGCTCTTTATTAATGCTATGAAAGAATACGAGGAACAGTCATGACCGGAAAACGGACCCTCTTTATTGACCGGGATGGGACTCTCATCACTGAGCCGCCAATTGATTTTCAGGTGGATACCTTTGAGAAGCTTGAATTTGAAAAGGATGTCATTATCAACGTGCTCAAGCTGAAACGAGCTGGCTACCGCATGGTTATGATTTCAAATCAAGATGGACTGGGGACGCCAGACTATCCGCTCCCAGCCTTTCAGAGGCCACATGATCTTATGCTTCAAGTCTTTCGATCTCAAGGTATCGAGTTTGATGATGTTCTGATCTGTCCCCATTTTGAAACTGATGGTTGTGCCTGTCGAAAACCACGACTGGGACTGGTTCAAGATTTACTCAGATCTGGCTCAGTTGATTTTGAAGATTCATGGGTTATTGGCGACCGCCAAAGCGATCTGGAGCTGGCCAAAAACATGGCCATTGGTGGATTGCTTTATGATCCACAGGAGAATGATTGGAATAGGATAGCATCTCAATTACTGGAAAAACCTCGCCAGGCCCAGGTTTCCCGCGAAACTTCTGAAACAAACATCCAGGTAAGGGTAGATCTAGACAATGCGCATCCAGTTGAGATCAAAACTGGGATTGGTTTCTTTGACCACATGCTGGATCAGATCGCCACACATGCGGGCTTTGGATTGAAATGCATCGTCGAAGGTGACCTGGAGGTCGATGAACACCACAGTGTTGAAGATGCCGCTCTGGCCCTTGGCGAGGCATTGTCCAAGGCTCTGGGACAGAAACGGGGGATTGGTCGGTTTGGCTTCGCCCTACCCATGGATGAATGTCGGGCAGAGTGTCTATTGGATATTTCTGGACGGCCACACCTAGAGTTTGAAGCCAAGTTCACCGCAGAACGGGTTGGTGAGATGAGTGTTCAGATGGTCGAGCATTTCTTTCGATCTCTAGCCATGAGTATGGGGGTCACACTGCACCTTAGTACCACAGAGGGAAACGCCCACCATCAAGTAGAATCCCTATTCAAGGTCTTTGGCCGTGCTCTCAAGCAGGCCATTGCCAAGCAGGGGGATGCTGTCCCCAGCTCAAAGGGGGTCTTGTGAGTGTCATTGTCGATACCAGTTGCGCCAACATCAGCTCCTTGAAATTTGCCCTTGAGCGCATTTCTGAAGATGTACAAGTATCAGCGGATCCCGCCGTGATTCAGTCCGCAGACCATGTTTTTCTGCCAGGAGTTGGAAGTGCCGGTTTTGCCATGGAAGCCCTGGTTCAAAAAGAGCTTATTACGACCATCAAGGGTCTTACCCAGCCCGTCCTGGGAATTTGTTTGGGAATGCAATTGCTCATGTCCAGATCAGCGGAGGGGGACACCGCTTGCCTGGATATCATACCAGGGGAGGTTGCTGAATTGGACGCGGAAGGTTTGCGGCTCCCACACATGGGTTGGAACACGCTTTCCGATCAAGAGTCCCATCCTCTTTTTAAAGGGATCTCCAAGGAAGAGTATTTCTACTTCGTCCATAGCTTTGGCGTGGAAACAGGGCCTCATACTTTAGCGAGCTGTGAGTACGGATCCAGCTTTTCTGCAGCAGTGGGATATAAGAACTTCCTAGGGGTTCAATTCCATCCAGAACGATCAGGTCTCAAAGGGTCTCAGATTCTAAGAAACTTTTTGGAGCTTCAATTATGATCATTCCTGCCATCGACATGATAGGGGGCCAGACGGTGAGACTCTATCAAGGGGATTATGCCCAGGTAACTTATTACGACCAAACTCCCAGTGAGTTGGTCCAGAGCTATTCTGCATCTGGTGCGGAGTTGATCCATATTGTGGATCTTCAAGGTGCCAAA
>Ga0222628_1000900_pt1 | contig 10809 bp, 14 predicted proteins | sample AntAcemetageno95_FD_179860 | JGI IMG/M metagenome (GOLD analysis project Ga0222628, IMG submission 179860) | Saline water microbial communities from Ace Lake, Antarctica - #95 | ecosystem: Environmental > Aquatic > Non-marine Saline and Alkaline > Saline | place: Antarctica: Ace Lake | collected... | reverse complement strand
ATGAGAAACCATTGTACGGACATAAAAGCGGAATAAAGATGCAAACACATTGGATATGCTTTATAAAATCTTAATGGTTTTGAAAAAACCAAGGTGCGTTGGCTTTTTTATTTTATTGCACCTAACACTAAAATAAAAAACGTTTTTATGTTTTTTATTGACTGTTATCGCACGTTTTTAATGTGCGAAATTATTACTGCATAGTCACAGACTACGAGTATTTGGAATTTGTAAAAGTCTAAATTTTCATAAAGTTTGCATTTTTTTAAAAGTTAATTTATATTTGCACAGTTAATTTAAACGTTTAAATTTAAAAATCAAATCTCAAAATCATGAAAAAGAAATTATTTAGCTTCCTGATACTAACATTTTTGGTATCATTCGCAATTGGTCAAACAATTGAAACAGACGAAATTGCTTACCAGTCAGACCCTATCGCATTTACTGTTGACACTCTTTCTAGTGCTACAGGTGACACACTTTGGATTAAGGTTCATAAATCTAAAAAAGGTGTCCCTCAACGATTTTCAATCAATAGTTTTGTAGAACAGGTTTCCGGTACATCAGAAGTATGGGTTAATTTTTATGAATCTAATACTTTGGATTATGCTTCTATGGTTCAGATTGGAACAGAAGACACATTGAAGGCAGGTCAACTTTCACATAAATTTGTTGATGCTGATGGTTTTGATTCACGATATTTAATCATAACCTATATAGCGAAGACAGCAACCCAAAGCACAAGAGTTGTAAACAATACACTCAGAGGTAAGTTATCAGAGTAATCCCCTAAAGACTTTGCGATGGAGAGCGAATGGTTGTTCGTTGGACTCATAATCCAAAGGTTGTAGGTTCGAATCCTATCATCGCTACACGGGTTGTTTCATATTATTAGGTTTAATTTAGGAAGTCATTATTTAACGATAATGGCTTTTTTATTTTTATACCCTTAATTCGTCTTTTTTGTTTGGTCAACTTTTATATATATATTTGTGGAGAAATTTTGACTTTTCATTATGACAAAAAAAAACAATACTCCAACCTTAAGAAATAAAATTGCTGATAAAATTGTCAGGAAGTTATCGAATAGAGACTTACAAAATAACTCACAATTTTATAGAGAATTGTTAGGTAATATGAATAAGTTCAGTACTGGAATATTCGGAAAAACAATCTTTGATATTACCAATAGCCAAAATAGCATTGACAAAGGTTATATGATTAATCCTTACGTTTATTTTTGTGTTAATCTTATAGCATCTACAATGAGCAATGCTGAGTGGGAATTGTATGATGTCAAGGATAAGGAATCATTCAAGGAGTATAAGCGCCTAATGAATAAAAACGATATTAGCGTTAGGACTTTATTCAAAGCAGAGAAAGCAAAAGCTAAGGGATTAGAGAAAGTTGAACAGCATTCTATTTTAGATTTATTATCACAGCCAAATCCAAATCAAGGTGGTACAGAATTTCTCAGAGAATTGATTGGTTTTAAATATACTACTGGAAACGGTTATATGACAGGTTATGCACCCGATACTGGTATAAATAAAGGGCTTTACAAACAATTGTTTATTATGCCTTCTCAGTTTATGAAGATTAATACAGGTGGATGGTCTCAGCCTATTTTGAACTACGAATTAGAAATGGATGGTAATAAAATTATCAGACCTGCCGAAGATGTATTGCACACTAAATTTTGGAATCCCAATTATTCTAATGGTCAATTCTTATACGGACTTTCACCAGTTGAAGCAGGAAGCAGGCCTGTTGAAATAAGCAATAGTGCTTTTGAGACTAGAAAATACTCATATGAAAATATGGGAGCATATGGAGTGTTGCATGGTGGAGCAGCAGGATCATTGAAACAGGATGAAGCTAAATTGCTTGATGATTCATATCTTGAAAAGTTTGGTGGAAATAAAAAAGCTAATCGAATAATGATTGCAGCAGCATTTTTGCAATGGACACAGTTCGGCATGTCACCAGTTGATTTAGATATTATCAAAAGCAATGGTTTAGATAAATCTGATATTGGATTGTTGTATAACATTCGAATCGAGTTAATGAATAATACTGAATCGACTACTTATGACAATGTGCTACAGGCTAAGAAAAGTCTCTATACTGAAACTGTAATTCCTGCTGCAAGAGATTTAGCTGATGAACTTAATCGTTGGTTGGTAAAAAGATATAATGATATTCAGAAAACTAATCTTGTTCTCATTCCAAGTTTTAGGGATATTCCTGTATTGCAAGATGATTATGAGAAACTTCATAAAATGGTTTTGGATGATGTTAAGAATGCTATCTTATCAAGGAATGAAGCAAGAAAAATATTAGGCAGGGATGAAGTTGCTGATGTTCCAAATATGAATGCTTATACACTTCCAAGAAACTATATTGACATTAAAAATATGGAAGGTTTAGCAGATAGTACAGAAGTTGAAGTGGTAGTTGAAGAAGGTAAAGAAAAATAAAACTTGCTATTTTCAACTGATATATTAATTTTGTATCATATTTACATCTAAAAATTGTAACATAAGCAGCAAAAAAGTTATGAAAACCAAGCTAAGTAAAGAAGAAATTGAAGCTATAAAAGCAAAGAGACTCAAAGTAGTAAAGGATAAAAAACTTATTAAGAAATGATATATACACTAAAGCAATTTCCTGATAAAAAATTCACAGATAAAATGGATTTAACTCGTTTTATCAAAAATAATCTTGATGAGCTCAGAGTAAAGAAAATGTCTGAGTACAAAACAGATTCAGAAGTATTTGTTAGGAATGAGTTGGTGAAAGAGTTTGTTCCTGAAATTGAAACAATCACTTCTGATATTATCGAAGTTAAGTCAGTTATCAATACTACGAATATTATCGACAGCCATATGGATTTGCATATGCCTGCAATATGGAATAAGACTGTAAAGGATAACCCTTTTTCATACCATCTTAAACAGCATGAAGCAAAGTTTGAAGGTGTAATTTCTAATAAGGCTAAGAGTTTCAATGAAAATAGTAATTTTAATTTACTAGGCTTGAATATCGACTTTAAGACAATTGCAAACATAAATCAATTTACACTATCTAAGCGTAAGATGCCTTTCATGTTTGATTCGTATGTTAATGGTGATGTCAAACAGCACTCAATAGGAATGATGTATGTTAATCTTGATATTGCTTATTATGATGAAGAAAGCCAAAAGCAAATGGACTTCTTTAATGAATCGAAAGCCCAAGCTGTTAATCCTGATGTTGCGGATGAATATGGTTATTTTTGGGTGGTTTACGAAGCTAAGAAAAGAGAAGGAAGTGCAGTAGTATTTGGAAGCAATAGCGTAACACCAACACTATCAGTAAAAAATTATGAGCCGGAGGAATCCACTCAGCAAAAAATAGAGCCGGATAATTCCACTCCAAAACAAGACAAAATAGATTTATTAATTAAAAACATTAACGAAAGATGAAAACAAAAATAAATTTCAAATTGTTTGGATTACTTCAAACAAGAACAGCAAAACTTTTTGCATTTTTATTTGTTGCAGTAGGAATTGTAACATATTTTACAATGGAAACAGAAGCAGGTGGATTAATTATGGCTATGGCAGGAGCAGCAGGAGTCGCCAGTCCAGCAGAAACAGAAGCCGAAAGACTTTATAAAGGAATACAGCCAAAAATCACATCACTTATTGATGAAGCCATGAAAAATGGAATGTCAAAAGGTGATTATGATAAAGGAATTAAAGACTTAACTGATGATATTGCTGCATTGAAAGGTTTGATTCCAGAAGATGGAGTTATTAAAAACCTTGCCGATACTGTTAAATCATTGCAAGATATGGTTGACGGTCATGATATTGAAATGCAAAAAAGTGTTACTGCTCTTTCTAATGCTATCAAAGGCACATCGTTTAAAGATCAGATATTCAAATTGTTTTCTGAATCAGAAGACTTAAAAAAATATGAAAAATTAGGTTTTAAAGGTGCTTGTTCATTAGAAGTTGCAAAAGTAGATGACATGAGTATGACTTCAAACTGGACAGGTGATGTTACAGTTAGCTCAATTAAGCCAGGTGTAATTACTGAAACTGCTCAAAGAAAACTTAACATGAGAGATGTTATGACTGTTTTAAAAACAGACAAAGAAACTCATGTTTTTACAGAAGAATATGATTTCGTTGATGGAGTTACAACTTTAGCAGAAAATGCTGCTACTGGTCAAAGTGACTTTTCAGCAAGAGAATCTTCTGTTGATGTTAAGAGACTTGGAACTCACTTAATAATTAGCAAAAGAATGATGAGAAACCTTAAATGGTTATCAGGTCACATATCAGTTAAAATTCCTAAGAGAATAAAAGCTAAGGAAGACCAACAAATCTTATTTGGTGAAGGTGCAGGTCAAGACCTTGTAGGTATAACAAATGGAGCAACAGCATTTGCTGCTCCTGCTGCAATAGCTAAAAAAATTGAAGAAGCTAATGAGTATGACGTTCTTATTGCAACTATTGCAACATTAACACAATTGGAATATGAAGGAACAGCAATTATAATGAATCCTATCGATGTTACAGTAATAGAATTACTCAAAAATACAATTGGCGATTATCTTTCAATTGTAAGGGGAACAGATGGAATTGTAAGAATCGGTGGTTTACCAGTAGTTCAAACAACAGCTATGACAGCTAGAAAATTCTTAGTTGGTGACTTACAATCAGCAGTTGAATTGTTAGAATTTAATCCTATCACTATCACAATGACAGATACCCATGCTAGCATATTTTTAGCTAATCAAGTTTGTATCAATTTTGAAGAAGAAATATTACTTCCAATTTACAACACTAAAATGTTTGTTTATGGTGATTTTGATGATGCAATTTTAGAACTTCAAGCAGAGTAAATATTTAAAGAAGCAAAGGCAGCCGTTAATTCGGCTGCTTTTTAATTAACTCAATAGAAATTAAATAAAAATATTTATCATGAAAGTTATATTAACAGGATTACCAAAAAACTTAAAATACATTTATGGTATTGCATACCGAATGATGAAAAGAAAGAGACTTGATGTTGATGTTGTAAAAGACAAATTTGACAGAAAAGAACTTTTAGATTTAGATAGAAATTCTTTATTAATCATTGTTAAGTGTCCTGCATATATTAAAGATGTTGACCTTCCAGAAAGTCCAACAAAACCGGAAATGATTGATGCAATACTTGAAGCTAATAGTAAAGACAAGAAATTAAGTAAAGTTTCTGAACTTGAAGCAGTAGTTAAAGAAAAGACAATCCAACTTAAAGAAAGTGGTGACAAAATTATTGCATTGCAGGATGAAGCTAATTTGAAAGTAGAAGCTGATAAAGCTAAAGAAGCTGTAGTTGTAAAACTCAAAGAAGATGTTGAAACATTGGAAAAAGATGTTGCTGACAAAGCTGCTCAAATCATTGAATTGAATGAGAAAAAATCTAAGGCAGATAGTTACCTTATTGCTAAGAATGATTTACTGATTACTGAAAAGGAAAAGTTGAAAGCAGCAAATAAAGAAATTACTGCACTTAAGAAACAAATACCAAAAGCTGAATAGATGGCACAATTAGCTATAACGGATTTTAAAGGAGAATTGGAATTAGTAGCTACCAATTCTCCTTCTTTTGATGAAGTATGTGAAGATACTGAGCAGGAAGTAATGCGTAGATTGCTTGGTGATAATCTTTACAAATCATTCAGTAAAATTACTGAACCATATAAAACATTGTGGGATGGTGGTTATTATTATGTAAAAAATAGTGCAGGTAATTATGCTTATAAATATCAGACCGGATTAAAAAAGACTTTGATGTATTTCGTTTATAACGATTTTATCAGAGCACAAACAAGCAAGGCATCTAAAAAAGGTGCAGTAACATTTGAAGAAGCAAACAATCATGTATTGCTAGGTGAAGATTTGAATGCTTTCCTTCAAAGGAAATACAATCAAGGTGTTTTGTTCACAAAGGAATTAGAGCACTTTATTAATGAAATGAATCAGTCTGTAGAAATTACAGCTATTAATGGTTTAGTACTTTCAACTCCCATAACTAGATTATTAGCAATAGGTGATACTATAGAAGTAGGTGGGACAGAAGTGACAGTAACAGCAGTAGAAGCAAATGTTTCAATAACTGTATCGGAAGTAGTCTCAGGTAATTATTGGTTGAAAGAATATTTTGAAGATTGGGTACTGAATAAGTTCAGACCAATGTTTGGTGGTACATTTTTTTAAATCCCTAACATGGAAGAAGCAGCAATTTTAATAAAGAATTATCTTAACTCGCAAATCAGCGAGATAAACATAACAGCAAAAACCGATTTAACTGGTGGTATTTGGAGATTGACTTGTAATGCTCCACTAACCATAAAGCAATATGACAAGGTTACAGTCGGCACAGTAACATATCGTGTTGATGCTAGTCAATTCAAAACATACGTTGATGTAGAAGCAGATGCAGAGCCTACAGGTGATACGTTAAAGAAAACTTTAAATATCTACATCGGTACTCATCTAAGTGCTGACTTTGCAAGAAGCGAAGACTTGGACAGTTCAAAGGATCTGAAATTTCCATTTGCTGTAATCTTAGAACCCGCGAAAAATAAACTGACTGTTGACCAAAATCTACCATACGGAAAGAGTTCGATTATTAATTTAGTTTTGATGGATGAAGCAAAGCCTGATGATTGGACCACTCAGAATCATTACGATTATGCAATTAAGCCAATGGTAAGATGGGCTGAATTATTGCTTGAGACAATGCAAGATAAAATGGGTGGAGAATTAAATTTAGTTTCCATATTCGATTATGAGAACAAAATAAATTGGTCGGTCCTCGCAAAATTTCCTGAGACAAAAGCAGCTAAGAAATTATTCAAAGAAGATAACTCAGGAATAGATTGTGTTATTGATTTTGAGATAGGTCGGCAGAATAATATTATTGGCTGTTTGCATTAGTCAACTTTTGTATATATATTTGTCAAGAAATTTAATAACAATAAAAATCATTTGTTATGCCTAGAAGTAAAATAAACAAAAAAATGTTAAGAGGACTTGAATTTAATTCTGATGTTGTAAAGACTAAGACAGAACAGGAATTTGTTGATATTTGTACAGGTTATGCAGAAGATAAAAAATGCACAGGTTACTTGCCTTATAAAAATGTAAGTGAAGCACAGATGAAAAAAGATTATGCTTTGTTTGTTCCGAAAGAGAAAAAGGAAAAGAAAGAAAAAGTCAAGTAATTAATCAAATTGTTTACTAATCAATAAAAAATAAATAAAATGGCAGAATGTAATCCAAAACTCCCTAATCTTGGTTCAGGAGATTGTAAACTCCAAATCGGTTTAATCAGAAGAATTTGTTTTGTTTCTCAGAAGAAAGAAGACAATTCAAAAAACACAATCTCATTAGCGACTGCTGTTGCACTTGCTACATGGCAAGCCCTTTTTGATATTCCAGGCTTTGAAACAAATCCACTTGAGAAGATAGTGCCAAGTGATAAAATCTATTTAGCTTTATCAGAGCAGGAAGACCCTGTAACTTATGATGAAGATGGATATTATAAAAAATTGAAAGATGGAAATTATAATATCACTTTTCAATTGAATGAGTTATATCCTGATAAAATCAGAGCATATAAAGAACTTGAATTAGCAAATGTTGCTGTTTGGTTAATTGATGCTGATGGTAAAATTTGGGGTATTAAAAATGGTGTAAATCTTGACCCTATTCCATTATTGAATTTTGCTGTTGAAAATTTCAATCTACAATCAACTGAGATAATCAGTAAAGAAGCTGTAGTTATGAGATTGGAAAATTCAGAAGACATGAATGCTTTAACTTATGTTGAACTTGCAAGTGGCAATCCATTAAGCGAATCAGATTTTTATTCATTGATTGATGTTGATACTGCAATCTCAACTCCTGCTGTAACAGGTTGTATTGTAACTTTAGATACTGAAAGATATGATGAAGCTGTAACTGGTTTTGTTTTTGGTGACTTCATATTTTATGGTGATACTGCACCAACGGGTGCAATTACATTAGCAGGAGCAGGTTCTTTAACAGAAGTTGCAGGAGTTTACACAGTAAACGAATCTTCATTATTAACAACTGGTCATACTTATACATTAAAGATTCGTCATGATGGTTATGATGTTGCGACTGGTTCAGTAGTCGTTCCTTAAAATTGGCTGCATTAACTTTTACCTATATTTTTTCATAAGATTAAGTCTGCTTTTTTAGCGGACTTTTTTTTGTTTACTTTATTCCTTATATTTGCTAAATAATGGATATTAGATTGCTTCACAATAGAATTAAGAACTTTGATGTAATTAGTCTTATGCCTAAAATAATAAAGGATTTAGAGACTACTATTACTGATATGAATAGAGATCAATTAGAAGCTGGTTTTGATTCTACTGGGACTAAAATTAGTTCTTATCATCCATATGCTGATTCAACTATAATTTCAAAGGCTGAAAAAGGTACTTTGACAAATAACAATCCTGACATTGTAAATTTGCATGATGAAGGTGGATTTTATGATGGAATGTTTTTATTTGATATGGAGCGTGGGATTGCAATAGATTCAAGAGATTCTAAAACTGATGATTTAAGAAAAGCTTTTGATGATAGTATTTTGGGACTAACAAAAGAAAGTTTAATAGAATTAAAACCATTTTTATCGCCACTATTAAGAATAGGAATTATAAATAAAGCAAATGGAAAAGGATGAAGCTATAGAAGTAGCTGAGAAACTATCAAATGTAAATAATGAAAATTATTATGTAATTAAAAGCTGTTTTGGCTACGGGGTACTAAATGAAGAAAAATTCAAAAAAGCAAAAAAAGAAAGTTATCATAAAGCAATACCAAGTTTATGATAGTATTGAAGATTTAATTGTATGGAATTTTAAAAAGGCACAATCAACTAACGACTTAAGATATTTGTTAGTATTAGATAATTATAAAGAATTACCTTTGAAAAATTATGATGCTTCTAAATTGTTTAAAGCATGGAAGAAAATAAATGATGAGTTTATTGATGAGTTTGGATTTACTGAAAAGCAGCAACTTATTTATGATAAAATGTTGCAACTTGATTTTGTAAGAGCAGATAAAATAATTAAAAAAGATAAATCTCTTGACAATAAAATTAGAATGTACAAGAGAGAAATAGAAGATTTACTTAAGGATAGTAATCAAGAGCAGCAATCCTTTGAAAAACAGGTTGGAATATTGATTGTAAATTTAAAAATACCTATTGACACTAGAAAAATAACAGTAAAAGAATATTATTATTTGATTGAATTATACGAAGAACAAATAAAACAGCATAATGAGACCAACAAAAAACTTAACAAAAATAAAGGCAGAAGCTGATTATTTATTTAAGAAACATGAGAAAGCACTTCATGTCATTAAAGGATATGGTGGTTATTTCATTGCAGACAGTAAAACTTATCAGGATGAACTTAAAGAGTTCTGCGATGATAAAACTGTTTATATGGAATTGATTTATACAACATCTCATCTATTTAAAACTACATTTCGGAAATTCAAAAAGGCAAAGGAAACAGCGGACAAAAAGCGTGAAGTATTTAATAGCGTTTGGCACGTTGTCAGAAATGATGAATTAAATAGATATATTGTAGTGCATGAAGATTATTTTAAGATTAAAAAGGCAGAATCACTTTACAAAACGGCAGCAGTTGATTTAAGTGATTTGAATGAAACAATGAAAGAATCTGGGTTAAATAGGCAGCAAAGAAGAAAAATATTAAAAACTGCTAACAAATAACCAACATGGCTAAACAATTAATAACACATAATGATTTAGTACAATCAGGTAACCCTCTTAAGGAGTTTTCTGATGGCATGGCTTTACTATTAAAGCAATCTGATGAACTCATTAAAAAGATGGGTCAAGTCAAGCAAAGTATGCCTAAATCTATCAACAATAGTGCTGATGTTGATAAGATGAAAAAGTCAAGGGAACAACTTACAGCAATTGAGAAAGAAGAATTAAGAATTGAAAAAGCCTTAATTACTCAAAGAGCTAAAATGTCCACCATGTTTAGCAAAGAAAGTATTGAAGCTGAGAAAGCCAAAATAGCTACAAAGAAATTCAATGCCGTATTAAAAGAATCAATAACAGGTGAGAAAGCATCCGCAAAAGCAAAAAAAGCAAAAGCATTATCAGATAAAAAAGCAGCAGCAGCAGTAAAAAGACATACAAAGGCAACTAAAGATTTAAGAACATGGCAAAATGCTGCAAAGAATAGTATTGAAAAATATAATGCAGCAAATGTAATACTTCAAAAAAGATTAAAAGCAGTTGCCAATGTTGAAACTACTGGGGCAAAAAGAGCCGCTGCATTAAGAAAGCAAATAGATAGAAATACAGAATCGGTAAGGAGAAATTCTTCTGCTGTGGCAAAGCAGAAAATGAATATAGGTAATTACAAATCTGCTTTGGGTGGTGTTAGTGATCAATTAAAAACTTTAGCAGCTGTTGAAACTACTGGGGCAAAAAGAGCCGCTGCATTAAGAAAGCAAATAGATAGAAATACAGAATCGGTAAGGAGAAATTCTTCTGCTTTGGGTGGTGTTAGTGGTCAATTAAAAACTTTAGCAGCAGGATTTGTTGGAATTGCAGGGGCTACTTTAATATTAAGAAAAATAGGTCAGGCATTTAAAGCCGTTGTAACAAAGGGGATAGAATTTGGCTCAACAATGTCAACCGTTAAGGCAGTATCAGGTGCGACTAATAAAGAATGGG
>Ga0222628_1000899_pt1 | contig 10814 bp, 11 predicted proteins | sample AntAcemetageno95_FD_179860 | JGI IMG/M metagenome (GOLD analysis project Ga0222628, IMG submission 179860) | Saline water microbial communities from Ace Lake, Antarctica - #95 | ecosystem: Environmental > Aquatic > Non-marine Saline and Alkaline > Saline | place: Antarctica: Ace Lake | collected... | reverse complement strand
AGCTTGGGCCTTGACCTGCCCCCCGATATTGCCGATCGCTACGCTCAGCTCAGGAAATGGGGTGTTCCAGAAGACACCTGGACATATCTCCTTTCAAAGAATATGATGCCCTTGATTGAGGGGATCCATGACGCATTCGGCTTCCTTCCAAAATTGATTGGTACCTTCCTGGGGCAATCCTTCAAACGCATAGAGGGGACTGAACCTCTCCATCGTCATTTCAGCTATGACAAAATCTATGAATTATACCGCTACATCAGCGAAAAAGGGCTTAATCCCAATATTGCCAAGTATATGATCCCTGTGATTTATGAATTTCCCGATATGCAGTTCAGCTCCGTGTTGTCCAGTATTCATTTCCGCCCCCGGGCAGAAAATGAGGTTCTGGCTCCCGTTGAGTTTCTCTACGAAAAGATCAAACCTGATGTGAAACATAAGGACCCCCATGCAGCCACCAACTGGTTGATGGGTCAGGTTCACCGTCAGGCCATAGGCAATGTTGATCTCGCCGTTTTGAGATTGAAGATCGAGGACATCATCAAACAGGAGAATGGTTCCCATGAGTGACGACATCTTTCAAGGGTATAAAGGTGCCGCGCTTGAGGCACTGAAGAAGTTTAACGTCAGGGTTTGGGGTCAGGCCAACATCCATACCACTCGCGGATCTTTTAAGGGTACCGTGCTTCCCCGCTCTGAAAATGATGATGACCAGCATATCGTCTTGAAGATTCCCACTGGCTACAACATTGGTTTGGATATCGTGACCATCACATCCATGGAAGAAACCGGTTATCAGAAAGCCAACTACAAGATTCCAGAGAAGGCTTTCCCTTATTCAGATGATAAGCCCAACGTCAAACTGTTTGGGACCGGTGGGACCATCGCCTCTCGTCTGGATTACCGCACAGGTGCAGTGATCCCAGCCTTCAGTCCTGGCGAACTCTATGGTGCCGTTCCTGAGTTGGCCGACATCTGCAACATTGATACAGAGAAGCTATTTGCTGTTTTCAGTGAGAATATGGGACCGGATCAGTATAAGATCCTGGCTGAGAGCATCGGTAAGGAGATCGCTGCTGGAGCAGATGGCATCGTCATTGGCCATGGCACAGACACCCTGCACCATACAGCTGCAGCACTCTCATTCATGGTTCAGGACTCCCCCATACCGATCATTCTGGTAGGCTCTCAGCGATCCTCGGATCGACCGTCCTCTGATGCAGCTCTGAACTTGATCCACGCCTCCTATGCTGCAGGACATGGTGATATTGCCGAGACCCTTGTTTGCATGTTTGGACCCACTTCCGACGAGTATGGTTTTTTACATCGTGGAACCCGCGTTAGAAAGATGCACAGTTCCTACAGGTCTACCTTCCGGACAATTGGTGACACGCCAGCTGCCACAGTGACCCGCGAAGGACTCAAAATGATTAAGACTGAATACAAGCATCGTCGTAAGGACAGGGATGTAAGGATCATTCCCACCTTCAGTGAGAAGGTTACCATGCTTTATTACTACCCCCATATGCAGGGAGAGATCGTTGACTCGCTGGTAGATGCTGGGTACAAGGGCATTGTAATCGTAGGGACTGGCTTGGGCCATGTGAATAAAGAATTGTACCCCGCTCTGGGGCGGGCACGGGAGAAGGGTGTCTCCGTCTTTATGACCCTCCAGACGATTTGGGGCTATGCCCATATGTTTGTCTATGATACCGGTCGTGACATGCTGGCTCTCGGGGTGACACCCCTGGGCAACATGCTTCCTGAGGTGGCCTGGGTCAAATTGGGCTGGGCGTTGGGACAAACCGACGATCCGGCTAAGATCAAAGAGATCATGCTCACCCCTATCAATGATGATATCACTGAACGAGAGCCCTATAATGGCTATCTCGTTTATCAAGGTGGCGTCCCTGAAGTGGAAGGCTTTGTTCGCAAATTCCATAAATGATCCTGGTTAAACAGGAATTGCTATTGACTGGTTGATGTCTTAACTATTATGGAACAAGTACTGTCAAAGCGGGTAGTTAAACAAAGCAAATGAGGTGTTTATGAAACAATCAAAGATCATTGTCCTGGGGCTACTTTTTGCAACTATCGCCCTGGCCAGTCCTCGTGGAAATCGTCATCATCGACCGGTTCGAAGCAGCCATTACTACCATTCATATTACAATTCTTACCACTACCCCTCAAGTTACTGGCGGATGCATTATTCCAGTCCGGTGATCATCCGCAGTCAGACACAAACAACCACCACGACGCCCCAGAACTTGGTGACAATCACCGCGGAGATGATCACGGAAGACCTGGTTAGATTGAGTAATATGAAGAATCAAGGTTTGATATCTGAGAAAGATTTTGAACGCGCTAAAAAGACATTATTGAATCGGATTGGTATGAAGTTCAACCCCGAGGCCAGTGGCCTAAATACTTCTGAGATCCTGGATCAGATTATTGTCCTTCACCAAATGCAATCTGGACAACTCATCACCAACAAAGAATTCAAGCAGCAAAAGAACAATCTTCTGGCTCTGATATAGCCTTTTAATACTTCAGCCATTTTATTAAAAAAAAAGCTCCCTGACAATCGGGGAGCTTTTAACATCATGACCGCCAACGGCGGCGCACTATCAGCCTCAGCCACCGCCTGTGGCTTTTTTCACCTTCATTTTTACCTTGGGTGTATATTCAAATTCGTAATCGTGTATTACGGGATCAGCCACTGCATAATTACTTCCCAGGGCAGCCTGGAAGGAGTAGCGTAGCTCATCGTTATTGTGTGTTCCCTTGTCCATGGCCTGTATTGTCGATGCATAGCCAGGATATTCCTTCTCATGAACCAAGTCACTGAAGGCATCCAGCCACCCATTAACGCCACCCTCAAGGATGTAGACATTTTGGATACTTTCAGCTCGCATCACTTTCCAAGCTTCCGTCGCATTTGCTTCATCATTGCTCATAACGACGAACAGCGTGTTAGAAGGGGACCGAAGAAACTCATTTTGCGTCATTTCAGATAGCTCATCCAGCTGAACATGCTGGGCATCTACAATATGGAAAAGATTGAAATCACTATCCTTGCGCACATCGAGGAGAACCGTGCGAACCAGATCGTTTTCAATAAAATCCAGCATTTCAGCTGGGGCTATCTGAACTTCTCTGTTATCTATTCTGGCCTGTTCAACTTCAGACATCCACTCCCATTTTTGCTCAACGGTTGGTTGGCCTATTATCATAACAATGAATGCAAAACCTGCCAGGATTGCGGCACCAATTAGTTTTTGTTTGCGATGAACAAATCGATGTCTTTTGGTTTGATTTATTTGATCCTCAACAAATTCCACAACGCCAAAGAGGATTATCGCCATGAGCACAACACCGAAAACGACGACACCAATAGGTACATCAAATAGTTCCGGTAGCGTAAAACGACCAAGGTTGGATGAATTCCAAAAATTAGCAAACAGCCCATCAATGTTTTCACCAAATACAAAGATACCTGCCGTTAGACCGGCGAGAAAAAACATTCCATCTTTTTTCAGGGTGGCGACCGCCACCAAAGAAGTGCCCGGTCAGAAGCCCCCAATGACGAATCCGACACCCATGATCAACCCGCCTACTATTCCAGGCCAAAGGTAAGTTGGATTCACAAAAACACGGCCGTAGTCCAACCAGCCCAAAGCAGAGGCACCGAAAATCAGCACCATGGCTACAATGATTCCAGTGAACATGACCTTAAAGACCGTCATATCCGTTAAATAAAACTGGGCGGCTAACTTTGTGGATTGGCCGAAACCACCAATTTCTAATGTATATCCAAAGGCAACTCCTATAAGCATGGCAATGAAGTAAAAAACCAATTTGCCATACATAGCCTCCAGGGGTAATGGACCAGGAAATGCTTGAAGTAATTGTTCCATCATAGCCCCCTAGGTCCACAGTTTTCTTAAGAGATGAGCCACACCATAAGCGCCAGCAAAAACCGCCAATAAGAATACCCAGCTTCCCACCGACAGAACGGCACCCCCTGACAGCCCCTGGCCAGATGTACACCCCCTTGCAAATCGTGCCCCATAGCCCATAAGCATGCCTCCCAGAAAAGCCATCCCCCAGCGTGTCTTATTGGTAATACGGGGACCTTTTCCTGTGGTGAAACTCAAACGATTGTGGAAATATCCCGAAGTAAAACCGCCAATGAGAATGCCAATGGTTAAGAATACGAAGGCATTGTCTAGGGGGTTTGTACTACCGCCACCCATGGGAATCAGATAGGGTGTTGTATTTACATGCTGAGGAGCTATGATGTCTTCAATGAAGACCAGCATCCGGTTAATGGGTCCTGATGCTCCCAATCCATTTCCTGTGAGTAAAAATGCCATAAAGAGCACAATACCCAGTAGGGTGCCAGCCACATATGGGTTAGCGAAGGGCTTAGCCGTTTTTATTGCGGTAGCACTCATTTTATTCTTTCCTTTAATTCTGTCTTATTTACTGAAGGTCTTTTATGGGAGTGGTCCTCTATATCGTCCCAGCCATTTATCATAGCTCGGATACCATCCAGAGGTCTGTGTCCAGTCGTGGTCAGATATACATGCAGCAGAATGAAGGCTGCAAATAACCACGCCAATAAGGTATGAATGGGTCCCAGCACAACCAGACCACCGAGAGCTGTTGATATGATAGGCCAGGTCTGGACGCTCCAGATCAACAAACCGGTAAAAATTTGCGCGGGTAGTAGAAAATTTAGTAAGCCAAAGTATGTCATTTGTTGGAGGGGGTTCAATTTCTTTTCTCGAGATTTCTCGAATGGATGATCAGCACCCTGGAAAATTCCCTTCAAATAGTAACCTGCCTGGGATATGGCCTGATCAAAGAACCCTTTAGGTTGAGGAATGTATTGTTTTATCTCTCCACTCACGAGATGATAGAACACTGATAGAAATGCATTGGCTAAAAGAATGAAACCCAGTGCATTGTGAACCTGCACAATGTAAGGGAATGACATGATTCCCAACATTTCAGGCCGATGAATAAGAATACCCGTAAGTAGCAACAGAAAGATGGCCAAAACCTGTACCCAATGCCATAACCTTTCATAAAAACGGTACATGTAAACGCGTTTGGTTTTGTGCGCTTTGGGTGCATTCCGGCGGGCAAATATCACTCGATAGCTAGCATGGACAGCCACTCCAGTCATGGTTCCCAGAAGTAGCAACAGTCCCACCCAATCCACCCATTTCACATGATTTAGCCCAAAGATATAAAGTGAATTTCCACTATCATCCAGAGCATAAAACAAACGCCCTTGATCATCTGAAACCATGGAACCCATTTGGTCAAGAGGTAGATTCCCAGCCAACTCAGGCAAAACACCACGGGGTGTATAGGTTGTCAGTTCAAATTCAGCGCCGATGCGTGAATCTTTGCTGTGACAGGTTCCACATTCGCGGGTTGCCCACTCACCATTGGTCACATCATGATTGATCAGAAATGCTTGAACATCTGCCCGAATATGGAGATGTGTTAATCCCAGGTCTTCTAGATTCCTCTGGACTTTCTGTGATTTTCCAGGTGTATCCAGACGCAATTCAAGCTCTGAGAGTTGTCCATCCCCATCTGTATCAAAAACCTGAAGAATATCCTGGCGATAGTGATCGTTTTCAAAAAACGCTTTTTCCAGATCAGCTTTACGCACGGGCTTTGGCTCGACGCCATAAACCCAGTACCAGGCACTAACTAGATTGTAGGGTCTTAGCTTAATTTGACCATGAGAGCTCTCGGTGGGTAGCAGTATGGGCTCAAAGCCTTCAATAGCGACTGTAATATCACGGGGATCCCCTTCAGCACCACGACAGTCATGCAAGGCTGTTTTTTGCAAGGTTAAAACCGTCCAGTCAATCTGTTCATAAGCGGGGCCGTACATGCGCGGGATATGACAGCTTTCACAACTCACCTTTTCAAAGTGAGCATCCTTATATGGCAGCCAGTTATGCACTGCATGGGCATCATGGCAAGCATCACAACTTCGCATCGTCTCACCTTGTTCCCGTTGATCGCTGGTGACAGAGAAACCTCCTCGGGCAAATTCATGAGAGGGACGGTATAGAAAATCAACCACATCAATACGTCGGGCATCAAATTTCAGATGGGCAAGTTGGTGGTCTTTTTCATCCTGATAATAGATGGGGTTATTGGCCGAGGGATGGCAATCCACGCACTCCACAGCCCGCTCCGAGTGAATATCCCAGGAACGGTTTAATTCATGCTTGTTCACGAGATTCAACCCGGTACGATTAATGCGCTGCGGTGCAATGATCTCACCGCGAGTAGCCGTATTCCAATCACAGCTTTTCAGGCCATCGGGCATGTCGCTAGCGGTAAACACCAAACCATGGCATTGTCCACAATTGTTATTGGTTGGATCCAGGGGGGTCAGGAATTCGCGCTTGACCTCTCCACGCTCATTAAAAGCGCTGGGATTCCACTTATAGGTCTCATTTAGGAGGGAGATCACGCCCGTTTCCATAAGCGTAGCTGAATTGGCCCAGCCAAAATCACCATTCTCTAATGCTCGACTACGACTGGCATTGTCCGGTTGCCGTGTGTGGCATAAAAAACAATTCATTTCCACAACGCCTGATTTTTTCCAATCCCAATCCGATGATGACGACAGCTTGTCCAGACGTTCACCATACATGTCAAATTCTGCAGGACCGCCACCTATGTGGCGAAAGCCCTGAGTTTTGATCCAATCTGATCGGCTCAGATCGGTTAAACCATCTTGAGGTCCTGACAGATATCGATAGTTCAGGGGATTCCATTTTCCGAAATATCCAGCACTACGATCCCACGGATAGTCATTGACGCCGGGAGAGAAGTCTTTCATGGAATACAATCCCGCATCCGAATGACGGCTGTGGGTTGCTATATATTCAGTATCATGACAGGATCCACAACTCTGCATGGTTGATAGCGCTTTCCCACTAATCAGCACATTTTGGCCATCCATATCAAGCAAGGCGAATTCCGGATGCATTGCTGGAGTTTTCGCCATGACAACTGATATCATGGCAAACAAGAATAATAACCCCAATCGATTTTTTGGGCTTGTTGATCTCATTTTAGTCCCCCGATCAGTACGCGACTGCCATGTTTTATTGGATCCCCGTCATATCCCAGCGTCACCCAATCCAGGCGACCTGATTCACTGTGACAATCCACGCACTGGAGCGCATCACCCACGGGAGCAATCATGTGACTGGTGGTCCAATGGAACGAAGTTTCTGCAAAATCATAGCTACCAGAGTAAGGAATTCCTGAATTCTCGGCACCAAGCCGCAGGGCTTGATCCCAGTCAAAATCGGTCCAATAGCCACCCTCCCCCACGGTTTTGGGAAGTAGGAAGTAATTGAATTTCGTATCATACACCTGTTTGCCATAATGAATCTTGAAGGGCCAGATCTTGGCGTGGGCGTCATTGATATCACCATTGGGCTGGGTAAAGGAGGTAACCTTTTTAGGATCAATGATATCACCCTTCAGATAACGTTGGGTCGTTCCATCATACCAGGCATACTCAGGTTTATGGTTTTTCTGATAGACAAACGAGCCTTTGATCTTCAGATATTGATGTGTGTTCTGAGGAATTTCCTGACCGGCAGTCGACCAGTCCCAGTGGATCTTGGTTGCTTCCTTGCGGGCCATGGCGGGCACATGGCAGGTCTGACAAGCAACCGCTTTGGTATGAGCATTTAAACGACCATCATGATGGGGCTCAGGGCTATGGCAATCAATACATTGTACCTGATTATCTTTATTGAGATCACCAACACTTACAGAAGAGGCACGTCCTCTGATCTGATGCTCTGTTGTGCGATGGCAGGTAACACAGGTAAAATCGAGACGTCCCATGTGCACATCAATGCGTTCCGATGGAAATTTCAGACTTTCATCCAAATCACCATGTTTGACTGCATTTCCACCACCACCATCAAAGTGACACCCACCGCAGTTTTCACGCGTTGGTGCTCCGACACTTTGGGCTGAAGCCAGTAAGTCTACACCTTCGGCTGGCAATCCCTTAACACCCTTTTTATAGTCACCGGACTGGTCGTGACAAACCAGACAATCCACATTTTCTTTGTGACTGAAATCATAGTCGCTGTCTTCCCATCCGTAACCAACATGGCAGGCAGTACAGGCGGGCCAGTTGCTTTCAATACTTATGCAAAAATTATTGATGGCATTTTTCTTTCCAAGCGTGACCATACGATCATGATCCGGGGAATAGACGGAATCGCTTTCCCAAGTATAGTGAGCGGTATGCATGACCTGCTCACTGGCATCAGGGTGACAAACTAGGCAGGCCTGAGTGACCTCTTGACCCGTTTCATAGGGTCCTTCCAGAAGTGAGCTGTGATCCACATGAATTTTAATTTTTGGCAGTTTAGATGCAGGATCATCGATAGGTTGAGCTTTCCGCGGTAAGGCAATCAGGATCGGGATAATAATAATGGCCAGGGAGAGGATGGTGCCCACTATCCAGGTATGTTTGTTGTTTCTCATTATTCCTCGTGGTGTCTGTATTTATAAGATTATTGATGAATCAGATTGTGTTCTTTACTGACGATATCCAGCTTTATTGACCGCATAATTTCCAGCGCCTCGATGAGATCAAAGGATTGATGAGATTGAATTGCCATTTTTGGATCTGTCTTATTCATTTATGAGAACATGCTCCTTGGTGATGATATCAAGTTTGATCGACTTCATGATATCCAGCGCCTGAATAATGCGTTGGTATCCAAGGCTATAGGTAATAAAGACACCATCTCTCTTTGTTTTAACGATAGACTGCTCTCTTAAGATTTTGAGGTGTCTAGAGATCGTTGCTTGAGGCAGGTCTAACACTTCAACCAAGTCATTCACTCGATGAGGTTTTTCGTTTAATGCATAGAGAATGGAGATACGCGTCGGTTCAGCAATTGCCTGGCAGAGGCTGGCGTGTAGGTCGGTAGCTTCCTTCATTTTGACTCCCTCACTATCCGTATATTTGTTTATTCACATATACGGCAAACTATAATAAGAATCAAACAACTTCAGAAAAGCATTAATTGTCTTTTATTATTCATTTTGTATTAGCAACTATTATTTATGGTGATTATAAGCCTCTGACATAGGGTCATATCAGTTAAATGTAACTTGCTTGCCCCTACCCTAATGAGCGGTCCAGATTGTTGAAGAATGAAGACTTAAATGTAACGATGTATTGAGGGAGCTTTTATAATGCCAAGGAATTATTATTCATACTTGATGTTGGTGACCTCAAGATTGATATAGGTGTATTCACCTTCCGGAAAGTCCCAAATAGCTCGTGCCTTTGCAGCAACTTGAATTCCCTCAAACGCTTTATATTCATCAATAGGGCAGCGCCACGGTCTCAACACAAACGCCTTTCCCTCCGAGGAATATCTATGGCAAGTAAAACTGGTGACAGGTCCAAGCTCATCAAAATGGAAAATACCCTCAACTGATTTTTCAGCTATGGACAGCGTTGCTTTAGCAGACAATGAATCGATGGCGGTCCAGGTGATATGATTATCTAGAAAGGCCTGGGGGAACCAGATTGTCTCTGACAAATAGCGGGTCATGGCCCCTTGATCAATTTCGGCTCCCATGGCATTTACCAATGGGACCACCCCATACAAGAGCATCTTCATCCGCGCCTTGCCACGCTGGAGTTTATCAGATCCTGTTAGAATGACGAATGGAGTCATTTTCATCTTGACCTTCCATTCGAACTCAGCCTCTTTGATATCGTAGGTTTGTACCGCTGTGAACGAAGCCCAAGGTTTATCGGGACCAATTTTGAACCGCCCAACTTGCTCGATTTCTATCCGGTTTATCATAGATGTGCCAATGACACCGCTGAATTTCAGGAAACGCTGGACAGGTTCAGGTAGGTGTTCAATATTCGATATAGTGATGGTCTTATTACTTGTCATGTTATCTACCCTTGCTTGGAGATTGGACAACAGAATGCACCCGCATATTATGCTCTTGCTCAAGCCCTGGATGGCAGATCTGTTCTGCATGTCTCATTATCCTTTTATTTGACCCTCTGTCTGCTGGAGAAGTACTCGAATACTCTGATGTGTCTGCGCCAGGGCTCCTTCAGAAAGGTCATTGAATAGGGAGGCGATAAACTGCTCATCTCGATCCTCTCTGGCATCCCAAAAGGCTCTATTCTTCTCTGTAAGGCGGAAGCGCTGGACTCGTCTATCGCTGGGGTCAGAAAAGATATCCAGGAGACCCTGGCGCTGGAGTTGTAAGGCCAGTTGCTTAATATTCTGCCTTGAGCTACCCATTGCTTGGGTCAATTCATTCAGGTTTGGTGGTGATGAAAATAAAGCCTGAACTGATACGAGAAGCAGCCATTGTTTCGTTGTAATCCCAGAGTCCTTCAATTCTCTATCCCCAAGGTTTTGCCAACGCGAGGCTAGTAAAAAAATCATCCCGAAAAGTTGATTTCTATCTGCCTTAACTGTTTCTGAACTCATGGACCCTCCTTTTAGGTAATATATTACCTTTTATTGATGACACTACCTTTTTATGGCTGAATATGGATTCATAGTTTTGCATGTGGATATCGCGGGACTATCATGCAGGCAGCCTTAACCCTTGAAATGGAAGAACCCCCGATGTACCCCTATTATCGTGTTATAGGGATTATAAATCTTGATTAGCGAACGGCTATTCGAAAATATTTTTAATAGTTTTTTGACTTAGTTGTGGTGAATTGGCTGACGAGCGTGATTGTA
>Ga0222628_1000898_pt1 | contig 10835 bp, 17 predicted proteins | sample AntAcemetageno95_FD_179860 | JGI IMG/M metagenome (GOLD analysis project Ga0222628, IMG submission 179860) | Saline water microbial communities from Ace Lake, Antarctica - #95 | ecosystem: Environmental > Aquatic > Non-marine Saline and Alkaline > Saline | place: Antarctica: Ace Lake | collected... | reverse complement strand
TAGAGTGTACACCACTAGCTGCTTTCTATTATGTAAATGGTAAATTACTTCATACATTAGTTGGAGCACATCAATCATATTATATGACATTACCAACAACTATGGAAAACCTAAATACATCAGGTTCAGTAGATGTTAGTTTTGAGTGTGTTGGAATGTATATAGCAAGACAAGGAGAGTTTAAAACAAACCCAACATCGAAATGGATTAGTGGTGTAGAAGCTGGTACTATTTTAAAGTATGGTGCAGGTATGTTACATAGAGTCGTTAATTTAGACAACCAAGGTTAGAATCCGATTTAAACTTTAATAACTTTAAAGTTTAAATCTGGTAATTTATCTTTTATCACTCTTTTGACCTTCCTTATAAATTTTGAATTATCTTCATAATATTCAACATATTCAAAACCATGTTCTTTAACTATTTCAACTATTTTCTCACCTTTCCAGATACCTGCTTGTGGTCTGTCATCAGGTCTCATATGTATACCATATTTGGGTGTTTCTTCTAGACCAAGTTCGTTTAGAACCTTTATCAATTTATTTCTTGTACTTTCTGGTCTAGCAGTTAAAATACATTTGTTTTCCACGGAGTTATATAATTCAGATAGTTCTTTTAATTCGGTTGGGAAACTTTCATCTAGTTGTGAAAATGAATTTGGTGCTAGAAGATATATTCTCTTTTTCTTTCTTACCCAATTTCCTACTATTTTAATTTTACGATTAGGGTCATCTATGAAAATTCTACCATTTTCCCATTTTAAATCCTCAATATTCTTATTCACAAAATCCAAAGACTTATATAATAAATCTTTGGGTGTTGTGCTTTCTACTAAATATTGTTGTATAGTGCTTTCGAAATTTGGTGTTTCTGCTAATGTTTTATCGAAATCAAAAATATAAATTGTTTTAAATTCAGAAAATTTCTCTATTTTATTATTTGTATTCATTAACAATATATATTAATTGTGAAATTTACTTTTTAAAAATCACAATCAAAATAGTCTAGTTCATCACCAGTTCTTTCATTGATAAAAACTAACTCATTTCTTTTCATCAATTGGTATTCATAGTGATTACCAGTCTTAAAAAGTGTTCTTATGAAAGGTATATCATCATTGTTATTAACCATTTCTATATCTATCATTAGTGATAATACATTAAGATCATCTTCTTTAACATATTGTGTTACTTCTTCATCGTGATCTTTATCCAAACCTTTTTTACCATAAGCTATGAATTTTGTTCCTAATTTTTCACCACTTGGTTTGTATATTATGTTGATATCATCCCCAATTTTAACATCTCTTTCTGAATCTTCTTTTATATAAAGTCTTATCCAAAAATATATTCTTTGTTTTTCGATAACTTTCATTAATGCTTTTCTATCCTCAAAACCATAAGTTAAAGCTGCATCATCATCTGGTAGTGAATCATCTGTTGTTAGTTCTAAGGTTTTTACTTGTTCTACAAGTTGTTCGTAATACTCTGCTGTTTTCATTTTGTGTATTTATTTTTATATAGCTAGATCTAATCTGCTTTCTATTTTTGTTATACCTTCAATATTCTTTACAATGAAATCATCTATCGTGAAATCATAAAAATTCTTATCCTTTTCTAATAGTAAAATTGGTTGTGCATCTAATGGTTGTTTAGTTAATAACTCATTAGCGGCATCAATGTGTCTATCATATATATGTAAATTTTGTGTTAGATGTCTAAATACACCCACTTTATATCCAAGATGTGAAGCGACCATCATTAGTAATGCCACATACTGTATCTTATTTATATACCCTGCCATTATATAATCATTACTGCGTTGATCTAATGTCATGTCTAAGTAATAGTCTTCTCCAATTTTTCTAACTGACCACGTTGTTTTATATGCACATGGGTATAGTCCCTTAGTCTCACTTAGGTCAGAATATTGATACATATCTAAAATGTGTCTTCTTGAGAAAGGGTCTTCTTTTAAAGATTTTAAAAGGTTATCGATTAGATTATATTTTTTAACAGTGGCACCATATCTTTGTCCAATAGTACCATCACCTATGTCCCATTCATCCCACCAACGAATACCTAAATCATGTGCATCCTTTAATAGATTTGATTGTTTTTGATATATCCACAATATTTCTTTTATACCAGTTTTTATGGCAGTGTTTCTAAGTGTTGTTATAGGAAATTCACCTTTTGATATATCATATTCTTCAAATATACCAATTATAAACTTAGTGTATGCAGTCACACCATCAATATATTTTGGTCTAGGATTCTCATCGAGAAAACCCTCATCCAAAATCCTATTCAAATTGTTTATATAATACTCATCCGCTTTTATCATAAAGATTATATATTTAATTAATATTAATGTTTTATGAATTTTTAAAATAAGCAAAATAATAGTTAATAAAACATGCAACATCATGATATACACTAACTACTATTACACTTACTTAAACTTCGTACTTAATACAATAATTAGTAATAAATTTTGAATAATCTAGGTATAGGTTATTTGCTAACCCTATTGTTATATGGAATCCGAAATATGGTTTATCTAAACCCATTACACTTCTTATGTTTTGCGCATCTACACTATATGCTTTTAACCACCAGAATCCCTTTTCGTTAGATCTTATTATTTGTGGGTCATATTGGATAGTTATTTCTTTACCATTAAACATTTCTCTTGCTTGATCGTAAATTTCATCATCAATTATATCATTTATTAAGGTGAAATGAGTTCCTCTCATTGGTTTATCTAATTTTAGATTAAACTTTTGATCTATAAACCAGGTATAGTATTTACATAGATCGCAATTAAATTCTACCAATACAGTTTTCTTCCAAGAAGATTGAGACTCATGCTTCTTAGTTAGCATTTTAGGATCGAATTGTATTTTACCTTTTAAAGTGAACATTGCGCAAAGATATAAAAATAATTTAATATATATATTAAAAGAATGTATTTTATGGAATTATTATTTGTTTTTATTATAACTAACCTATTTTTTGTATTTTACGCTATTGTACATGGTATGAAAGAAGCTTTTTGTAAAAATTATGATGAATCATCAAAAAGAGTTTTAGATTTCAGTGTTAAGAAATTATTCAATTTAAAATTAGTATTTGTATTTATGATGATTTCATCATTAATTGGTTTAATCAATTTATGGTATTTACCATTTGTCATAGGACAATTATTCATTTTCACTTATATACAAAGAATGTTTTTTAATTTTACTTACAAAAAAATTAAATCTAGTTATAATATTGAAGATATCGATATAAAAAAGAAGTTATCACTAATATTTGGTGTAATAATAGAGATAACATTTTATTTAATTTTAATTTAAAAATATGCTAACAAATAAAGAGTATTTAAAAGAAAAATTTATACATACCTATTGTAAGAAAAGAGGATGGGATCCTAAAAATTTGACACAGAGTCAAATGAAATTAATAGTTATGAGTATAGATTATAAAAATATAAAATAATACATCCTCTAATTGGGAGATTAGAGACAAGCCCCCACACTAATTAAGGGGGCTTTACTTCTATTTTAATTTACTACCAAGCGTAGGAATTAAGTGATTTTTTTAAGTGTTTCATTGGAGTGTTTGCTAATTCTGGTAGCAATAATGCGATATCATATCTATCACCAACATAATCAAAACTGTCTGTTTCAGCTGTTAGTGAGTTTCCATTCCAAATTATGCTTTTTAAACCTGGATAAGTACCTGATTTTTCTAACCAATCGAAAATCATCTTTTCTTCTTCTTCTATTTTCTCATCTGAAATGAACATTCTTACTATTGATTCATCATCATCGTCTAAGAAGTATGAATAGTTTTCACCACTCCATGAAAATTCATCATCATCTATAGTAGCATATGTTCCATAACCGCCATAATAATCTTCTATATCATAAACATCTGGATCTCTCTCTACTTTTAGAGATTCCCAACCTATTTTACAAGCGCTTTTACATAATTTTATTAAAAAATCAATGTTTTGTGTTTCGTTGCAAGTATGTTCACCGAAATAACCAACAGAGATGTTAGTACATTCAGGAATTAAATCTGAAAATTCAGCAGAATCTGTAAATAATCCTGTAGGATCTGGCTCGAATTTAAATCCAAATCCGGTATCGTTTAATTTTGATGCTAAATCTTTAGCAAAATTATCAGAACAAGTTCTTTCATAAAATTGCTTAGTTATAATTGATGTAGTACCTTTTCTATCAAAAGAAATCATTTTCTTAATATACTTAGAATATTCGGTTGTTTCCCAAACTCTTGATAAATCACCCGAACCGATACAACCACATTCTTCACCTACGAAGAAATAATATAAACCAGGAATTTGTTTTTCTATCATATACAACATTACAACCATTCCGGCTTTATCATCTGCACCTAGAATAGTTTTACCATCAGTTTCAATATACGTTTGGTTATTTTGTACGTGTGTTACCTTTAATTGTTTTTTCCCACCAACTGTATCTAAGTGACAAGCAAACATGGTTGAAGGTTCATCACCTATTTCTAAGTAGTAGTTACCTAAACCATCTTCTTTGTATCCTTTCGGTAACAAATTTACTAAGTTCTTCTCAGTACCATGTGGATATGTACAACTTGTTAATTGTTTAAATTTTTTTGTTATTTTCATATATGTTTATATAAGTATTTATTTACTACAAATATAAGGATAATTTTTCGATTTACCAAAATAATCACCACTTATATCTGAGAGATATGTGCATCTCTAAGAATTAATATAAAGATAGTTAAAACTTTAAACATTGCCTATTATTTATCATATAATTTAAAAATAATATTAATATAGATGAATATTAAACATAGTTTTACGTTTATAATCGCTTATAGACATCAACCTGATAGATTAAAACTTCTTAGAAGAACGATAGATTGGGTAAATTCATTTTCTGGTTCTCAAGTTATTTTAGTAGAACAAGATAAACATTCCAAAATTTCTAACCTTGATTTAAAGTGTAAACATATTTTTGTAAAGAGTGTGATGCCTTTTAATAAAGCATGGGCTTTTAATATTGGATTAGAATATGCTAAATCTGAAATTATCGTTTTTGGTGATTCTGATATTGTTATGAGACCAGATGACTTTATAAAAGCATTGGGAGAAGTTAAGAATTATGATATGGTTAATCCTTATAACTCTGTTGTTGATTTAACTCTTGAAGAATCTAATTTACCTTTAGAACATATTATGAACATAAGTAGATCTGGTAGAGGTACTGATGATAATCAAAAAATTAACATCGGTGGTGGCATTTGTATATTTAGAAGAGAATCTATTATAAAAATAGGTGGTTGGTGTGAAGATTTTTTAGGTTGGGGTGGTGAAGATGATTATCAAGAATTGAAAATTAAAAAGTTCTTGAATTGGACTGAGTTAGATTCAAATTGTTTTCATTTATACCACATAAAACAGGTGGTAGATCAAATACATTACAGTAATAATATAGGTTTTTTAAAAAAGGCAGCATCGTTATCGGATGATAATTTTATGAGAATGATAAATAATTCAAAACCAAAAATAGGGAAATTAAACAAATATGCAGACAATAGATAGGCTTAAAAATATATGTCATTTTACTCACACTTGACTTTCATATATGATAAAAATGTAAGTTCTAAAAAAGTTATTGTATGTAGAAGAAATGATATGGAACACAATAATATCTATCTTATTGATAATTCTCCAAATAATTATTATTTAGGATATAGTAGTGATTGGTTAGATAATTTTGCTTGGTTTAATGTTAATTAACAGACATTACCCTTAGCTTATCATACTTCATAAACAATTTCAAAAAATTATTATATTCTTGTGTAGGGTCTTTGATTTCGTGTTTAAGCCATTTGTTCTTATCTAAATACTCAACTATCATACCGATTTTGAAATCACCAACTGCTTTTGGTGACCAATATCTTTTTTCTTCTATAAAAGAAAAGGAAACACCATTCATTAAATAAGATTTGTTATCATCGTCTGTGTTGTACATTAATACACCCATTAATTTCTCAGATCCATCATTAAATATTTCATTTGCAGTTGTCTCGTCTAAATATTTAATAATTGCACTTCTCTCTTTAAAATGTGATAATATGAAAAGAATTTCTTTTCTAAGTTCATCGTTATCTATGTCTGAGTAGGCTATAATCGCATTTTCGTATTCTCCTTTATAAAATCCTTTTATAGGGATAACCTTAAATTCTTTTGCCCAAAGAATTGACATTATATCATTTATCTTCTCAGAAGATATTATTATATACGATATTCTAGGATCAGTTAAGTTCATATAATCTATATATTAAAAGTTAAATTCTGATAATAATTCAGATTGGAATATATTATTGATTTCTTCATTGTATTTTCTTTGAAAGACGATACTATCATGCACTGTAATCATTTTAACATCAGGGTATAATGTAATTATTTTGTTAATTATTTTGTTAAAAATTAAATTCGACTCCATTCGCTGGAGATTATGTGATAGTATTTTATAATCACCGTGTTCTTTTTTATATAAAACTATAAATTTGTGTATACTTGGAAATAAACTCTTGAATAGTATATCATCTTTGCTTCTACCTGCGTTCTTTCCAAATAGAACTTTATATGTTAATGTTTTAGCTTCTTTTTTAGTTTTCAAACCCAATTCATTCATTAGAAATTTATAATAATTGCTATGTTTTGTTAGATTTTTGAACATTTCAAATTCTTCCTTGATTACCCAACTAGATTCTGAATCATTTATTATTTTAGTTAAAAATAATGGTTGTGAATTCCCGATATCTATTTCAGTAGTTTCTTCACCATCTATCAGTAAACAATTTTTACGTATGAAAGATCTTAAAATTGTGAAATTTGTATGCATTCTGCCATAATTATCAAAATGATAGAATATGTGTTTATGTTTTATTGAATCAACAGAATATAAATTTCTATTGTAGATATCCATGTCATCGTCTTTTAAAGAATCTAAAAAGAAAATTGATCTACCTAAATCTATATCCACATCAAATAAATCAGATATTAGTTTTTGTTTGATACTATTATTAATTAAATGTGTTTTATCCTCAGTTAAATCAAAGGTATTAAATACTCTTTTCTTTAATTTCTTTAAAAGTATAGAATCGCTATTTTTATATCTTTTTATTTTCTGTCTAAATATTTTTTCATCTAAAGCATAGATTCTTGAATTTTTACCTTTTTTATAATTTTGTTTAAGTATTAAAACATTAATTTCTATAAGATAATTAATATAGTAGTTATATAAATAACCATATTTATCTTTTAGTACTATCGCATTTAATGGAAATCTATTTTCTTTTTTAAAGTAGTATTTAAGGATTAGATTATTAGTAATATCAATTAAGTAATCTATTTTTAATTTTTTCCCTTTAAATTCAACAAACTTGTGTTTGCTTAACTTTTCAAATCTTTCTGGTAAGAAATGTAATGAATATTTCTTACTTGTAATTTTTTTAGCTAATTCATTAGAAATTATAATATTATCATCCTTCTCCTCTATCTGTGCTTTCCCCTCGTTTAATATCATTTAAAAATCTTATTTATTTTTCTTTTTCTTAATTTTTTATAATCTATATAATTTTTTTGTTTTGTAATTCTTTCAATATCGTATTCTGTGTAATTTATAGTAATTTTAGACATTGTAATTCTTTCAATCTATATATTTTATTAAAAATCTGATTTTATATCTTCGCCTCTTTCTTCTAAATCGATTCTTATTAAATTCCCAATATATTTTGAAACATTTTTAATATTTTTGCCTTTGAGAAAGATTTTGAAAACTTCTAATAATTCAGTATTTATTGAAATAGATGATTTTTTCTTTCTCTTTTCTTCTGGTAATTTTCTTCTCATTTAAATTATAATATATTTGCTTATTATATATTTTTTAGCTATATTTGTTTTTAGTAAATAATTAATATAAAAACTAAATAAAGAACTATGAAAATATCCGAATTAGTAAATCCTATAAAAGTTTGTGATTTAACTTTAAATAATAATGTAGATGATAAACCACTTTGGGATATAAGTTGGGATTTAAGTATTGAGAATTCTATACTAACACAAAAAAATGGAAGATGTTATTATATTGTTGTCGATGGTGAGATATTTAAAATTGGGTATTCTGATTGTGAGGGTGGTATTAAGTCTACTATAAATTCTTATCGAAGTTCTGGTAATTCCGGTAGACCTTCTGATAGAACACATGGGATTCATGTGTTAATAACAGAGCAACTATTATTAGATAGTAGTGTTGAGATATATTTCCACTATAACCCAATAATAGAAGTCAATTTATGTTTGATGAATGGTGATATTATAACCATTGAGAATTCTATATCTGGAAAGATATTAGAAATTGAAAATGTAAGTTTTTATAGAAATAAATATAATAAATTTCCGGTATGGAATTTACAAGAAGCTGGTAATAAGTGGCCAGAATATATACGTGAAAGTAGAAATAGTCTTTTATCTGGAACCTCTTTAACCATACAGGAAATAAAAGATAGATTGTTCTAATTTTATCTTTTAACTATTAAAATCTCATGTGATTTCTTAACTATTTCACTATTATTTAATTGAATTCTATTAGCACCTATTCTTTTTTCACCATTACTCATCGAGTAGCTCCATTCAGGGTAAAAAAATTCAAAATCTTTATAATATTCTCTTATAGTTTCACAATTATTATAAGATAGTACAAAATCTCCATTATGTTTTAATAATAAATCTCTTAATAATTCATGATTGAATCCGGAATGGTGTACATCTATATTTTTCATAGGATACATACCTTTATGCATTTTATTATCTTGATCTTGATCTAAATAATAAGGTGGGTCTAAATATAAAAAATCATTTTGGTGTTCTAATATTGATTTTTCAAATGACATCTGTCTCACAGATATATTATCACATCTGAATTTTTTTATTTTCTCTATCATCGATTCCCACTTTTTATCATTTAAATAGATACTAGAACCCCATCCTAGATAACCCGGTCCATAAGAGCAATTGTGATTAAAGTAATAATAAGCTGCTAATTTTATATTATCTAATTTTATAATATCATTTCTTTTATAGTAATTTGTATTCCAGTCTTTTAACATCTCTTGTGTTTTATCTAAACACATTAAAGTTTCTTTAATTTTAATAAATTCTTCTTTTGTTGGTTTTATATTTTTCAGTTCTTCAAATAATTCAATTGGGTTTTCTAATAAAATATTCCAAAAATTAACCAAAACATCAAATACATCATATCCGATGACTTCTTTATTTAAATTCCCTGCCCAGTGAACCTCAAGCGACCCACCTCCGATGAACGGAGAAACTATTTTATCATATTCTTCCACAAACGGTGTTATTTGTTTTATTGCCCTACTTTTACCACCTGCATACCTTATTAATGTTTTCATAAATATTTCTTTCTTTATATGTTGATTTTATCAACTGCTTTAATTTCATTTTTTTTCATGTCTTGATATATCAACCATTCGACATATTTTGATTTATTGTCAAATTTATCATCCATAATATTTTGTAATTTTGAATCGATTGTTATGCATATCTGTGTTTTTGTTTTATTTCCCATATCTGTTTTGTTTTTATATATTAAAATAAAAATATCATTTTTATACCTTTTTTATACTTTTTCATTTTAATATATAAATATATGAAAAAGAAAACAAATAAAGATTTTATCAACGATGCAAATAAAATACAAGGTGATAGATATGATTATTCATTAGTATATTATATCAATAATAAGACAAAAGTTAAAATAATTTGTAAAATACATGGAATCTTTTTACAAAGGCCAGATAATCATTTGAGTGGACAAGGATGTGCATTATGTAAAAATAATAATATCAGAGTAACACAAGAAGAATTTATAGAAAAATCAAAAAGTAAATTTGGTAATAGATATGATTATTCATTAGTAAATTATATAAATAATAAAACAAAAATAATATTAATATGCCATATTCATGGTATATTTGTTCAAAAACCGGACAACCACCTAAGACAAAAGATACCATGTAAGAAATGTGATTCTGAAAATAGGATTACTGATGAAGAAATATTAAAGAAAAGACTAAGAGAAATACATGATAATTATTATGATTATTCATTATTAATTTATAAAGGACGAAAATGTAAATCTATAATAATATGCCCTATTCACGGTGAGTTCACACAGACTATACATTCACATATTTTAGGTAGTGGGTGTAAAAAATGTAAAAGTTCAAATGGTGAAAGGTTAGTTTCTAAAATACTACAAGATATGAACATAGAATTTAAAATAGAACAAACATTTGATAATTGTAAATTTATAAATAAATTAAGATTTGATTTTTTTATACCATCTTTGAATATTTGTATTGAATATAATGGTTTACAGCATTATAAAGCAGTGCCGTTTTTTGGAGGTGAAAAATATTTTTCGAAAATATTAAAAAGGGATAATATTAAAAAGGAATTTTGTAAAAATAATAATATTAAATTAGTAATAATAAAATATGATACAGATGTTAAAGAAATAAAAGATATTATTTCTTCAAATCTATGTCTTTAAAACCACCTTTACCTTTTTTCTTCTTCTTATTTTCGCCACTTTTGTCGAATTCTTGATAAACATCTGGGTAGACATTTCCATCAGCATCAGTATCAAAATTTATTTCGAAGAAATCACCGAAATCTAATAAACCTTGTTTATTTAATTCTACTTCGTGTAATTTACCAATATA
>Ga0222628_1000897_pt1 | contig 10853 bp, 8 predicted proteins | sample AntAcemetageno95_FD_179860 | JGI IMG/M metagenome (GOLD analysis project Ga0222628, IMG submission 179860) | Saline water microbial communities from Ace Lake, Antarctica - #95 | ecosystem: Environmental > Aquatic > Non-marine Saline and Alkaline > Saline | place: Antarctica: Ace Lake | collected... | reverse complement strand
CGCAATGAAAATGTAAAAGCCGTCAGCTTTTTGCCCAGAAAATATAAAGATAAAATTCCAGGTAAAGAATTCGATTTTTATCAATTACAATTACCACAATATACATCTATTTTCTTTAATCAGAAACAAAACAGCCACTTAAAAGACTACGACTTAAGATTAGCCCTAGCTTTGTCTATAGATAAAGAAAAAATATTAAAAGAAAGCTTACAAGATGAAGGTGAAGTAATTTATTCTCCAGTTTTAAAAAATGAAATTGGCTATTACCCCGAAATAGAAAAAATGGAATTAGATATTGATAGAGCCAATGAACTGCTAGATGAAACTTGGAACAAAATTCAACCTGAAGAATATTTTGAAGCGAGCAAACAAGAAAAATTTGTTAGTTATGAAGAAGAAATAAAAAATATAAAAGAAAATTCTAGCTCAACTCCGGAAATGGTTTCTACTACTTTAGATAATATAAATCAAGAAATAGAAAGGACTGCCAGAGAAGAAATGAATGCTAACCAAAGTTTTTATAGAAAAAACAAAGAAGGTGACATTTTAAAAATTATTATTACCACAGCTGATACTGAACAATATATTACTGCCGCTGAATTGATCGCTTCAATGTGGCGCAAAATAGGAGTTTACACTACTGTACAATCAGTATCTAGCAAGCTAATTAACAAAGACATTATCAAAGATAGAAACTACGAAGTCTTACTTTATGCTGAAATAATAGGTAGCGACCCAGACCTTTTCCCTTTTTGGCATTCATCTCAAATAAATTATCCAGGCTTAAATTTATCAATGTTCTCTGACAAGGACGCTGATGAATATTTAGAAAAAGCTCGCACCGCTACTGATGATGAAACCCGTAATGAACTTTATAAAAAATTTCAAGATTTACTAATAGAAGAATTACCAGCTATATTTTTATATACTCCAAACTATAATTTTATTGCTAGCAAAGAATTAAAAGGAATAGAAACAAAGTATATTTCTTCTCCTTCGGATAGATACAGCGACATCAACAATTGGTATATAAAAACCAAAAAAAGCTGGGACTAAACTCCCCACATTTTATAAAAAATAAAAAGCCTTCTAAAAGGCGATCTTCATTTAATTATTAATATTATTATGATAACTACACAAAAAAAGGTAGACCAAAAATCTACCAGAAACAAACGATCTTATGGCACGAGATCTACAAACAACAAGATGCCAGTAAAAAAATACACAAAAGCCAGACCATCATTTGCTAGGTTCAAAAAAAATAAATTGAGGATAGCAGTGATAGGCGGTTTAGAAGAAGTGGGACGAAATTGTACTATGTTTGAATATGGCAATGACATTGTAATCGTTGACTTAGGATTACAATTTCCAGAAGAAGACATGCCGGGAATTGATTATATTATTCCAAACATGAGCTACCTCAAAGGTAAAGAAAAAAACATAAGAGGAATTATTATAACCCATGCTCATTATGATCATATCGGAGGAATACCTCATATAATTCCTAAATTAGGCTATCCCCCAATGTACGGACTACCTTTAACTAACGCCATCATCAAAAAACGTCAAGAAGATTACAAGGATTTGAAACCTTTGAATATTCACAACATTAAAATTGATGATAAATTAAAAATGGGTAGTTTTGAAATTGAATTTTTTCATCTAAACCATAATATCCCAGATTCAATGGGTGTATTAATCAGAACCCCGGAAGGTAATGTAATACATACTGGTGATTGGAAATTTGATTATCAACCAGTCAGCGGAGAAAAACCAGCTGACTTACAAAAAATAGCTCGGCTTGGCAGTGAAGGAGTTATGGCTTTGCTTAGTGATTCAACTAACGCATCTCAAACCGGCCATCAAATATCAGAAATGGAAATCGGAACCAATCTAGATGACATTATATCCAAAGCATCAGGCAGAATAATAATTGGAACTTTTGCTTCTCTTTTATCTCGTATAAAACAAATTATTGAAGCCGCTGAAAAACAAGGCAAAGTAATTGCACTTGATGGTTATAGTATGAAAAATAACGTAGCCATTGCCAAAGAGTTAGGCTATATGAAGTTTTCTCCAAAAACATTAATAGATCTCAGAAAAATAAACAACTACCCGCCAAATAAAGTAGTCGTTGTTTGTACTGGTGCTCAGGGAGAAAAGAACGCATCATTAATGAGGATCGCCAATGGCGAACATCGCACTATCACTTTAATACCAGGTGACACAATTATTTTTTCATCTTCTGTTATTCCTGGTAACGAAAGAACCGTCCAAAGATTAAAAGATACCCTATTTAGAAAAGGTGCTGAAGTTATTCATTATCAAATGATGGATGTTCACGCTGGCGGACATGCCAAGGCTGATGATGTAAAATTAATGATCAGACTGTTGAACCCAAAATATTTTGTCCCAATTGAAGGTAATCACTTTTTACTTCATTACAACGCCAAAGTTGCTGAAGAAATGGGTATTGATAAAAAGAATTGTTTTATTGCTGACAACGGACAGGTAATGGAATTTGAAAACGGCGTAGGACATTTAACACAAGAAAAATTACCATCTGATTACGTTTTTGTTGATGGCCTGGGCGTAAGTGACGAAACTCATATAGTATTACGCGACAGACAAGTATTAGCCGAAGATGGCATGGTTGTGGTAATCGTAACGATTGATTCAAAAACTGGAAAATTGGTCCAAAACCCAGACATTATTTCTCGTGGATTTATCTTTTTAAAAGAAAACAGACAGCTAATTGAAGATTTACGACACAAGGTAAAAAAATTAATAGTAGATTCTGATCCTCTTTCTTGGGATGATACTAACTACATCAAAAATAAAATTAGAAATTATGTTGGACAATTTTTGTTTACCAAGACTGAAAAACGTCCGATGATTTTACCAGTAGTTATTGAAGTATAAAAACTTATCAAAAATACTAAAATAAAAAATGAACGAATTAATTCGTTCATTTTTTATTAACTTTACTTTTTTTAAATCAATAAATGTTGTATAATTATATCATCATTTAAAAATTAATAACTTATTTTTATGCCTCCAAAAAAATATCAAATTTCAATCTATGAAATGTGGCCTGATTTAAAAAAATATACCTCTTTAAAATTACGAGGCTTCAAAAATAATATAAGCACTGAAATTTTAGATGAAAAAAATATTAAAAAAGACACTGAAATTTTAGTAGTATTTGTTTGCTCTCAAGTAACCGCTAAAATAATAAAATCACTGCCAAAATTAAAGCTTATCATAACCATGTCAACGGGATATAATCATATTGCTTTATCAGAAGCCAAAAAAAGAAAAATCCCTGTGTGCAATGTGCCAGTTTATGGTGAAAACACTGTAGCTGAACACGCTTTTGCTTTGATGTTAGGACTAAGTCGCAAATTATTTCCTTCGGTTAAACGTGTTAAAGAAGGATCTTATGATTATCACGGCTTACGCGGAACAGATCTGAAAAATAAAACTCTAGGCATTATTGGCACCGGACACATTGGCATGCATTTATTAAAAATGGCCCAAGGTTTTGATATGAATATTATTTGTTTTGATGCTTTTCCTAAAAAAGATCTAGCCAAACAACATAATTTTAAATATGTATCGCTAAATAATTTATTATCAAAATCTGATTTTGTCAGTTTACATGTCCCCCTATTTCCCAGCACTTATCACTTGATAAATAAAAAGAATATCAAAAAAATTAAAAAAGGTGCTTATATCGTCAACACTGCCAGAGGTGAACTAATAGAAAGCGAAGCAATACTTTGGGCTTTAGAAAAAAACCGAATCGCTGGTGCAGGCTTGGATGTTTTAGAAGAAGAAAATTTAATCCAAGATGAAGGAAAAATCTTGGAAGAAAAAGATTATAATAATATCCGCACTAATCTGATTAACAATATTATTATTGACCACCCTAACACAATCATTACTCCTCACAATGCTTTTAATAGTACCGAAGCTTTGCAAAGAATAATCGATGCTACGATAGACAACATTATATGTTTTACAAAAGGAGAAAATAAAAATAATGTTTTAGACAAAAAGAAAAAATAATTATACTCAAGACTACTATAGATTATTTAAATCAAAAACTCCTCCCACCAAAGTGAGAGGAGTTTTTTAATTATAGCTATAAGCCGGATTCTGTATTCCGCCGAAGCGGAACGACGATTATTTATCTAGCCTTGATATTACTATCAAGATCATTAGCGAGCGAACTTTTCCAAGGCTTTAACACCAAGGCTGCTCTTGCACCAGGCAGGGTTTAGCACTCATAGCAAATCGCTTTGCCAGAGAGTATCGTGGCTTAGTCCTAGAATCTAAACCTCCATACACTTTTCACCTTTCTCTTGACCGAAATCAAGATAGTATAGTCTCTGTGCCACTTTCCCTCATTTAACTTCGCAGTCAAACGGGTGGGTATTACCCACTGCCACTACTCTTTTTACAAAGAGGATGTCCGGACTTTCCTACCCGCCAAGGCGGGTCAATCATCCACTATAATACATTATACTATATCACATTTTTACCCTTTTGTCAAGGCAATACCCCTTGACAAAACGGTAAAAATGTGCATTAGTTAGCAAAACTCTTTATCCTCTCCCCTTCCCCCTCAACCACTGGTCCATCATAATCACCCGCATGAGCTGTCGCTCCTTTATAAACAGTCGCTCTTTGATCAAGGTGAAGATTAAACTGCCAATTATCACCCCTATCATCTACATAAACATGGAACCTAGGGTATAAATCATGGCGCAAACGCCTAGCATAACTTATCTGCCCACTCCTCCTATCAAAAATCTTTCCGTAACCACAACGACGAATAAAACGCTCCGAATCTGGTATTTTTGTCTTTTCTATCAATAATTTCATAATTTTATTTTAAACCACTTTTAAACTTTTATGGAATTCCTCTATTATTTGTTCTTTATCACTATTCACAAAATTACCCGAAACATACATGATAGGTATATCAACCAAAGCTGATTTCAATTCGTCAATAAACATATTTTTCAAATTTTCAGGCACGCTCATACAAAAATGCTGATAATCCTCTTCTTTCCATAATTTCAATGTTTCTTCCAATATGGCTTTAATATTTAATTCTTGTTCTTCTTTTCTTTTAGCATTATTATCGTCATCTTCACTAATTAGCTGACCTCCATCACCACTAAAACGACCCTCTTTATCAGAATATTTAATTTCTTCTTTGTTCTTAACATAAACTAATTCAGTCTTATCTTTATCAATAACCTTATACCACTTGGCACTGTGTCCACTAGCTACCAAGAATAAAGATGGGTAATGCTCAATAAATTGCATATGTTTTAGTTAAAAATTAATTTATTATATCTTACCATTAAACCAGCTAAAACAAAACAAGTAACATTGACTATCGTCAACTTTTAACGTAAAATAAATAAGAACTATAAATTTATATTATGAGACGTTTTGAATTTTTATTTACTTTCATCCAATTACCTTTAGATTTTGTGATGCTAGTTTTGGCAGGCATAACTGCTTATGGCCTACGCTTTTCTCAAACTATCACCACCTACCGTCCAATCTTATTTGAAGACAGCCTGCCTTGGGATAAATACTGGCCATTAGTTTTGGTAGCTTCTCTAATTTGGATTCTTATTTTTACTATTAACGGACTCTATCACACCAACCCTAATCGCAAATTATTAAAAGATGTGGTTAGTTTATTTTTTGCCAGTGCGACTGGATTTGCTTTTATAACTATTTATATTTTCTTTAGTTTACAAAAATTTGACTCCCGCTTTTTGGTATTAGCTGGAACTATATTATCTTTTGTTTATGTTCTAGTTGGTCGCATTTTTATAAAAGGTATAAAAATTTTATTATACAAAAAAGGACTCGGCCTTCGTAGGACAGTCATTATCGGAACTGAAAAAATTGGCATTGAAATAAAAGAAAGTTTAGAAAATAACAAAGGCTATGGGTACAAAGTAATCGGCATCTATAAAAACTTTAATACAGCTAACAAAAAAGAACTGCTAAAATTAAAACCAAACGAAATTATACTAACCAATCCCAAAGCCAATGAAAAAGAAACTCTGGAACTAATAGATTTTTGTAATGAAGAACATATTATTTTTAAATATTCAGCTGACCTATTCTCAACCATCTCAGCTAACATGCCTGTCTATACAGTTGCGGGCGTACCAATAATAGAATTAAAACGCACCAAGTTGGCTGGCTGGGGTAGTATTATCAAAAGATTTTTTGATATTTTTGGGAGCATCTTACTAATTATTTTATTCTCCCCTATTTTTATTATAACCACTTTAATAATTTTGATAAGAACTGGACGACCAATAATTTTTAAAAATGAAAGAGTTGGATTCAAAAATATAAAATTCTTTACTTTAAAATTTAGGTCAATGTTTAAAAAAGACTGCACCGGCCAACAATTCGGTAAAGTTGGGGAAGAAGCATTAAAAAAAGAAAAAGAATTAATTGCCACACAAAGTGTCAAAGCCGGACCGATTTATAAAATAAAAAATGACCCCCGCATTACTCCGTTCGGACGTTTTATCAGACGTTGGAGCATAGATGAACTCCCACAATTTTTTAATGTTTTAAAAGGAGATATGAGTTTGGTTGGCCCCCGCCCCCATCAACAAAGAGAAGTTGAAAAATATGAAAAACATCACAAAGCGGTTTTGGATATTAAACCAGGAATAACTGGCTTAGCCCAAATATCAGGCCGTAGCAACCTTAGTTTTGAAGAAGAAATAAAGCTAGACACTGTTTATATGGAAGAGTGGAATATTTTACTTGATCTAATAATACTAATTAAAACTCCTTTTATAGTTATAAAAAATACCGGAGCTTGGTAAAAAAATATGAGAATTGCCCTAGTACATGATTACTTATCACAAAAGGGAGGGGCAGAAAAAGTTTTGCAAGCCTTCCACGAAATTTGGCCAGAAGCGCCTATTTTTGTTTTATTTCATGATAAGAAAAAAATAAAAAATTTCCAAAATACAGATATTAGAGAAACTTTTATAAAAAAACTACCTGGCGCCAAAAAAATGTTTCAATGGTACTTACCTCTCATGCCCTCGGCTACTGAAAAACACGACCTAAACGAATTTGATGTTGTACTGTCCTCTACCAGCTCTTTTGCAAAAGGTGTTATCACTCCTCCAGAAAGCATTCATATTTGTTACTGCCATACCCCTCCTAGATTTTTATGGGCCGGAACTCACAAATATTTATCAGATTTGCCTTATAATAAAGTGGTAAAATCCTTTCTAACCCCCCTACTTCATCGTTTACGCTTATGGGATACATTATCTACCAATCGAGTTGATCATTTTCTTTGTAATTCCAATACCGTCAACATGCGTATCCAAAAATATTATCGTCGTCAAAGTGATACTATTTATCCCCCAGTAAAAACAAAGGCCTTTCATATATCCAAAAATTTAGAAAATTACTTTTTAGCCGGAGGCAGATTAGTGCCTTACAAAAGAATTGATTTAGTAGTCCAAGCTTTTAACAGATTAGGACTGCCCATCAAAATTTTTGGAGACGGTCCAGAATTAAAAAAATTAAAAAAAATAGCCAAACCAAACATAGAGTTTATTGGCTATATTGAAGGTGAAGAAAAAAGCAAAATTTTAAACAAATGTTTAGCTTTTATAAATCCACAAATAGAAGACTTTGGTATTACCACTGTTGAAGCTATGGCTTCTGGACGACCAATCATTGCCTACCGAAGCGGAGGCGCCACCGAAAGCGTAGAAGAAAATAAAACCGGAGTTTTCTTTGAAAAACAAAATTGGCAAGCCATAACTGACGCCGTTTTAAAATTTAATAGTAAAAATTGGGACAGCCAATATATTAAAGAACACGCTCAAAAATTTGATGAAGAAATATTTAAACAAAAAATAAAACAAACTGTGGAAGACAGATATGAAGAATTCAAAAAAGGACAAAATCAAATACAATTTCGAAACATTTAAAAAACCCCGCTCAAACGGGTTTTTTTAATAAAACAATATTAAGAAATTTTCTTTATTTTATCTAAAATAAATTTTTTAAATATTCCATCGAGCTAGGAAATAAGGTAAACGCTATAAGTAAAATTGATATTATGCTCAAACGCACCACTGCTTCCCAGCCAACAAAATTATAAACAATCTTTTCAAACCTACCCATTTTTGGTAAACCTAATTTCTTTTGACTATTTAATAAAATAAGTAAAAATACCAAAATTATTGGCAATAACACTCCATTCAAAACTTGAGCCATTATCATAGTTTTAAACAAAGGCATCCCCGGAATCAAAACAAAAACAGCTGAAAAAATAATTACCGCAGCAATTAACCCATAAAAAACAGTCGCATCTTTCCAATCTGTATCCATACCATGTTCAAAACCCAAAGCCTCACAGATGGAATAACTAGTAGTCAAAGGCAAAATAAAAGCACCCAGAAGAGCCGCAAACATAAACCCAATTCCAAAAATATCTTTGGCAAATCTTCCTAAAACAGGAGTTAAAGAAATAGCTGCTTTTTCAGCACTGTCTACGACTATCCCATTGTCAAATAAAACTTGTTTAGTGGTTATTATAATCATCGCTGCTATAAAACAAGCAAAAAAAGAACTAATTACGACTTCCCATCTTTGAATTTTATAATGTTTTTTATCAACCCCTTTATCTACCACGTAAGACTGAATAAAAAACTGCCCCCAAGGAGTAATGGTTGTACCCATTACGCCCAGCAAAGCAAAAAAGTATAACGGATCAAAAGATATATAAGGGGTAATACTAGCTTTAGCAACTTCTGTCCAATCTGGCCCACTCATAACAGCCGAGGCGATATACACTAAAAAGAAAAGTGAAATCCCTAAAAATATTTTTTCTACTTTTTTAAAAGAACCTTTATATAAAATTAACCAAATTATCAAAGAAAAAAACGGAATAATCAAATATTTTGAAAAACCAAAAATTTCTAACGCTGCTGCTAAACCAGCAAATTGACCGACCGATACAGCTACATTTGAAATAGATAAAATAAAAAGAGCAAAAAAAGTTAATTTTACTCCAAACCTTTCTCTAATTAAAGCGGCTAACCCCTTACCCGTAAAAACACCCAAACGAATACCCATCTCTTGGGTAAAAGCCAGAGTCACAAAATTAATTGTTAAAACCCAAAGTAACAAATAACCAAATTGTGAACCAGCAAAAGAATACGTTGAAATACCACCAGCATCATTATTGGCAGTTCCAGCAATTATAGCTGGACCCATTACCCCTAAAACTAAAAATATTTTAGTATACCAAGGTCTTTTTTTAACAGATTCATTTTCCATATAACAAATATCAGATAAACTACGCGTTAGGCTTCAGTTCTCTCATTACGTCATCAATGGTTACTATCCCGAGCATCTTACCATCCTCATCCAAAACCGCAGCCGTAAATAAATTATACTTTGTCATCAATTCCATTATTTCATCCAAGTCATCATCCACTCCTAATACAGATGTAGAAGATAAAGATTTAAAAATTTCAGATACTTTTTTTGTTTTATCTTCTGTCAAAAGCAAACGTCGGAGAGACACTGCCCCTAAAAATTTATTATCTTTATCAACCACATAAACATAAAGCAAACTTCTCATTCCACTGGATTTTTCTTTTATTTCATTTATCACCTTATTCAGGTCCCAACCTGGCAAAGTTTTAACACAATCTGTTGTCATTAACCCCCCGGCTGTGTCATCATCATATTCTATCAAAACCTCTACATTCTTTTTCTGGTGTTTTTCTAAATAAGACAAATATTCATCAACTTCGTTTTTTGGTAACACTTGCATCAGGTCCACTATTTCATCAATAGACATCTTTTTCAAAATGTTACTAGCTTTTTTAGGACCCAAATTATTAAATAATATTTTTTGTAATTCTGGATCTAATTCCTCCACAACTTCAGCAGCTGATTTTTCATCCATTGAACTAACCAATTCTTCTCTTTGTTTTAAAGTTAAATCTTCTATAATATTTGCCAAGTCAGCCGGATGCAAAGTATCCAACTCTTTGGCTAAAGTTTGTATTTTTACCCCGCCTTCAACCGCCTGAGCTTTGGTCCAATCTATCAAATTAACTTTTAAAATATTAAAAACATCCGCCCAAGAAAAACCTAGACGACGCAACAATCCTTTGAAGCTAATATCTATGGCCACTACATTAGTATCCCCTTTTATTTTATTTAATCTCAAATCATTAACTCGCACTACTCTGGCTCCTTCTATATCAACAATTTGCTTATCCAAAATATCTCTAACTATCCAAGTATACTCATTTTTTGGGATTTCCATTTTAACTAATTTATCCCCTAAAACATTTACTGATAAATCTTTTTTAGTAAAATTATCAACATATTTAAAATCAATACAAAAATCTCCTGCTTTACTTTTTACCAAAATCAATTTCACCGGGTCATACTTGCCAGATGAAGGTTTAATTAAAATATCTTTAAGACGACCAACATAGTTATCAGCCGCATCTTCTATCCTGTTATTTATAACTTGGCTTAAATATGGCATATTTTTTTGTTAAAAGCGGGTTTATTGTAGCATAAAAAATTATGATTTTCAAGATAAGTATATTTTAAGTAAAAAAAATAAATTTATTATTTAAAACATATTAATATAGCAGTTTTTCACCCTTTTGTCAAGTTAATCAGTGTATGTTATAATAATTTTGACTTATTTAAACGAAAAATTCGTAAGTTATAACTAAATTAAAACGTACGTACGTTCGTACGTACGCCCGTACGTACGTCAACACTATAAAAAC
>Ga0222628_1000894_pt1 | contig 10881 bp, 1 predicted proteins | sample AntAcemetageno95_FD_179860 | JGI IMG/M metagenome (GOLD analysis project Ga0222628, IMG submission 179860) | Saline water microbial communities from Ace Lake, Antarctica - #95 | ecosystem: Environmental > Aquatic > Non-marine Saline and Alkaline > Saline | place: Antarctica: Ace Lake | collected... | reverse complement strand
TGGGAAAATTATTACCAGGAAATAGGCCAATTTGGCTATGACTTTATGGATAGTGTTGGTGAAGCTTTTGAGGGTAGCTTTGTAGCACTATTTACTGAAGGTACAGATGCAGCAAAAGATGTATGGGCTGGTTTCCTCGATGACATGCTAGAAAGCTTTCTTCAGATGATAGCTTCGCTTATGAAGCAAATGATTCTATCTGGTGTGTTGCAGTTACTAGCTAGTGCTCTTGGGAAAGATATATCTTTTGATAGTTCAGGTAATGCAATAATATCTGCTGGAACTGGTTCAGTTAGTGGAGGATCTGGTGGAAGTATCAGCTATGGTACATTATTAAGTTTAGCTGGAGCAGCGTATAAGGCATACGCAGGAGAAGGTTTTCTTACCACTTTGGGAGGTATGTTAAGTAGTAGTGGTGCGGTGAGTGGAGCAATGGCGGGTTACGGCGCTTCAGCGGCTGGGTATGGTTCTGTAATGGGTTCTGTAGCTCCACAAACAATGAGTGCCGTATACGGTAGTCAATCTGCGGCAACATACTTTGGAGCACAGGGTGCAGGAGCAGGTGCTTCTTCTGGTATGGGTGCTGCGGCAGCGGCTGCTGGATGGGCTGCTTTAGTTGTAGCTGCCTATATGGCCGCTCTAATGATAGTTACAAACGCTGATAAACCAGATGCCAGCATACAAGCAAGGGGTAATGTAAAAATAGCAGAGTTTCAGAACAAATTATTTGATATTGCTATTACAGGAATTAGTGCAGTTGGGTATTCTCAAGGAGATGCGCAAAAAGAAGGCCAGGAGATGGCTGAGAAACTATATGATTACTTTAATATGTACGAAATGATATACCAGAATGTCTCTATAGCGAGCCAGAAAAAAATAAAAGAGGGTATAGGTGCTATACAATGGGAAGATTTTACATTTACATTAATAAAAATAGCACAAGATTATGCTACTCCTAAGCTTTACGTTAGCGGTAAGGTACGTCCTAACTACAATTTGGATCCATCGGGAAATAGAAGTAGCATTGCTGATGCAAGGAAACAATCTGGAATTCCAGGAAGTTCAGGTGGTGCTCCAGCAGAAGTACTTAACGATTTAATGGGGAGATATTTTGAAGAGTATGTTGAGGAAGCATTGGCTAACATTAGAGGAAAGGATATATTCTCTATAATGAGTGATGAAGTTTTAGGTGCTTTCGATTCTTTAGATAAAGATATGTTTATTAATGATCCTACAGCATTTTTTGATAACTTCAATGATGCTATGAAAAATATGGCTAAGGCAGAACTTGTCTGGAATGATTTCAATAACTGGTTAAACGGCACAAGTGATAGTATGACAAATTTGGAAGCTGCTGGGATATTAGCTAATTCTGAGTTAGAAGGATATGCAGCACAAATGGAAGCTCTTGGTAAGACTTTAACACAAGCGGAACTAGACGCCAAATTTCAAGATATATTTAAAGGTATTACTGATGGAATAACTGATCTAAATGCTGATGGGACTCTTTCTGGATTAGAGCAATACCTTGCAGCTATTAATGGTCAATTTGATGCGTACTTGGATTTACTTAAAGAATATGGAGTTGATCTTGAAAAAATCGAAGATTTGGAAGGCAAACGTGCAAAAAAATTAGAAGAAGCTGCCGAAGAATATATTAAAATTGTAACAGAAGCGTTAGAAAATGCGATAGAATCCGCAATTAATTTGATCGGTGAGTTGGAAACTACAGTAAGCGGACTTAATTCCACTTTTGCTGGTATTATAGCTGGATGGGCTAAAGATAATCCCGTTATGGCAATTGCTGCTACAAGTATTGTTAAAATATATGAAGAAATAGAAGCTGCAATAGTTTCTAAACAAGAAGAAATATCAGCTATAATGGAACCACTTGCTGAAGAAACCGCATTAATTTCTGGTCTACTAGAATTTGCAAAAAATGGCGTGAACGCAGAGGCACTAATCGCATATTTTGAAAAATTGAAAAGAATCTGGAGTGGTGAAGAAGGGGTAAACCTTGATGCCATGGCTCTTAGTTTATCTGGTTCATTTGCTGCTGCGGCAGCTGAAATGGAAAGAGAATTTAATAAGTTGCAAAGTTTAGGACTTATTCATTTATCCCGATATGCCCAAATTTTAGGTAATACTATGCAGGACTTTGCAGACAATGTGCCGGATATGGATATTACAGACATGGAGGTTGGTTTAGATAAAATTTCAGACTATATTGGAAATTATAGAACAGCTATAGAGAATACGTTGAATGATTACAGCCTAGATCTAAGTGATGAAGCTAGATTGTACCTTCAAGACGTATTGGGATATTTAGACTCACTTGATGCAATGATAACCTCTTTTCAGAGTGAATTAGCATCACTATCTAAAGCTACTATTAGAGAAGTAGCTGAAAATGCTGCTGGTTCTTTTGATGGAGTTGCAGATGAGTTGGATAGTTGGGCAATGGGGCTAAATGATGCTAGTGGCATCATGAAAGGAATTCAAGGGGAAACACTAGCTTTGAGCGCTCAAATAACTGATTGGGTAGGTGCATTAGCTGATACCTCCACAGTAATGAGTGATGCTGATATTCTAGCTGGATTTACAGCTATTAGTGATAGCATAGACGCTCTTATAACGTCAGTTGAAGATATAAGATTAATTAAATTAGAAGCTGGAGATAGTGCGTGGGTAGAATACCTAGATTCATATTTAGATTACCTGAGAGGATTAAAGTCTTCAATTGATTTTTTTGAGAGTGAATTAGAAAAAGCTGGAGATTCTGAAGCTATGAGAATATTAATAGCAGGTATCCTGAAAGACTTGAATTCTGGTAATTTCGAGTCCGCTATAGCTTTTCTGCAAAAAGCTCTAGATGATTTAATAGCAGGTGGTGGATCTGCTGAAGAAATAGCTAGATTAAGAAGTGAACTACAAGCATTAAAAGATTTAAAAGAAGAATTCTACCAAATGGAATTAAAGCAACTTGATGCCATAAAACGCGCTCTTGGATTAATGACAGACTCAAACTTTACAGATAAACGTTACGAACAACTGAAGAAAACATATGGCAAGATCGGGTTAGATCCTAGCGACGCACAAACGGCAAAAGACATGATAGCTGCTTTTGCTAATATGAGTTTAGATGAAATTAAATATTGGGCTGATGAGCTAGGAATTACATGGCAAGAACTAGCAGAAGATATTGCATTCCTTGTAGAGCAAGAGAATAAGCTTGCGGATATACGACGTGCTCAAGCTGAATTGTCAGGAAAAGACACAGCGCTTTGGGATATCTCGTCAAGGTATAATATAGATTATGATGATATTGATCAAAATTTTGCTGCATCACAGGTTAGCACTTTTTTGAATATGACAGAAGAACAAATTGTTGAATGGGCAGCCGCTCTTGGGGTATCTACTGCTCAATTGATTGCCGATATGTTAGCGTTAGCAAGTGCTTTTGGTCTAACTGGTGAGGCTGCCGCAGATGAAGTTATAACTATCTACAAGGCTGTTACACCTCCATATGACTTACAAGCTAATTTAAGAGCTCTTCATACTGCGTATGCAAATGAAGTTAAACGTATAAATGATATGAGAGGAGAACTTGGTGAGATTGCATACCATCAAGCTCTTGAGGATTTAGCTACAAAGCTTAAAAATACTATTGATGGTATAATGACAGATTTCAAGGATTTCAATCAAAGCATCGCAGATTATCTGAGAACGCAAGGAACCAAAAAGGGTTTAAAAGAATACTACGATTATGGAGTTGAAGATGTTGAAGACGCAGCCTACAATTCTGTTTATAGTGGAATCATTGATGGTATAGCAGATAGTGAAATAAATATTAACAGTGAGCAATTACCGCTAGAAGCAGAGCTTGTTGATAATGAAATAAATATTAACAGTGATCAATTACCGCTAGAAATTAACAATGATCAATTACCGCTAGAAGCAGAGCTTGTTGATAATGACGTAAATGTACACGTTACCGTAACCGTGAATGGTGGTTCATCTGCTGAAGTTTCTGGGCAACAATATGCAAAAGGTGGAGTAGCTACTGGCCCTAATTCTGGCTACATTGCTACACTACATGGAACAGAGCTGGTTGTATCCCAAACTAGCAAATATCCTGTTACGATTGCTGATGATCAAAATGATGAGCAAACAGTTATTACAAAAGCTGCAATAGCTGATATTCCAAAATTTGCTGATGGTGGAACAGCTACTGGACCAGATAGTGGTTATTTGGCAATGTTGCATGGCACTGAAACCGTTACTCCTGCAGGAGGTAGCGCTGACTCTAGCGAAAGCAATAGATCCTTTGACTGGATAGATAAACTGAAAGGCGTTGTTGATATAATCGTTAAAACATCACAAGGTTTAACTGATGCGGTAGGCGCCACTAAATCTGAATTGGAAGATTTAGTGAAAGCGCTTGAAGATAAAAAAGATGAACTTAAATATTCAGATTTCAATCTTGCATTGCCTAAAGAGATACAGGAAGTTGCTGCATTTGATTACGCAGAAGCTTTAGCTGCTGCAATTGCAGATCCAAGTGATACTGATGCAGTCAATAAATTTATGGATGCGATCGATCCATTTTTACAGAAATCACAAGACACATTTAAATCGTCACAAGTATATCAAGACATATTCAATACTGTTATGAGCGACTTAGATGATGTTAAAGGCAAAGTTGCAGCTGCAGCTGCAGTAGCTCCTACAGGCGATGAAGAAGAAGGAGAAGGAGAAGATGACAGCAAAAGTGGTGGTGGCTTAGGCGGTGGAGCCGGCAGCGGCACTTTTGAAGATATACAAATGACTATTACAGATGATGCTGCAGAAGCTATAGCATTACTGAAGGCCATTTACGAAACATACGGAACTACAGCTACAGGACTAGATCTTGCATTTCGGGCAGGAGTTGTATTCGATGGAGATGTTGAGGAAGCGATATCAATACTTGAGGCAATGACGGCCGCTGGTTTTGACAAAGATTTTATAGGCCACTTTGCTGTAGGATTATCTACTGAGATTCCGAGTGATTGGTCATACGATGATATTAAATTATTTATAGCAAGTGTTCTTGAAAATGCTGGAGAAGACTACGCTATTCAGGTAGCTATAAACGTTCTAAAAAATATGCCAGATGACTGGACAGTTGATACTCTTGCGGACTATTTTTCATTTCTTGAGGAAAATGGTTTGCTTACATTGGAAGTTGTGCTTGCCGCATCCCAAAATTTGCCAGATTCATGGTCTGGAGCTGATGTTGTAGCATACATAAATAATATTCCAGAAGAGTTTAGGGTAGAAGGCGCTATCGCTATTTCAGAAAATATACCAAGTTCGTGGCTAGTTAGTGACATGATGACATACTTGGATTATCTTGAAGATAACAGTTTGCTGACATCGGATATTGTCATAGCTGTGTCTCAAGATTTACCTAGTTCATGGTCTGGATCCGATGTTTTATCGTATATCGATGCCCTACCAGAAAGATTTCAAATAGATGCTGCTATTGCTGTTTCAGAAAATATACCCAGTTCGTGGACTGTTGACGATATGAGCGCATATATTGGTTACTTGGTAGATAATGAGTTATTAACTGAAGATATTGTTATCAATGTTTCGCAAAATTTGCCTGCTGCGTGGACGCAAGGCGATGTTTTAGAATATATCAATAGTTTACCAGATGACTTTCAACTAACAGGCGCTATCCATGTTTCAATGAATTTGCCAGATTCATGGACAGTTGGTGATGTTGGAAATTGGTATGACGATATGAGCGAAAAATTTGGCCCAGATCAAGCATGGGATATGCTATTAAATGTATCTGAAAGCATACCATCTTCATGGAGTGCAAAAGATGCTCAAGAATATTTACTGGACATAGCTGAAACTAGTCTTCCTGATGCTATAGAAGCAGCTATAACAATCTCAGAAAATATACCTGATACATGGAGTGTTGGAAGTACAACAGAATATCTTGATTGGCTTAATGAACAAGCTGGCCAACAAATGGCAATTGATGCGGCGATCAATGTGTCAGAAAATGTTCCAGATTCATGGAGTGTACATGATACTAAGGAATATCTTGAATGGCTCGAGGAATTAACAGGCGACAAAACGATGGCAGTCAAAGCGGCTTTAAACATTTCACAGAATATACCAAGTGAATGGGGATCAAGCGATATAAAAAGTTATCTTGATCATATTAAAACTGAATTTAGCAATCTTGATGCTCAAACAGCAGCAATAAATATAGCCGTCAATGATGAAAACGTTGACATGACTTCTGCCACTTCTGCCCTTGAAGGTTTCGGCATGACGCTACAAGGTACTGGATGGGCGACTGACGCAGTAGTACAGGGAGCTCTGGAATCTTCTGGGTTTAACGATACAGAGATTGAAGCTGCCATGACCGCTGCTGGTTTTACATACAAAGAAGGCGGATATGGTGCTTCTGCAACCGTGGAAGCTACAGTGGATGCGGAAGGGGTTACGGATGGTGCTGCAACTGCTGCAAAAGAAGTGGCAAAAATAGATGGCGATACGGCTACCGTCATAATAGATGGTGACTCTGATGATTTTGAGGATGTTCTTTATGATGCAAAGAAAGAAGTAGAAAGAATAGATGGCGATACGACTACCATCATAATAGATGGTGACTCTGATGATCTTGAAGATGTTCTTTATGATGCAAAGAAAGAAGTAGAGGGAATGGATAAAGAACTTGCCATAGTATCGATAGATGGTGATTCTGATGATCTTGAGGATGCTCTTTATGATGTTACAAAAGAAGTGGCAAAAATAGATGGCGATACGGCTACCGTCATAATAGATGGTGACTCTGATGATCTTGAAGATGTTCTTTATGATGCAAAGAAAGAAGTAGAAGGAATGGATCAAGAATTTGCCATAGTATCGATTGATGGTGACGAAGAAAATCTAACGGATGTTATTAATACAGCAACAACTGCGATAAGCGAGTTTGATGAGCTTAGCGCAACTATTGATATGTCCGGCGATCCTGCTTTATTAGACAAAGCATTAACTGCTGGAACACATAATATAAGCGAGTTTGATGCTATTAGCACGATCACTGATATGGCAGCTGATTCTTCTTCACTAGAAAGAACATTGGCAACAGAAACAAGCCATGTGAATACTCTTGATGCTATGGCTCCTGTTGTTTCTATGGCAGCTGATTCTTCTTCACTAGAAAGAACATTGGCAACAGAAACAAGCCATGTGAATACTCTTGATGCTATGGCTCCTGTTATCGATATAAAAGGAGACAACACAGATGCTATAACAAAAGGTAATAACGCTATATCTTCTATTGATAATTTAGCATCTCCTACCATTATTATAACAGGAAATGCAGCAAGCGCTGAAGCAACTGCTGAAGCAGAACGAATAATTATAGATGCTAAGGCTGCGTCTATAAATGTGTCAGCAGCAGACTCGGCTACAGGACAAGCAGAACTAACACGACAAACCATAGATGCTAAGGCTGCGTCTATAAATGTATCATCGGCAGACTCGGCTACAGGACAGGCGGAACTGGTACGACAGAACATCGATGCAAAAGCTGCAACCATAAATGTATCAACAGCAGACTCGGCTACAGGGCAAGCAGAGCTAGTACGACAAGGTATAGACGCTAAAACCGCATCCATAAATATGTCAGCAGCTGATACGACTGCGACGTCAAACGCTAATACAATTGCAGGACTATTAGACGCTAAAACCGCGTCTATAAATATGTCAGCAGCTGATACGTCTGCCACATCAAACGCTAATACAATAGTAGGATTATTAGACGCTAAAACCGCATCCATAAATATGTCAGCAGCAGATACGTCTGCCACAACAAACGCTAATACAATAGTAGGATTATTAGACGCTAAAACCGCATCCATAAATATGTCAGCAGCAGATACGTCTGCCACAACTGATACTAATACAATAGCAGGATTATTAGATGCTAAAGCTGCGTCTATAAATATGTCAGCAGCTGATACGTCTGCCACAACTGATACTAATACAATAGCAGGATTATTAGACGCTAAAACCGCATCCATAAATATGTCAGCAGCTGATACGACTGCGACAACTGACGTCGGTGACATTGTGACTGATATAAATCTCACAGAAGCTGACGTTCAAGTAGGTGCAGATACTTCTGGTATGATTGATGATATACAAACGGACCTTAGTAACGGATACTTCTCTATTAATGTAGATGGTAGTCTATCAGGTAGTAGTAGTAGTAGTTCAGGTAGGGGGAACGCCGAAGGTGGAGTTGTTTCAGGTCCAAAATCTGGATATATGTCGTTATTGCATGGTACTGAAGCTATTGTACCATTACCTAAAGGAAGTATTCCTGTTGAATTATTGGGTATGGCTGAGATGATTACACCTGATGTTCCAATAGTTAATCTGAATTTATATAATGATCCATCGGATTCAGAAAGTGGCGATATTACTATCAATCTTCAAATAGTAACTGAAGATGGTGAAGTTACTAGAGAGGATGTTATTAAAATAGCAAGAAATACAGCAGATGAAATTAGAGTAAAAGCAAATAAGCGGAAAGGCTATAACTCTAATACAAGACGGACGGTGTACTAATTATGTTATTGGTTGAATTCACGATAGATGGCACATTGCATCGTATTAGCAATGAACCTGTACTCCTAGATCATTGGTGGTGGCCGTACATAATAAATTTTACTGCACCTCAATATGCTGTGGAGAAAGATTGCGGTGGATATGCTAAATTAACATTTGGTTCAATATCTGTTACGCCGGATCTTTTTGCAGACAATTGGCCACCTCCAAAGAAATGTTCTATTACTATTAAATATACAGCAGATACAGAAGCCGCAGCTATAACATTGGTAGTTTGCGAAGCTCATCTTAATAGGGTTGCATCTGATACTATTGAATATGAAATTTATGAGGAAGAATTTACAGAAGAATTGCTAGCAAGAATGGAAGAGTATAGTGAAACCAGTGATCCTGGTGCTCTTAAAGAATTACCGAGGGCATTCGGAACTGTAACACATGTTACTCCTGTAAGATTACCTGATGATGTTGTTAGTGGCAACTTTGTTTACCATCTAGGAGGATTGCAAGCTACTAATGGCGCTAGTCGTATCATTGGTATGTCGATAAATGGAGTTGGCACTGTATTAGAAACTTATGAAGTACATCCATTTAGCGTTGGGGATGAAATTACGGTAACTGGATCTGTGAATTTTAATAATACATATATGTTAACGTCTGTGCCAACAACAACATCTTTCTATTTACCAGTGGCTTTTCCTGGAGATAATTCTGAAACTGTTCCCTTACATGCAAATGTTTATAAATCAGATGAAGTTGCTGTCTACGATGATGGAGTTCCTATACCAGGAAATGTGGTTATTGTTGGCGATGGCACGTTTCAATTAACAGCAAGTCCAGTTGGAGAAATTACGATGACTGGAACTTCCACCATGACGACCCTATTAGATTTTATGACATGGGTTCAAGGGGAATTAGGCATAACTACTTTAAACAGTACCAATGCGAGAGACGCTTCCCCGAATATGAATTATTGGGCTGATTCTCAAAGTAAATTGGTAAATTTTGCTTCTGAAGTAGCTGCATATTTTACACATCTGTTTTATATTAAAAATGATACTCTTTGGTTAGTAGATATGCTAAAGGACAATAACAATAGATCGTTCAATGAATTTGAGTACTTTTCAAGCACGCAAACTATTCCAGATGTAGTCAATCAGATAACAGCGGAATGGGAAATAAAAAGTGCTGCTATTACATACACTGATGGAAGTAATCCTGCACACCATATAGAAACAATAAAAATGCAGAGCATAGCATCACAGTATTCATTGGCTGCTGGTACAGCTTCAGCCGATACTACTTTTAAATTAGTTGATTCAACGGCTACTTTTAGCACTTCTGGCGTAACAGTAGGTATGATAGCTAATAATACTACGGATAGCACAACTTCAAGAATAGAAGCCATTGATAGTGAAACTCAATTAACATTAAATTCTGACATTTTTAGTAACGGAGAGGCATATGTTGTTGGTCCTGCTTTTTCATATGGTAAAGATGAAAAGATAGATCCATTTCATGATAGTATAACAGAAGTAGCCGTAGCACTTCAAAATATTCTCTATCTTATGAGTAGGGATAAGTGTGAGATAAAGATTCCTATACCCTATTACTTACCTGTACCTGGAGAAAAAATATCTTGGACCAATTCCACCTTTCATGTAGCCACTGATTTTTGGATAAGAGCAAGGGAATTAGCTTTTGATCTTAATAATGATGAAATAATTATAACTGGCGAAGGAGTTGCATCGTAATGGCTATTGTACACTATGGAACTGAAACGACACTAGCAGCATTCTCATACGCCTCTCTTGCAACTGGAGATGTCGCTTATATTTTTTATAATAGGGCTTCTCGTAAAATGGTATTTACTCCTCTTAGTACGGATGCAAATGATTTATTGGATATGCCCTATGTGATTCGTTCTGCTGATTATTCTACCCTTGCTACTGGTACTTGGGTGCATGAAATAGGTGATGATGTAAATGCATACAGTGGAGATCAGATTATAACGGGTTCTCTTGAGTCTACTAATTTTGCTACAAATGTAGGAAGTTCCTATAATCTTGATGATGAGCATATTAAATTAGGTGGTTTTAATGTCACTGCTTCTGGAACAGCTCCAGGGATTTTTGCAGGATTAGACACCAATCTTTATAAATTATATGCTGGTGATGGAGTTAATCAATACTTTAAATATGATGGTATAAATATATCATGGAAGGGGACTAGCACTTC
>Ga0222628_1000885_pt1 | contig 10932 bp, 10 predicted proteins | sample AntAcemetageno95_FD_179860 | JGI IMG/M metagenome (GOLD analysis project Ga0222628, IMG submission 179860) | Saline water microbial communities from Ace Lake, Antarctica - #95 | ecosystem: Environmental > Aquatic > Non-marine Saline and Alkaline > Saline | place: Antarctica: Ace Lake | collected... | reverse complement strand
CTGAGAAAGTTAAAGATTGGGAGAAAACATTCGTAGCCCTCCATACAAGTGGGGAGATCTACAACTATCGAACGGTAGCTATTGATAGCTACTCTACTTTATGTATGCTATATGAGTGGCATCAGGGTCTGAAAGATAAGACTAAGAATGGCAACCTTCCAACACTCAATGACTATGGTCATATCAATCGTTTCATCAACAAGGTAATCACTCGTGGTTGCTCTGAACCTTACCACTTCATAGTCACTGGACATCTTGGTAAACAGTTTGATGAAGCAACTGGTAAGACTATCTATCAACTGAAAGCCTATCCAAGTGTGCGTGATACTCTTCCCATTTTCTTTGACTTCTGCTTTATTCAACAGGCAACAGAAAAATCAGATGGTATTAAGTACACGATAACCACACATAACCCGGCCTTCGCCGCAAAGAAAAGATCAAACAAACTTTCTAACGTTGAGCCTTCCGACCTAACTAGGATTATGAAAAAGATAGGTGGGTTAAAGACTGAACCTAAGAAACTAAACGCTTAAGTATAACACAAACCAAAAGGAGTCCAACATGGACAACGAACAAAACACTGGCATCGATGAACAAGAAGTTGTAGGTGTAGAAGAAGAATGTGATGCAATCATGCTCAACACTGACCTTGATGACATTCCAGACACAGAACCATTTGAAGGTGGAGAAAAACTCATAACAGTTATATCTGTAAAGATGGTAGAGAATGAAGGTAAGTTACCTTACTTAACATTTCAACTTGATCTACCAGAAGATGAGTACGCCGGTCATGTCTTTCAAAATGTAGTTCCGCCACACGCAAGTCAGAAAGATGGTGGAGTTTATTGCAAACAAAACTGGCTTGCTTGGATGTCATTCTGGGGTATCGAACGTGGACCTAGTGGATGGATGTTCAAGGTTGCAGAGGGTCGTTCAGGATGGGCTATCGTTAAGATGTCCAAACCTAAAGACGGCTTTGCACCGAAGCCTGAGGTTACACGCCTCTTAAAACCCGTTGAATAATCCCAACCCACTCGGGATTATTTAGAGCTACTCACTGTGGCTCAACTCTCATGTGGTGTAATGGTAGCATCATACGACAACGTGTGGACATAGGTTCGATTCCTGTCATGAGAGCACAAGATGACTAACGGTACTGACTAACGAGTGTTAACTTGCCTTGCACTCAAGTTGAAAGTACGGGTCAAGCAGTATAGGGTAGTGGTCTAATCACTGCCCTTTATCTGCTCTTATAAACAAACCTAAAGGAGACCAAACATGAAAGTAAGATTTATTCCAATGGACAATCAAGTTATTGTTCAACCTAACAAGAAAGCAAAGGTAACTGCAGGCGGTCTTATCATACCCGACACCGTGAAGAGTGAAGATGACCCAGTAGCTAAGATCATATCAATCGGACCTGATGTTAAGAAGTACAAAGTTGGGGATAGCATCATAGCTTCACAACATGGACCTATGAAACTCCCTGGACCTGATGGTTACTACATACTAAATGAGAACATCATCGTGTGTAAGGTAATGGTAGTGAGTTAGTATGCCAAACTATAAATTCGAATGCACAGTATGTGGATGTGTGTTCACTAAGGAATTAAGCATGGCATCTAACCACCGCATTCCCTGTAAGGAATGTGGTAAAGAAACTAAAAAGATAATTGGGAGTGTGAATGGCTGGGTTAAGCGCTCAAACAATCCCACAAAACTAAGATAAAAGGAGAAAGAATGTATACTCATAAGTTTAGATTACCACTTGGTGTTAAAGTAGAATGTATTGTAACTGGCTTCAAAGGAACTATCACTTGTCGCTCAGAACACATGAACAAGTGTGATAGATATTTAGTAGATCCACCTTGCCCTAAAGGTAAGAATGAAATGCGTGAGAGTTATTGGATTGATGATGGTCAACTTAAGTTAATACCTGAACCAAAAATAGAATCTAAAAAAACAAAGAAACCAGGTGGTTCTCCATCTACAAAGTCTTAGGATAAACAATGGATAAGACATACAACCCTACAAGGATATCATTTGAGATTGACCCTAAGAAAAAAGAAGAACTACTCATTATAATACCTAGTGGTAAGGTAAGTAAGGTGTATCAAAACTTCACAGAGTATCTCTTAGCTCAGGCTAAGGCTGACCCACTGTTAGTTAAGAAACTTGCTTACATAACTGAGATGGACTTCATGGACATAACTGAGAAAGCTCAGGGAGAAGTTAAAGAAAGTGTGAATGAATTACTCAACACTCTTCGTGTAGCTATAGGACTTGATGTTAATTATACTAATAGTATTAGTGGTATTAAGCGGTCAATTCTTGAGATGCAAGATGCAGTAAGTAACAGGAGGTTCTTATGACTGAAGAAATTAAAGTCAAAGAGATGAGCTTAGCCGACTTTGGCATTGGTATGGATACTAATATACAAGACAGATCTACTGACGAGCTACATGATTTGCTTAACAAAGCAAGGTCAAAGGTGTTTGATACAAAAGGTAAGGTCATAAGACAGACCTTATCAGAAGAAGAAAAAGTTGCAAAGAAATTAAGTAAGTTAATGGCTGACCCTACTCTCACAAAGGAAGAGAAGATGGATGTCCTTGCTGCTCTTAAGAAATCACTAATAGGAAAGGAAGAAGATGTCTAAACTTAATTTGAATTTAGCTGAGACCTCACATAAGAGTATCAAGCTAACTGACATTGACATGGGAGAGCGAGCAAGGATTGAGTATGAACACATTGATGAACTGATAACTGATATCAAGTCAGTTGGTTTAATCAATGACATCTGTGTTATGTTCAGACCTGCTAAGCCTTATCTGTTGCTAGCTGGTGGTCGACGCCTCACAGCTATTAAACAAATGGCATGGCCTACAGTGTCATGTAAGATCTATCCAACACTCACTCAACTTGAGATACTTATTGTTGAGTTATCTGAAAACTTAAACCGAGATGACCTTAGTCCTATTGTTATCCTACAACAGAGGGCAAAGATATTCAAACTCATACAACGAAACAACCTAGACACAGGTAAGAAACCTGCTACTATAAACCAGATAGCTAAGGTTATTGGATGTGATAAGTCAACCCTTAGTCGTGATCTTAAAATGGCGGCAGCTATGGAACAACATCCTGAGATTGCAGTAAAAGTAACCTCTCGTAAAGACATAGCTAATAGTATTAACAAGATGCAAGCAGCTTCAATCATGGAAGAGATCTCAGACCGACATGATAAAGATGACCTTGAAGAAGGTCTTGATGCTATCAATAAGAAGACACCAATTAAAAGTAAGACTACCACCAACTCTGATGAGCCTAAGGATGAGGCTAAGATTAAATCGGATAGCGTTAAGATGCTTCTAAAGAACTTCATTGTTGGTGACACCTTTGAAACTTGTCAGAAACTTATTGATAACAAAGCAACTGTTAATCTTGTGGAACTAGACCCACCTTACGCCATTGACTACACTAAGGTCAAGCAGAGTAAGGAGAACACTGAGTCTTATGAAGAAATCCCAGAAGAAGAATACTACATCTTCATGAAGAAATGTCTTGAGGATGCTTGGGCACTCCTACCTCCTGATGGATGGGCAGTGTGTTGGTATGCTATCAGTAAGTATCATGATATGATTCTCCGACTTGCTCGTGGAGTTGGTTTCACAAACCTAGGCATCCCTGCCATATGGACTAAGCCCAACTCAACAGGACAGAACAATCAACCAACTATTAATCTAAGTAGCACGTATGAAACGTTCTTCATCCTGAGGAAGGGCAAAGCTTTCCTTAATAAAAATGCAAGGGCTAATGAGTTTCGTTATCCTAATGTTAAAGGTAAGTCTCATGCAACTGAGAAACCAGTTGAACTTTATCAAGACATCTTTAGTACACTCGTACCAAGAGGTTCACACATCCTATCTATGTTTGCAGGCTCAGGTTCACCTATTATTGCAGGCTTCTTAGAGGGTATGCAGATACTTGGTATTGATAGTGCTAAGAAACATAAGGTATCTTATGAAGGATTGCTTAGAAAATATATGAAAGTGTAGGTGGTTATGATAAGACCAACTGGTAACCGCAACGCAAACATCGCAATAGTATCTGACCACGTTAACTCCGCCGACATTCAGTTCGGTCGTGGTTATTCAGGTGCAGAGGGTCAGGCTTTACTTGACCCTCTTATGCGTTTAGGTTATAACACTAAAACAGATTTATTCTTAACACACTTCAATAAACATTCAGTCAACTCATCCAGTTTAATCAGGTGTATTAAGGATAAGAAAGATCAGAAGAAAGATAGTGGTAGGGTAGTGCAAATCAGCACCACTGATGCGTTTGATGTAGCTCGTAGTCTACTGGTGGCTGAGTTAAAGTCACTACCCAACCTCAAATATATAGTTGTGTTAGGTAATGAAGCACTCTATGCTCTCACGAGCTACTGGGGTACTGCATATAGACGTGGTTCTATTTATGAATGGGATGAAGACCCAACTAAGCTTATACTAACTATGGAAAACCCACGCAAGTGGACTGGATATCGTGACCTGTATGGTAAGTACCACCAGAGTGACATCATTGCACTCAGACTTGGACACAAAGATCTACAGAAACTTAAGAAAGGTCTGTATGTAACCCACCCAGTGTGTAAGGTAGCACCTACTGTGATGGAGTGCCTTGATTATATAGGTAAGTGTCGTGAGCATGGTATATTTGCTACAGATATTGAGTGTAGTAGAGACTCATACGAAGTAGAGGGTCATGTTGTGAAGAACATTTCCTGCTTCTCCCTTGCAGTGAACGATAACACTGCTATTTCAATCCCCATCTTAACAAGTGATGGCTACCCTTTTTATGATAAGACTAGTTTTGGTATAATTGTTGAGGCTTATAAGAAACTTTGCTGGGATAAGACTATCATTAAGGTAGCTCAGTACACCCTCTTCGATACCACAGTGCTAGCACATGATTGGGGTATCCGCTTTCGTAATCTTCGTGATACTATGATACACTTTGCAATCCTTTACCCTGAATTTGCTAAGGGTTTGGATGTTATCACATCTATTTGTACTAACATACCATACTACAAGGATGAAGGAAAAAGTTTCATCAATCTCAACAGCACTGGCGAGAGTTTCTGGCACTACAATGCTATGGACTCAGCGGCAACCATCCAATCCTACTTTGTTTTAGAACAGTGGGTTAAGAGGAATGGTCTGAAGAGTACCGTTGATAAGCAATCACACTTACTTGAACCTTTGCTCTACATGGGACTACGTGGTTACAACATAGACCTTGAGAAGCGTGCAAAGATGACTGAGGAAATCAGGAGTGAGGTAGCAAGTCTAACACTTGAGCTACAAAAGATAGCAGGTTATGCAATCAATCCTAATAGTTCCAAGCAAGTCATGGAATTCTTCTATGGTAAGCTTGGTATTAAACCTTATGTTAAAAGAAGTACTGGTAAGGCAACATCAGATGAGGAAGCACTCAAGAGATTAGCAAGACGAGGTATACCTGGTGCAAGCATACTCCTAGATATAAGAGGTAAAGAGAAGTTTGCTAACAGTTACTTGGAAGCTAAGCTTGATGAGGATAATCGTTTGCATTGTCAGTTTAAGCCAGTGGGTACTAAGTCAGGTAGACTCAGTGCAGGTAAGACTGCTTACAACACTGGTCAGAGTTTACAAACTTTACCTAAGCGGTTCAAGGCAGTTATCAAAGCTGACCCTGGTTGTATCATATACAACATGGATTTGAGTAAGGCTGAGAATATGATTGTTGCTCACATAGCACCTGACGCTAACATGATGCACGCATTTAAGCATGGGATTGACTTACACTCTCAGACTGGTGCACTCATATCTGGATTATCTATTGCAGAAGTGATGAGACAAGATAAAGAAGGAATAACTTGCAAAGTTGGTGATGGCTCACATACTTGGAGATACTGGGGTAAGAAAGCTAATCATGGTCTTAACTATGGAGAGGGTGCTAAAGCATTCGCTCTTCAAAATGAGATACCTGAGAAAGAATCTATCTATATTATCAAAAAGTATATGAATGTCTACCCTGGTGTAGAGCAGTATCATAGATGGGTTAAGAACCTACTTGAGCGAACACGTATCCTTACTAACTTATTCGATAGGAAGCGTGTGTTCTTAGGTAGACTGGATGATACAACCTTTCGTGATGGATACTCTTTCCCACCACAATCTACAGTAGCAGAGATTATAAACAACTTTGGTATTAATTTCATCTGGGATAACCGCTATGGTTGGGCTAGGCATATCCAACTTCTTAATGATGTACATGATAGTATTGAATTTCAAATACCTATCAGTGCTGGTCTCTCCTATCATGTGAATGCACTCATCCTAATAAAGAACTCCCTTGAAACTCAGCTCTCATGGAAAGGTAATAACTTTATCATTCCTGTTGAGTGTGAAGCTGGAGTGGTGCTTAGTGAACTAACTAAAATAAACCTTAATCAGAACAAGTATAATATTAAACTTAAACTTAAGGAAATAACTGATGAGTTACTGGATAGATGAATTTCTAAAAGTTGCTAATAATACTGAGAGTCCAGATGTATACTTTGAATGGGCAGGGGTTTCGATTGTAGCAGGTGTGTTGCAACGCAAACCTTACTTTATTCTCAATGAGTTTAATATATATCCCAACCTCTACGTTGCAATAGTTGGACCTCCTGGATGTAGAAAGGGAGCTCCTATCAGGACAGCTAAGAAATATCTGAATAGATTAGGTATTAACTTAGCGGCAGATAGTATAACTAAAGAGCAACTATATAATGATATGAACCTGACACGTTTCGAGAAAGATGGTAACAAGTTTGAAGGTTCATTTGGTGCTCTCTCAATACTCACACCAGACGATTTGGGTGGGTCACCTGATACAGCACAGACAGCTAACGATATGGTTGAAGGAACATTCTCAGCCTTATCACTCATATCATCAGAGCTTGCTACATTCCTCAACACAGGAGATGATAAGTTCTTCACTGTGTTAACAGAGTGGTTTGACTGTGAAGAAGATTGGAAGTATAAGACCAAGAACAAAGGTAGTAATAGCATTAAAAACGTATGGTTCAATATCTTAGGTGCGATAACACCGAAGTTAATTGGCTCAACCCTGAGTGCCACTGCCTTTGGTTCAGGTCTTATGAGTCGCTTCCTCTTTATATATGCAAGTAAGAAGTCTAAGATAATCATGATGGATACTGATAGTATTGTTGGTGGTAGTAAGGATATGTCAGTAGATAATAGAGCAAAGTTTGAAGAGTTGATTGACGAGTTATCTCGCATACAGATGATACGAGGTAGGTTTCTTATGGAAGTAGATGCTTTCAAAGTATATACTAAGTGGAGATTGAGTAACGAGAACGACCCACCATTTGGTAACAATCCACACTTTGAGCACTACATTGACAGACGACCAACTCACTTGATTAAGTTAGCTCTTATCTTTGCGTGTATGAGGTCTGACACAACACCAGAGCATCAGGTCATAACCTTGACTGATTTAACTCGTGCTATTCAGATGTTACATAAAGCAGAAGATAAGATGGGTCTTACCTTTCGTGGTATAGGTGAGTATGATAAGGCTAAGAGTATTGCTAAGCTAATAAGAATTATGGTTGGTAAGAATACTCCTGAGACTATTGACAAAGTAACTGGAGAAGTTACTGAGGAGGTGTTAGTTAAAACTCCTATCAATGAGTTGTTTGCCTTGTTTCTAAATGAGATGAGTTACACTGACTTCACAGCTATTGTTAACTCATGCGTGATGGGTAAGATATTTAAGAAGTATGTTAATAAAACTAGTGGACTTGAGAAAGTCTGCTTCAATGAAGAAATGCGTAAAGTGTTTGATAGAGGAGAAATTTGATGTTAGATAAAAGTATAATAATATGTGTATTTTGGATAGCAGTAGTAGCATTGTTTCTATTACTATTGGTTAATTTAAATACTAGTAACAAAGGTGAAGTGTATAATTTTAAGGTATTTAATAAAGCACTTACAGAAGATGAAGTAAAGGATTTGTACTCTAAGCCTGACCCCTACGAAACAATAACACTCAATTCACCTTATATAACTTTTAAGCTTTGGAAAGATACTTTGAAGATACACTTGCCAAAACCTATGATTGTTATAATTGATACTATCTATATCCATATAGATGGAGTTAAGCCTGAGCCTATGACCAACAAACAACTCAGACTTAAGTTCGGTAACACTAGATTTTATGGTAAGGTAGAGTTCATGGACTCTGTTGTTTATATGAAAGGTTGTGAGCATGAACCCACTAGATAAACTAAACAAAGCCTATGCTGAGGGTAAGTCTATAGTCAGCGACAGAGAATGGGATAAGTTCATTACTGATATGAACATACCAGATGTATGGGAAGTACAAGGTAACATACCACACAAATACTTCATGGGTAGAATGAAGAAGACACATGACTACAACTACTTTGTGAACCTTAAATCCTTTGGGTATCAATATGAACCTAAGTGGGATGGTATCTCTTGTGAACTAACCTATGTAGAAGGTAAACTAATCAGAGCAGTTACTCGTGGTAACGGTAGGTTTGGTTTTGATATAACTAGACACTTCAATAAAACTGGTAATGCTTTATATAACGATGGAACTGGTATCATACGTGGTGAGCTTGTTATAAGTTATGAGAATTTTGAGAAAAATTTTTCTGACTACAAGCATCCACGAAATGCAGTTGCTGGTTTGTTTAATCCAAAGACTCAAGAGTTATCTGATAGGTTGAAGTATGTTGCATTTCTCTACTATGATACGGTTGAAGAGTTTGAATTGAAGCCTTACATACCTACCATTGCTGATTATGAAGATATAAATCAAATCCTACTTAAAGGTAGCTTCCTAGGTTATCCAATTGATGGAGTGGTAGCTAAGCTGGTAGGTAGACCTCACTTCGGAGAGGATGGTAAGCGTGAAGAATGTGTAGCATACAAACTAGAAGTAAGCACTGACACTGCTTTGAGTTATGTCAAACAGATTGACTGGCAAGTAAGTAGGTTAGGTAAACTAACACCTGTTGGTATTATCAACCCTGTTAAGATTGAAGGAGTTACAGTACGCAGAGTAACCCTCAATAGTGCAGGTAGTGTAGAGAGTAATCATGCACATCCTGGTTGTATCGTTCGTATGCAGAGGGGAGGTGGTGTTATACCTAAGGCTATTGAAGTGATAGATAATAAAGACTACAAGGATATAGTTCTCCCAACTGAATGTCCATCATGTGGTAATTATCTTGTTCGTGTAGGTGCACACCTATTTTGTCTTAATGAAGTATGTGCTGATAGGTTTAAGTCTTATCTTGAGTATGCAGTTAAGGATGTCCTTGATATAAAGAACTGGGGTAGGGAGAGTATCTTTGATGCCTTCATTCAGTACTACAACGCTGCATTTAAATTGGAACTTAAGATTAAACTTGATGCAGTGGTACAGAAATTTCTTATTAGTATATATCAAGATGAATCTATTTCATTCAATCAACTTCTCTTACTATGCAACATACCAGATCTTGGAAAAACTCAGGCTGCAAAAATTGCTAAGTCATTTGAAACCGTAGAAGATTTGTTAGTCTACTTGCGTGGAAATGAAACCTATGGAAAGATTTTTGGGAGTGAAGATAACCGACAATTCATCGCATCCAAACACCGCAGAATTGCCCTCTGCGGTGATGTGTGGGGGACTTTCTCTGTGATTAGGTACTTGGCTACCCCTGAAATTAGCGTGGTTGTAACAGGAGTTTTCCCAATGGCTCGCTCTCTCCTTATAGATAAATTGAGAGCTGAGAAGGTTGAAGTCAAGTCCTCTGTTACTAAAGAAGTAAGCCAAGTGCTGGTCGGAACAGCACCTGGCAAATCTAAAATAGAGAAAGCTGAGAAGTACGGGATACCTGTTATCAAGGTTGATACAATAGAACTACTATCTGATTGGCTCACAGGTCGTGGGATTGACCCGGATAAGTTCTGTTCAGAAGGTTCTTTTAAATCTGAGATGATAGATATTTAGATACATCTGATTTGTCATGTTCAACCTGAGCATAGACATCATTAAGAATACGTTCTAATCGTCTGAGTTCTTTCTGCGTAGGGATACGCAAAGTACCATCAGTGTTAATACGGTTCTCATAGAGCAGAGAATTAATCTCTGTTATCTTAGCTTCCAGCCTCACGTTCTTAGGCATAGTTTCATATGCACTAAAGAGCAGTGAGAGTACACTACCTAGAATAACATTAGTCTCTCTCTGTAATATATCTATACTTCTTGAGCGGGTTATGTTACCACCTTCAGAGAAGGCAAAGAGTGGTATCAACTTACGGGTCATGAAGATAGCAGTTTGTGAGAACTGAACGTGTGTAGGTGCAAGAGGATCTCGAGATTGATTATCATAGTTGTTAAAAGCTTCAAAGGCAACACGATAGAATGGATGGAAATCATACTGAAAGGTCGTGAGGAAAGTTTTAAACTTATCACGTCTTGTGGGATCTACTATCTTACCGAACTTACCTAAGTAATTTTGTATTAAGTTAGCCGGGTTAGTAAAAGTTATGACAAAGTTCTTTAATCCTGTTGGAGTATCCATCTCCTTTGTATATCGTCTACCCCACTCTTCTCTTTTAAATCCAAGTGCTCCCATCATAAACATATCGAACGCCATGTTGATAGCCATGATATTCATAACAGCCTTTGTGTTAATCATATCGTGGTGACCAATCTTATCAGGTGTTTGTATAGACTTCCCAACACTACGAACCATATGTGTGTAGAGCTTAATCATACTTATCCTAAAGGATGGTGTGAAGAAGATCTTATTCAATTGCTTCCTCACTTTAGGTGGTACGTTAGCATAATCGCCATGAT
>Ga0222628_1000882_pt1 | contig 10950 bp, 10 predicted proteins | sample AntAcemetageno95_FD_179860 | JGI IMG/M metagenome (GOLD analysis project Ga0222628, IMG submission 179860) | Saline water microbial communities from Ace Lake, Antarctica - #95 | ecosystem: Environmental > Aquatic > Non-marine Saline and Alkaline > Saline | place: Antarctica: Ace Lake | collected... | reverse complement strand
TGAGGTGAAAAAATGAAAATGGTAGTAGTATCGGGTTTTTTTAATCCTCAGAAACAAAACATTTAAAAACTAACGGATTAATATAGCCCTTATGGCAAACAGAAAACAAATTAAAAAATGTGAATGTGGAAAACAATTTGAGAGTACACAATGGAATCAAATCTACTGTGGTTCTAAAACAAAAAAAACAGGTTGTTCTTATAAAAAACATTTAGAAAGAATTGCAAAAAAACAAAAAGAATATCTTAAAGACCCAAAATACAGAAAAAAACAAACCAATTATATTTCGGAATGGCAAAAGAAACAGAGAGCTAACAACACAGAATATGCTCAAAGACAAAGAAAACTAAAACGTGAAGCGGGGAGAAGCGAACACGGAAAAGAAGTGTCAAGACTATGGCGTAAAAATAATATAAAGAAAGTTCTTGGGTACAATCGGAGGAGACAAATGAAAAAAAAAGGAGTTATAGGAACTCATACAGAAAAAGAATGGACACAACTAAAAAAATCAACAGGTAACAAATGTTTAAAATGTGGAGAAACAGAAAAAACTCTCAATAAAAAATGGGAACACACCAACTTTCCAGGACTTACCAAAGACCATATAGACCCAATATCGAGAGGGGGTACAGATTATATAAAAAACATACAACCATTATGTATTAGTTGTAATGCAAGAAAAAAAGATAACAAACTGAAGATGGTTGTTGTGAGTGGTTACTGGAATCCTCTCCACGTTGGGCATTTAGAAATGATAGAAGAAGCAAGTAAGCTAGGAGATAGATTAATAGTAATAGTAAACAATGACGAACAAGTAAAACTAAAAGGAAGCAAACCATTCATGACGGAAGATGACCGAGTAGCAATAGTCTCAGCATTAAGAGATGTAGACGGAACATTCTTATCTATTGATGAAGATTTGAGTGTTTGTGAAAGCTTAATAGCATTGAACCCAGACGTATTTGCTAACGGAGGAGACAGACATCAAGATGAAGTGCCAGAAAGTGAGGTGTGTGAGGAGTTAGGTATTGAAATGGTTGATGGGCTAGGTAAGAAAATAAGAGCAAGCAGCGAACTAATTAGTAATTATAAAAATAATGAATAAACAAAAAAGAGCCAGACTTGTTAACGACAACATACAAAAGATAGTTGTTTCAAGCAGAACACTTAATTGTGTAAGGTATAATATACATAACAAACCTAAACATGAATTGAAGAAAGCAAGCATTTGTTTAGATGCACAAATGAAAGGATTCGATTATGTTACAGAAGCAAAGTTTAAAGATGGTAGCGGGATATGTGACATTTTTTTGCCAGAATTGGATTGGGCAATAGAAGTGTTAGACAGTGAAACAATGGTAAGATTTAATAAAAAGAAATATCCAGTAAGAAAGATAATCCCAGTTAAAGTAAATGAAAAATTTAAGGTATGAAAATGAATTTTAGAACAAAACATTCGGAAAAAGAACTGGAAAAGTTTATTGAGAAACATGAAAAAAAAGTTGAGTGGGGTTGGATTTCAGAATGTCAAAAACTATCAGAAAAGTTTATTGAGAAATATGAAAATAAAGTTGAGTGGGGTTGGATTTCAGAATGTCAAAAACTATCAGAAAAGTTTATTGAGAAATATGAAAATAAAATTGAGTGGTATTGGATTTCAAAATATCAAAAACTATCAGAAAAGTTTATTGAGAAACATGAAAAAAAAATTTATTGGCATTTGATTTCAAAATATCAAAAACTATCGGAAAAGTTTATATTGAAAAATATAGAGAAAGTGAATATTAAATGGTTATTAAAAAATGAAAAAATTAAACTATCAAAAGAATTTATTGAGAAAATAAAATTCTTGAAAGAAATATGAAGAGGTATGAAATATGAAAAAGGAAAAAAGTCCAAAATATAAAAATAAACTTAAAAACAGGTTAGGACAAGAGTGTGTTTATTGTGGGTGTAGTAATCCATTAATATTAACAATAGACCACATAGTGCCATTGTCAAGGAAAGGGACAGATGATGATGAAAATAAACAAGTGTGTTGTTACATATGCAATAATCTTAAAGGAAGTCTTACAGATAAAGAATTCAGAAAATACTACAAATCTTTATGCGACATGCACAGTCTTGCAAAGCTAAGAATAACAAACTTACCAGACAGAATCGGATTAGAATTCAATAGCCACCATTATCCTGAATTTAATTTTGGAGGGACAGACGAACAGAAACTACCAGCGGAAAAGAGACCAATAATAAAATGAACGAACTAGCAGAAACTATACAATACAATAATAAAGAGGTACTTGTTTCGGGAGACATAATATTTTATGATGGCAAAACAAGGTACACCTCTTACGGAATTAATGAAATCTCTGCAAGTGCAAACTTTACACGTAATCTTACTTTAAAAGATATTTTTTGCAAGTACATTTCAAACATAAGTTTGCCAATAAACGATTCACAAAACCACCCTGCAGAATTGTTGCGTACACTTTGTAAAGCAAATAAAGGATTTGAACAGTTTATTAAGTTTGAAAAACAAACAATAGTTTATGATTATTCTAGTCAAAAAAGGAAAACTCATAAATTAATTAATGTTAAAATAATTAAAAACATACCAGAAATAGAGTTAAGAAAAACTAAAAAGAATTATATAATTATAAAATATGCAAAAGTAAATGAGAGTTTTATTAATTATTTTGTTTGGTTCAAGGACAAACTATTTAAAGAAACAGGAAATTTTAAATTGATAATTAAAAAAAGAAAGTTCTTAAATCTGTTTGCTTACCCTTATAGAAATAATAATTTTGATGAACTAATCGATGAAATGCGAGAATGGTTTAAACATTCTTCAAACAACGGACCAAAAACGATATCGGAATACTCTGAAGCTAAAGCAAAAGAATTGTTAGGTTTGGATTTGGACAGTTGGTTAGAAGGATTAAAATAAAGTGATTCCAGAAAAGGTACAAGACATAATTAATAATCTTGGACATCCTGACTTGGAAGTGTCAGGGAAATATCCAAACGGTTCTTGGCTTAAATGGAAAAAGGCATTATCTATCAGTGATTTACATATTAGCGAATGGGATAAATATACTGAACGAACAATTGCGCCTTGTGAAGTGGTATTAGATTATGATGACTTTTCTTGTGTAAGATGCGGAAAAGAAACTAACAATTTAAAATGTCAACATTGTAAACATATTCACACAAAACTTAAAAGGAAATGTATGATACGAAAGAAAGTCAGATTGATTATTGAACAATTGGATGAACAAAATTATAAATATAAAGCTTACAAAACTGGTGGGAAAGGATTCCATATTCATATGATATTCCCAGAATTGGTATTCTTAGAACATAATAAACGAAGAAAGTATAAGATTAACATAATAAAAAAATTTGATGGAGAACTAATAAAGGCCAGTAAACGAGTAATGATTATGCTTGAAGGAAGTAAACATAGAAAGACTGGTTCAAGGAAATTATTAATTAAAGAAAAAAAAGGTAATAATTATGGTTTATTTGAATGGGAACGGCGTAAAAGATTAAAACATTTAAAAAGGAAGTTGTTGTTTTCACCAGTTTTCATGCTTTATTGATTTTTTTTATAGAGGATAAAACCAAAATATAGCAAAGTTTTTAAATTAAAAAACAAAATAGACAGATATTAAGTCAAAAAGGTGTTTTTTACGGAGGTATAAACATGACAAAACAAGTAACTAGTAAAGCATTTTCATTAAATGGTTGGGACATTAAAAAGTTCTTAGAAGGTAATGGAAAAGCATTGAAAGAAATATTAAAGTTCGCAGTACCATTCGTCATAGCAAAAATGACTATTCAATATCCTGGAGCAGAATACGCAATAGGTATCGTTGGTAAAGGCGTTCTAGACATTGCAGAGTTTTACTTAAAAAAAGTAAACTTAAAGCAGTAATTGGAGGAATAAAAAAATGAAAACATTAAATTTAATTAAAAAAGTTGTCGCAATAGGACTTATCAGTGTTATGGGCTTAGGAGTATTGTCCGGATGTACTACAACAGGACCTACTCAAGACGAAATAACAGAACAAATTAACGCAGCAGCACAAAGTGCAATGGCAAGCGTTGACATAACAGCAGACAATCAAGCAGTAATTAATGCAGCTACACAAGCAGTAAGTGCAGAAAATGCAAGACTTCAAGCAGTTCTTGAAGATGCAAAAGCAGCACAAGCAGAAATAGCAGCAGAACTTGCAGTAGCACAAAGTACAGGAGTGGTAGACGAAAACGGCGAAGTTGTAGATATTGAAGAAGTATCTCTTAGTGGATATGTAATAGACGACATAGCTTTAGACGCAGACTTCGAAGAAACTCTAGACAATGATGACTACGCAGAATTATACTACCAAGATGTAGAATATGATGGTGAAGATTACGTTGCAGAAGAAAAACTATACATTAGTTCTGATGTAAAACCAGTACTTAATATAGAAGACTTTGATGGTGAAGTAGCAGTAGAAATCGTAGATGACGATGCAATTATATACAAAGTAGAATTTGATGAAGCTATTCAATTAGAATCAGATGATGAAGACGAAGTATTAGCAATTGACTTCTTAGGACAACCACTGAAAATAATTAGTTACGATAACGACACAAGCGAAATCGAATACAGACTTTCTGAAAGATTTGTTAAAAGTGTTGGTGACGAGTTTACAGTTGATGGAAAAGTAGTTAAGATTGTTGCAGTAGGAGAAGACGGAGACGAAGCTTACATTTCAGTAGACGGAGTATCTGACAGTGTTGATGAAGGAGAAACAGAAAAAATCAATGGTATAGAAGTATACGTTGAAGATGTTTTCGCATCAGACTCTTATAACGCAGTAAAAATCTATGTTGGTGATGAAGTATCTGAAACCGTACAAGACGGTGACGAATATGAAGCTGATGACAGGTATAATTGGGTAATCGAAGGAGATAGTGACGGTATAACTGCACTTGGAGTTACACTAGACAGAACATTCGAAGATGACGACGAAGTATTAATTGAAGGTGCAATGGTAACATTACCCGAAGAATATATGGCAGTTGAATTCGCAGGAGTTAAATACATGGACGTACTTGATTTAACATTAGATTTATCAAGAACTAAAATGGAAGTTGAATTCACAGGAACTATCGAAGTAGATGGCGACAAAGTGGACGATGGAAAATTAACTATACTTGACGACTTAAGCTATGAGTACGACTACAAAGACGACACAGAAGAAAGTTCTGACTTTACTGACATCAAAATTATTCATGATGACAGAGAACTATCTTTAAGTATTAACGCAACATCCATATTAATTTATGATGCAGACGTTACATACCAATTTGTTTATGAGTTTGGAGATGATTCAGAGTTCTCAGAGTCCTTACAGGATGCTGCAGAGATGAATGAAGATGACAACTACAGACTAGTTAATGGTGACCTATTATACAGTTCACAAGTTAACGAAGCAAGTGACGAAGAAGATACAGTTGTTATCGGATTAGTTAGTGACGAATCAGTCGAGTGTCTATTACGAGTAAGGAAGTAATTCCTTATTATTTTTTATTTTTTTTATAATTTCTAAAAAACCATTCAATTAAAACAAAATAAGTTAAGTAAAAACATATAATAAAAAACAAAAAAAAGTAATTCATTTTACTGATTCTAAAATCTTATCCATTTCTTTACCAACAACTTCCCAACTAAAATCCTTTCTCAAAATTCTACTTGCCTTCATTGCCTTGGCTTTCTGATTCTTATAATCCTTCTTCATCTTACCTAACAATTCTACAAGATGATTTGTGCTAGGAACATCCCATTGTGCGTGCCACGTAGGACCAACATAAGGAAATACTTCTTCAGCATTAGTTTTTCTTAAGGTTTTAATTAGTAAAGCATTATCTTCTGTAAGGTATTCTTTTAATCCGCTTGTGTCAGTTGCGATTACTGGTGTTCCACAACATAAACTTTCTAATGGAATAATCCCAAAACCCTCGCTCATACTTGGAGCAACAAGACACTTAACGCTTCTTAACAATTCAGCGAATTTCTTTTCTTCAAGATTTTGGTCAATAACTGTAATTCCTTCTTTTGCAAGTCCCAAATCGTCAATACAGTTGTCCCAGGCAGTATTGTCATCGTTAAAATAAATACCACTTAACTTTAATATTAAATGTGCATCGTCATTACCTTTTTCTTTTTTAAACTTCTTCCATGCATCTGCAAGGATTCTAAGTCCTTTACGGTCTTTCTTTGTTCCACGATACGTTCCAATGAATAAGTATAAAAACTTGTCAGCCAATTGTTTAGGTAAATCTATCTTATCGCCTTCTGGACAAAACATTTCTGGGTCAACACCATGATGCAACACTTCAACGTTCTTTAACCCATTTGCTTCGTACAAGTCTTTACAATACTTACTGGGAGTTAATATCTTCTTTATTCTCTCATCCTTCATAACTTGGACCCATTCAGGAGGCATCACGCTTCCTTCATAAGCTAAAAAATATACGATGTTATTCATGTGCAAGTTTCCTGCAAGACTTAATCTAATATTACTTTCTCTAATTGGAGGTTGATTTATGTAAGTAATGTAATCTTTTTTGTCAATCTCTATAGGTTCGTTCATAGTAAAGAAATCTTTTTCAGGATTTTTTATTAAATCAGTATTAATTTTAATCTTCCATCTGAGATTTTGTAATTGTTTCATCTCTTCCCTTGCATGTTTGGTTATGCCTTCTTGCGAAAAGAGTACACTGTTACAATAAAGCTTCTTATTGTTGCTAGATGCAACGTTTAAGGGTTTCTTTTCTTTTCCTAATGGATTACACCCTTTTAACGTTTTGTCTTCACAAACGTCCTTATGCGAGGCATTTTGCCGTACAGAATCAACTCCTGCCTGTATGTCATCATAGAACTTATTCTGTTCCTTTTGTCTAACGCTAGTTTTTGGATGTAAAATACAATAATCATTAAACAAATATACTTTCTCTGCCTCTTTCTTATTGCCGTTAACTAATCCTTCAAAAAAAGGTTCAACCATTTCGTGTACTGGTCTGACCCATTTAAGCTCTTTCTTGTGTAATCTACACTGCCAATCCGGAAATATTTCAGTTTGTTTTCCATCTATAAAATTCTTACGAGGGAAAGCTATACACTCTTTTCCTTCAGCTATAGCACCCACAGTTATACGATTTAACATGTTAGCCAACTCGGGTTCTAAAGCTTCGTCTGCATCTAACCAAAAAATCCACGGACTTTCACAAACTTCAACGCCTTTATTTCTAGCCAATGCGAAGTTGCGCGTCCCGTCTTTACTCGATAAATCGTTTGACACAACTTTTAACTGTTTAGTTGCGCATAAAGGATTCTTCTTCAATTCAACCATAAATTCCTTAGCCAAATCAATAGTTTCATCAGTACTACCATCATCTACCAAAATAATCTCATCAAAAAAGGATTCATAGTCATTAAATATTCTAACAATATCGCTCTCACAATTCTTAGTAAGTATCCCTAGTGCAAGTTTTGTGGCAAGTTTGGGGGGGTTAGGATTTTGTGTTTCAGTATAACGAGGATATTCTTTCCAAATACGTTGGAAATTCTTAAGATTCTTTAAATTGCTTGCTTTCCATTCTTCACTATCTTTACCATCTCCATTGTTTCTACTACCTCTACCACCAAAATGATACACTAAACTGTCCCAAACCTGAACGAATTCAAAACCCGCCTTCTTAAGTTTGTAATCTAATTGGCTGTCCTCTTTACTTTGTGGGATAAAATCTTCATTAATACCGCCAACTTTAAAATAATCTTCTTTAAACATACAACTTGGAGCAAAAACGCCGTCACTAACTTTTCCTTTAAATTCCTTAATAGAGTCTTTAACAAAACAATCAAAATCTTTCTGCTTAAACTCATCCGGACTATTCCCAAAATCTTTCAAAATCTTAACTTTGGGTTGGGCAGGATGAACTGGGGGTTCGATACGAGTACAACTTACAATTTTACCTTCACCAACATGTTTCAACAAATTCTTATCGAAATCTTTTCCTGCAATCATATCACTATGGAACCATAAAACTGGAACGTCATATGAACTTTCTTTCATTGCTAAATTACGAATAAGTGTAATCCCCATACGAGTATAATCTTTACCGCAAGTTTCATTAATCATCTTGTAATCATAACCATACTTATCACTGTTATCAACAATCCACTTCCTATCTTCTTCACAACTGTTATCATCGTAGATAATAATATCATTCTTAACAGATTCATTATTTCTAATACTCAGGATACTTTGTTTTAGGTAACTTAAAGTGTTACGGTTAGTAATTATAATTCTCAATTTTTTATATTCATTTTTCATTGTTTAACCTCTTGTGCCTTAAAAAAACCAATCAATTCGTTAAAATCTAAAAATACCAAATCACTAAAATATCTAATGAAAGGATTATTTTCACGACCATTAACAACAATACTATAAACTTTAAGACCATTAGTCTTTGCATAAGCAATTTCAATTGGAACACCAACAGAATAATTGTTATCAAAAACAGCAACAACACAATCGCAATTAAGCATAGACCTCAAATCTCCCATTACAAGCTTTTTAACATTTTTTATTTCGGATTCCAAAACTTCAATCTCTTTCTCATTTTTTAAACCTTCACCAGCAAAAGGATTGATTAACTCAAATCCGGTTTCTTTTTCGAAATATTTCTGCCAGCTTTCTATTACTTCTCTGCTTTTTGTCGGGTGTGAAAGATATATTTTCATTTTTTTAAAATCTCCTTAAATTTTTTAATCATGTCCGGACAAACTGTACGAAAGTCATACTTGTAAACATTATCCTTTGCATGCCTAATTACCGCATTTAAAAATTCTTTATCTTCAACCAATCTTCTAGCATAAATGCTTCCCATCGCATAATCGTAAGGGTCACGACAAGTAGTCAAAGGAAATAAATCTCTACTGACATCGCTTGGACTACAAATGCAAGGAATACTCAGCATTGCACAGTTACCAATCCATTGAAACTTGCCATCCAACCCACCTAAAAAAGTAGCATTATCTTCAACAGAAATACATCCAATTTTTTTAGAATAATCGGCCTCTTCCTTAAAAAAAGATTTTCCTTGGCTACCTAACATATTTCCCGCCCTTTCTCGCCTAATATTGATTCTCCAATTAATAGTGGTTGGCTTAGTAATTGTTCCCTGTATTATTCTCTCATTCATATTTGAATTTTTAGAATATGATACCCCATACCCTAAATGCACACACAACTTCATAAAATCAGATTTTAATTGCTCAGAAGAAGTAAAATAAGCATTACCTCTGGAAGAACCATCACCAATCATTAATCCATCATACAAAAATTTAAGCAATTTATAATCGTATTTGAAAATCTTAAAAGGAATTTTCTTATTTAAAAAACCGTTTCCAAAATTCAACCCCAAAATGTGTGAAAGAACAGGGCTTTGTATCTCAATATTGTGTTTTCTACCATTATTATTTAACCAAGCAAGTTTGCTTCGTATTTCATCATACTTATTCTGGTTTGCTATTCTTGATTGGGCTATATTAACTTGTCCACTGGCCCTACTGGAACCCTCTGACAAATACAACCCTGCCAAAAATAAAAAATCAGACGTATCAATGTACAAAGGAACCTCATTAGCATATTCAACCATCTTAAACTTGACTATTTTCTTACAATCCACCTTCTCGAATGCCTCTCTGTGTTTTCTATAAAAATCTAATGAAACCCTCACGAAAGAAGACTTAATACTATACTCAAAATCATACCTTGAAAAATTAACAATATCAACATAGTTGTCCCAACACACTGCCTTTCTAAACTCACAGGGTTTAATTTTGAAAACAACAAACCCTTCACTCATATAATCTGTCAAACAAACCTTTTCATCCAAAACACCACTAATACTGTTGCCAGTAGGAAATTTAACGAGTTTACGTTTAATCAAATCTTTTGTTTTAATGGTCTCAATAGTATTCGACCACCAACTTTTTACATGCGTACTTTTTCTTTTATTCAAAACAAAGTCATGTTCAGAATTAGCAATAAAATTAACAGACTTACCCTGAATAGAGTACATTTTCTCATTTTCTTTCAAATTCCTATTAAACACATTGGTGATTTTTTTATACTCAACATCATTAGTATCTTTATTTATACTTAAAACTTTTTCGCCAACGGAACAATCTTCAATTTTTTTCACACCACCCATGGTTAAAACTTCAGTATTCAAATCTAAACAGTGGATAGCATAACTACTGGCGGCCATGGTCGGCATCATGTGACAACCAATACTAATATTTTTTATATCCTCCATAAATTTAAACCAAGGCAAGTAACCTAAAACTTTGACTTTATTATTATTAGTTTGAATTCCTTCATCTTTCTTAAATCTCCCCATCATAGGCATCCAAACATCAAAACCAGTCTCTTTTAAAATTCTATAACTAGTTTGACCATTGTACCAAGAACTAAATGTACCGAACATCATAGCAGACTTAGAATACTCGTCACGTTTGAATTCTAATTGAGTATCACAACAAGTAGGTAATTTAACACAAGTATCATTAAACTGGCTAAAATAATCTGTATCTCTAATATTATGACACAAGATAAACTTGCATTTTTCAAGTAATTCGACATATTTGAGATTTTCTGCAGCAGGACAATCTTGGAAATAGTAACATGGACCTTCTTGCATTATTGCAGTCTTTTCTAACGGTAAAAGGTCAATTACTTTTTTACAAACGCCAACATTATTTTTTGGAATGATTACAATAAATAAGTCAAACTCTTCAAGGTTCTGGGTTTCTAACTTCTTAAAAGGAATGTTAAATGCATTAAAGCCATAAATCCAACTTTCAACAGTTCTGAAATCTTTAAAATCTTT
>Ga0222628_1000881_pt1 | contig 10960 bp, 18 predicted proteins | sample AntAcemetageno95_FD_179860 | JGI IMG/M metagenome (GOLD analysis project Ga0222628, IMG submission 179860) | Saline water microbial communities from Ace Lake, Antarctica - #95 | ecosystem: Environmental > Aquatic > Non-marine Saline and Alkaline > Saline | place: Antarctica: Ace Lake | collected... | reverse complement strand
CATTGGACTGAGTGACAAAGAGTTAGGAGTAAAATTGGCTGACGGGAGATGTATGCCAATAGATGCATTACCATCAGACACAATTAAAGCCTTTGTCTATTACAAGACAAAGATCAAGAAATAGGAGAAACAGAATGGCAGAACAAGCAAAGAAAGCAGTAGAAGAAGAGGTAATCAAAACATACGATTACTTAGCAGAGGACACAAAAGAAACTGGTTATGAGGACATGACTAGTGAGACATTAGCAATACCGTGGTTAAAAATTGTACAGAAAGGTAGTCCTGAGATTGACAAGAATAAACCTGAGTACACTGAAGGTCTTGAGGTAGGTGACATGTTTAACTCGACTACTAAGACAAACTACGGAAGTGTTATACAAGTTGTATTGTTACACTTTGAACGGATGTATACAGAATGGAAACCAAAGAGAGGTAAGTTTGTAACGAACCACTCAATTGAACATGCAGAGAGTATTGCTACTGATAAGACATTCGGTAAATGGAAAACAGAAAATGGAAATGACTTACAGGAGTGCTACATGTATCTTATAATGGTTGTAGGGCATGAAGATGAGTGTGCAATGGCTTTTGGTATGACCTCTACCAAGATTAAAGAGGCAATGAAATTGAACAGTGTTTCTAAACTAAAGCGTTACGATAGAGGTGCTCATGCAGGTGAACACGTACTTCGTCAACATCAAGTGTATACACTTAAGACAGAATACACGTCTAATGAAAAAGGCTCATGGTACGCACCTAAGTTTGATTTTTATGGTGTCATTGAAGAGATGACATTCCTTGCATCAAACGAGGAACGCAAACTTATTCCTGAAAAAAGGATTGACTACGCACAAATAGGTAACGACAGATCTGAGACTATAGAAAGTATTGCCGCAGAGACAGGTGACAGCAGAGAAAGACCTTACTAAGCCACAACAGGCGTACTTTACTACATGTGAGGTACGCCTCCCTTCTCAGGAGATAACATGCCACAATATAATAAAAACAGGAAGCTATTAATAGCTCCAACACTACTTGATAGTTATGCTTGGTTAAAGAAGTGTCCACAACACTTAAAAGTTAAAGCTTACGACAGCTTTAGCAACACATTAAATAGAATATTTGTACCTTCTCCTGCAACTGATAGAGGTAGAGCTTTTGAATCACAAGTCTACCATGACTCGTACAAAACAGAAGAAAGGATAATGGAGTTAAAAGCATCAGGTATGTACAAGAACGTTGTACTACTTGTTAAAGGTGGTAACTTTCAGCGCAAGGCAAAAAAGGTTATCATTATTAATGAACAGAGATACCTGTTGTTTGGTAGGATTGATGTGTACGAAGATAATCTTATTACCGATATAAAAACAACAGCCAATTTCAGAGGCAAAGCAAAGTACCTAGCTGGTTGGCAACATAAGTTTTACTTGTTGTGTGAAAGAAAGAAAAATTTTAGATACTTAATCGTAGAGTTCGATGATTCTGAAACAGGGAAGGGTAGTATACATAGTGTTCATACGGTTGAGTATGTTGCAGAAGACTTTGACAAGATAGAGTGTGATATTAAAGAGGCCATAGTTGAGCTGATAGACTTCGTTGAAGCAGATGAAGATTTATGCAAAGCTTATTACACCATATACAATAAATACTAGGAAACATACATGCCAATTAACGCATTAGCTATAGATAACTTTTACAAGTTATTCACAGGTTCTAAAGAAGCCTATGGTATACATGACTATAACTTTTCCTCAGATGGTAAGAAAGAAGATGGTACTAATAGAACAGTCAAGAAGCAAGTGCGTCTTGACCATTACACCGGACACCTTGAAGGTAAGAGAGGGTTAGGTATAATACCTATAACGCAAGGTAATAAGTGTAAATTTGTTGTTATAGATATAGATATTTATGATAGAGAAGAAGACTTACAGATGTTTATGACTACTATTGAAGATCATAAGTTTCCTATTGTTCCTTTTAGGTCTAAGTCTGGTGGGTTACACCTGTATGTATTTTTTAAAGACCTTACAATTGTTAAACAAGCAGTGGAAGCTGTACAGTTAATGATTGCAGTATTATCTCTTGACATCTACTATAAGAGAGTAGAGAGTAGGATGGTTGAGGTATTTCCTAAACAGAAAAAAGTTTCTGAGGTCAATAGAGAGTTTGGAAGTTGGATAAACTTACCTTACTTTAATGCACTTGATACCAAGCAAGGTGTAGTGTATAGAGGTGAAATGTTAGAGCTGAATAAAGGATTAGCCTATGCTGCAAGTCGTAAGACTGATGTTGATTCAATTAGAGCTTTTGTTGATAACTTACCATTCAGCGATGCACCTCCATGCCTACAAACTATGTACTTATTAAATGTTATTGGTGAGCATGATGGGAGAAACAATTACTTGTTCTCTTTCTGTGCTTACCTTAAGAAGAAAGACGAAAACTTTTTTGAACCTAAACTATTTGAGATTAATGAAAGTCTCTTAGTTCCTCTTGAAACTGATGAGATTGAAAGGACTATCATACAATCACACAAAAGGAAGGACTATACATACAAGTGTACTGAACATCCGTGTGTATTGTATTGTAACAAACCGATGTGTAAGAATCGTGAGTTTGGTATTGGTAAGCAAGATGGTTACTTTTCCAATTTAGAATATGGTTTGTTAACACAGGTCAGAACGTCACGACCTTACTATGAATGGCAGATAAAGAAACAAGGAGCGTTAGAGTTTACAACACTACGCTTTAAGAATGAAGATGAAATAATCAAGCAAGATGCTTTTCTAAGACTATGTTTTAGAGAGCTTCACATGCTACCATATAAGTTGAAACAGTCAGAGTGGATAAAGATTGTTAACCAATCACTTGTAGAAGTAATAATAGACGAGATAAACGAACAAGACTATGCGTCTGCTGAGACGATGTTTAAGAATTACTTTGTAGAGTTCATTACTACCAGAGCAAAAGCTGAGACGAAAGAGCAATTACTTAACTCGTTAACATATTATAGTAAACAGGAAGATGTGTACTATTTCCGTGTTAAAGATTTTAGCGACTTTCTCATGGTTAAGAAGCAATTTTTTCTTATGTCACCTGATGAGATACATCCTATGCTTAAAGACATGGGATGTACAAGTGGTAAATGCACAACAGAGTCAAGGAAACAAATACGGATTAACAAATTTCCACATAAGAACTTAAAGAAGTACTCTGCAATTATAGACGAGGAAGAAGCAAGAGAAACTTTTGTTCCTGAATATGCTGTTAAAGAGAAACCAGATCAGTCACATGAAGAGAAGCCTTGGTGAAACGTATTGTAAAAGTGTTTGGAGCACCTGGATGTGGTAAGACACATTATGTTTTGTCAGTATTAGATAAACTCTTAAAAAAGTATGAACCTAATGAGATAGCATATGTTTCATTTACACGTAAAGGAGCGTATGAGGGGAGAGACAGAGCGATTGAGCAGTTTGGATTCAAAGCAAGTGACTTTCCATACTTTAAAACATTACACGCTATTGCTTTTAAAGATGCAGGATTTACAAAGTCTGATGTCATACAAAAAAGACACTACAAGGAGTTCTCAGATGCAATGCACATGAGGTTTACTGGTTATTACACAGAAGACTTCTCTAACAATGATGACCAGTATATGTTTCAGCACTTTTTACGTATGAGCAATGAAAAACTTGCTCATACTTACGAGCAATACATGGACGTAAAAATGATAGACTATGTAAGCAAGAACTACATAGGGTACAAAAAGCAATATGGGCTTATAGATTTTACCGACATGATATTGCAGTACGTTATAAGGGGTGCACCTCTTCCGGTTAAGGTGGCAATTATAGACGAGGCTCAGGATTTGACCACATTACAATGGGACATGTGTAAGATTGCTTTTAAGAATTGTAATGTGGTATACGTAGCTGGTGATGATGACCAAGCGATATACCAATGGCAGGGTGCAGACATTGACTACTTCTTAAGGCTTAAAGGTGAACAAATAATACTAGATAAGAGCTACCGTTTACCATCAAAGATATTGAACTTTGCAAAGCAGATAACTCAGCATATCACTACAAGGGTTGATAAGGACTTCAAGCCTTTTGTGAAAGGTGGCAACATCTATTACCATGATAATCTTTCCAGTATTGAGATAAACGAAGATGAGACATACTATTTGTTATCAAGGAACAATTACTTTCTTAAATATTACACTGAGTGGGTTCGTGATGCTGGAAGAGTGTACCAGTATAAAGGTAAGAAAGTTATAGACACTAGACTTGTTACCGCCATAAACGATTATGAGAGGTTTAGAAGAACTGGACTATATGAGACACAGGCAAAGAGAGTAACTACAGAGGCGTATATGCGTAAGGATGTACAAGGTAATCCTGAGTGGTACAATATTTTCGCAATTGAGCCGAACGACATGACCTACTACAGAAGTGTTATACGTAACAAGAGAAACTTGGATGATGATAAAATACAAATAAATACGGTGCACGGAGTTAAAGGTGGAGAAGCGGATAACATTGTACTGGTACTAGACGTAACAAGAGCAATAAGCAGGGCGTTTGAGAACGCAACAGATTCAGAGTTACGGTGCTTATATGTAGCGTGTACGAGAGCAAAGAAAAACCTACATATAGTGTTTAGTCAAACAAAGAGAAGCTATGATGAGCTACTAGAAGTACGAGATTTAATGAGAGGTGTAACACATGTATGAACAGTTAGAATTTGATTTTTACCCATCAGGAAAGCATAAAGAAAGTCTTCGGCAAATCAGCGATTCTCAAAGACTGTCTGAGGGTTATCCCATTACACTAGAACCGCTAGAAAATCCAATGGTCAGCGATTTGAGAAGTGTGGAAAGTCTCAGAACGCCCATTATACGGGAGATTGATTAAAATGAGTGAATTAACAGGATATTGCAAAGTTTGCGGTACACGTTACATCAAGTACCGCCCTAATCAAAAGTTTTGTTCTGTAGCTTGCAGTGAAGAAGGTTACAAGAGACATACTAAGTACGTAAAGAAACCTATAGTAACTAAAAAGTGTTACTATTGCAAACAAGAGTTTAAGACAAACAACAAAAGGAAAAAGTTTTGCTGCCCTTCGTGTGCAGAAAATGCAAAGAAAGAAGTGTATCATCCAGTAGAGCGCAAAACTATAGTGTGTGAGAGATGTGGTACACCCTTTGTCACATCCAATGAAATGCAAAAGTATTGTTGTAAAGAATGTAGAAGACTCACCACATTAGAGAGATCAAAAACTAGGAGAGACTATTGGGCAAGAGTAGATGCAGAAGCTTTACAAAGAGATATGAGAGATGAGTGAGTTAAAATTTTATGTACATGACGATATGGATACATTAAGAAAGTACTCTAAAGTTCCTATGGTTTTCTTTAATTATGCTGATTGCTACATTATGCAAGAAGATAGAATAGTTTTTATTGATAAGAAAAGCGTTGCTCTTGCATGGCTACTACAAAACACAGGTAAGCGCAAAGAAACCTGTTACCCATATCAAACAGACAAGGAGATACAGAATGATACGAGCGTTTAGAACTGAGCTAGATGATGTTATTTCTATAGTGTATGCGGAGACAGCAAGCAAGGCACGACACGCAACAAGAATATCTGCGCTTGACGCATGTTACACTAATGTTGACTACGCTGATATTAGAGTACTGAGGGCAAAAGAATACGACAATGCCACCGTATGCGGGCAGACTCCAACAAGAAACCAGTGTTATAGTAGAGAGTTCTTGGTAAAAGGTGCACAAGGAAATGAGTGAGTCCAACAAAACAATACAAGCAGGTGGTAGCACTGATAAGCAACTAGGACAAGTCATAGCAATAATATTTTTACTCCCTGTACTCGGACTTATTATTGTCGGCATAGCATACCTTTTGGTAAGGTCAGACAAGAAAAAGGAGCAGAGCAAATGACATTCAACAATGAGTATCCAGACTTAAAGGATTGCAAAGTAATTAGTATGGACTCTGAAACATACGACCCTAACCTAATAAAGCTCGGCACAGGTGTCTTTCGTAATGATGGGTACGTACTTGGTGTCAGTGTTGCCACTGAGAAAGGACACAAGACCTACTACAACATAGGGCATTACGATTGTAACCAAGAACTAAGAACAAAGAACATTGAATATTTACGGTATATACTTGCACTACCTATTAATAAGTTGGGAGCCAATCTGCCTTACGACATACTGTGGTTAGAAGCATGGGAAGGTGGTAATAAAGAGTTTGGTTGGAGAAGTAATGCACCTCAGTTTCCTATAGCAGGTAAGCTGTTCGACATACAAGTTGCAGAAGCCTTGATTGACGAAAATCAAGGTAGGTATAGTCTTGATTTTTTAGCTGAGAAGTATCTTGAACTACACAAAGAGAAAAGTGAGATACAGTTGTTCTGTGATGAACATAGTTTAGCTGGTGACCCAAGAAAATGGTTGTACAAGATGCCTTTCAAGCTAGTAGAGAAGTATGCAATAGCTGATGTAACACTACCTATAGATATATTTCACAAGCAATGGGAGATAATGAGAGCACAAAACTTGCTTGATGTGTTTGACTTAGAGACAACATTACTTCGTGCGACACTCAAGATGCGTACAAACGGTGCAAGAATAAACACTAACCTGAGAGACAGGAACACCATGAATGGTCAACAGTTATTAGAGCAACGTGAGATTGAACTGTTTGAGAAGTACGGCGAGTTTAACTACAATAGCAGTCCACAAGTTGCCAAGTTGTTTGATGCTCACAACATACCGTACCCAAGAAAGGTGACGTTTTTTGAAAGAGGTGAGAAGAAGCAAGAAATTGTACACGTTGAGGACTTACACTACTATGAAAGACTAAAAGAGAATAACGTAATACAAATAAAAACTATCAATCCTACCATAACAAAAGACGTACTTAACGCTTTGGCAGATGAACACCCCGTAGCCAGTGACATAAACTTTGTACGTAAAGGTCGTAAGATTATAAACACCTTCCTTGCAGGGTCACTTGTTACCTATATAACAAATAATGGTATGATACATCCTTCAATACACGGAACAAAGACAGAAGCTAATGGAACAAGGACAGGAAGATTCTCCATGAGTAACCCTAATCTGCAAAACATACCAGCTGATAAGTTTTGGGGTAACCTATGTAGGGAGTGCTTCATACCAAGAGATAATTGTTGGTTTGTTAAGATAGACTATTCACAGATAGAGTACCGGATAACCGCACACTTTGCAACAGGTAGAGGTGCTGACGAACTAAGAGCAACCTACAATGAGAACCCTTACACTGACTATCACCAACGTATCATTGATGTTACAGGGCTTATACGTAAACTTGCCAAAACATTAAATTTTGGGGTGGCCTATGGCATGGGAACAAAGAAAATGGCACAGACTTACAACTGGTCACTACCTAGGTGCGAGGATATGCTTACCGTATACCACAGTAGAGCACCTTATGTACGGGCAACAATGAACATGTTTCAAGAAGAGGCAAGAAGAAAAGGATTCATTAAGACAATACTCGGTAGACGTTCAAGACTCCTTGACAGAAAGAAAGCGTACACTATGTTTTGTAAAGCTATTCAAGGTTCTGCTGCTGATCTTATGAAAAAAGCTATGGTTGACGTGTATTTAGTAGGTTTGATGGAGTCGTTGTCTATAAGTCTTACTGTTCACGATGAGTTAAATGGTTCTGTTCCTAAAACAGCACAGGGCATAAAAGACATGTTTTTATGTCAAACATTGATGGAGAACGCAATACCATTAAAAGTTCCAGTAATTGCAGACATTGAGCTTGGTACAGATTGGGTTCACCATGTAGCAATTGACATGAGGTTGTATGAAAAATTGACAGGTGTTTGCTTTGTTGATTGGATTGGTTCACTCAACGATGACAATGCAGAAAGTAAAATGGAAAAAGTGATGAGTGTACTTCGTGTGGAGTACCAGAGACAGGAAGATGAGAAAAAAGCAACATGAAAGAAAGCGCAGAGTACAAGGCAATCAAAAAAGCACTCTACCACTTTGAGTTACAACGTATAGAGTCAACTATAGGGTTAGGCATACCTGATGTGTACTTTTCGCATAACAAAAGTACAAAAGGATGGATGGAACTGAAACAATTCAGATTGAAAAAGAAGCCAATAACCCCTATTGTCATACCGTTTGAGGCAGGGCAATACGGATGGGCTAGGCGTTACCTAAGAAGAGGTACGTTAGTTATATTGGTGTGTTGGACAGGTCAAGGTTTATTTTGTTTTACCGGAGATAACATCAAACAGGAGTATACAGGACTTGCAGATTTTTACAATTCGATTGCATTTCACTCAACTAAAATAGACGAAGAGTTTAGAAAATGGTTAATCTCACTACACTAAAGAAAAACCTCCCAATAAGGGAGGCTCTTTTATTAAGGTGTCTCTGCGTTAGTAACAATGATACCACTTGATACGGTTGACACATTGACTATTGTCGGTACAAACTCTGTTAACAGATACTTATGATACTTATCAATAGCAAGTACCCATGTTGAAAGTTTCTCAGCATCTAAAGTATTAATAACTATATCCCCACTCACATTTCTTGAAATTGTTATTTTTGGATACACGGGGAACGATTTTAAGATTACCTCTATAATGGGTAACACTTCCGCTGGAACAACAACAACAACCGGCTCACAGTCAACAACAGGCTCAACATCATCTAGGTCAGAATCAATCAACTCTGCCGTTTGACAAGACACTATCAACAACAGCAGTATCGGTAACAGCAGGTATAACTTCTTCATCAGCACCTCCTATATTAACTTGTTTTTGTATGGCTTTCTGTAATTTAGCTATCTCAGCATCTTTAGTACTGATTGTTAACTCAAACGAATCGACAATAACACTATGACCTGCCTCTATCTCATCAACATACCTGTTATGAGCTTCTTCTAAACGTACTCGGTCAACAGCACACGCATCTTTAAGGTTAAGCTTCTCAACTTTCCAAGTTTCCCTTTCAATGTCATAGGTTTCTTTCAATGAAACACGAAGTTCTTGTTCCCTTGTAAGTTTCAATTCACAAGGTGCAAGTTTCCCTCTAGCCACAAGCCACAGCACCATAAATACTACTGCAACGACTCCTAAAAGAATAGTTACGTAACCCATCCGTTACTTCTTTTTCTTTAAAGCACCTAAGATGGCTTTAATGACAGGCCAAAGTTTTTGTACCCAAGGCCATACTTTCTTAAAGATAGCAGTATGTGCAACATACTCACCACCAAAGATCATTAAGAACTGTGCAAGGATTATCTGCCATGCAACCCATGTCCATGCAAAGTTTCCCATTACCAAAGATGTCACTACACTAGCAACAATGGAAAGACCAAGTGCAATATAAAACCAGTAAGGTTTCAACTTGTCATTTTTATCTACCCAATCTTTGAGTGTTTTCATAACTATGGTAATAACTGCCATAGCACCGACTAACCAAGGCGCAATACTTGCTGCCCATTCTAGTACAATTTCTAAGCTCATGTCTGCCTCCTAAAAAATATTCTTAAGTGTCTACGACACTCCATTAACAAAATGATCATCATACATAGCTTGCAGTTCTGTTATGTTGCCATTCATATCATCACCCTTCATAACACCACAAATAGTAAGTATACCTTTAAACAACATCTTGGATTCTTCTTTACGTTTCACATTGTCTTCTTTCATTACCTTAACATCTGTTGCTGTTTCTTTAATTGTTGTAACAAGTCCATGGCCACATTTCCATGTAACAGCCAATAGCCCCACTAAAAATACACCACCAGCACCGCCAAGAATCAACTCTAGTACCGTCCATCCACTAAACATTTTAGTACTCCTTTATTTAGTATCGCCATGTCACAATGATGCTATCAGTAGATGTTGCTTTGTTGAAAACACTAACCGCTGTTATGTTTTCTTCTATGTCCGCATCATCATCTACTGTAATGTCTGCTGCTACTCTGTCAAGATACTCTGCTGTCAAGGCAGTACAAGCGGCAACCCTATCATTGGTCTGGCTAATCATGTAATCAGCAACGTTTGTACCTTAAATAAATACTTGTACCGTTGCTGGTACTCCATCGAGCACGAAGTATATCTCCGCACCTACTATCAACGTCTCTTTGCCGAAGTGTTTTAGCTTTCCGTCTACTGTTCCAATAACAGCCGTAACTGTCTTCAATACCTTAGCCATGTTGTCCTCCTATAGAACTATTTAATTGCCTTTTATAAACAAATTACTGCCGTCTGTAATCAACGTCACACCCTGATGGTCTGTACCCATTACTAATGTAGCACTTCCATATTAAACCAACATATCCCGTGCCAATCGTTGATCTTGTACTGTAATCGGGTTTTCTAGTCGTTTTGCAATGGCTAGCCATTCGTCGTAATCGATTACTCTATTATCCCGCCAAGCAGTTTTTAGCTGGTACATCTCAGCGCTGTAATTGATTTCTTCATCACGTTCCAGCTCAACTATATTATCATATAGCGTTATAATTACACAATCTTTTACTCGTGTAATCATAAGATTGTTCTCTGGTAATTGGGAAAGATTTACTATTTTCACGGTGTATCTCCCTTAATCTTTTTATTGATATAAACGGCACAACGTACCGGTCTATGAAATTCTTTGAATTGCAATGCAAACTACGGTTTACCGAGGAGGCGAGACCCGACGTCCGCGTACGCACTGGAAGGCGCACCGGTCGCAGCCCAATTGAAGAACCCGGCGGGGGAACCACCAACCCAACGACCGCCCACACGCAGACCTCTATATCCTGTATTCTGATAGAAATAATCACACCACCCCGTTGCAGATCCACCTCCTGTCAAAGAAGTTGGAATTGCCGGTGTGCCTAAGCTAACTCCGATATACCCATTTGTAAGCGG
>Ga0222628_1000880_pt1 | contig 10965 bp, 7 predicted proteins | sample AntAcemetageno95_FD_179860 | JGI IMG/M metagenome (GOLD analysis project Ga0222628, IMG submission 179860) | Saline water microbial communities from Ace Lake, Antarctica - #95 | ecosystem: Environmental > Aquatic > Non-marine Saline and Alkaline > Saline | place: Antarctica: Ace Lake | collected... | reverse complement strand
CCGAGAGTTTTGAGGAAATCCCTACGATTTAGTGGCATGTTCAAGTGTCCTTACAATACAGTTCTTATGATTAATGGGTGATTGATCACTTCTTTGAGATGAATTCAGAGTTGGCTTGATCTAGGATCAGAGTTTGGAATGATCCCCATAGGCTTTTACCGGCAAATGACAGTGCACATTCAGCAATGTCGCCACCCTCCTGGAGTATCACCATACCATGTTCAGAATCAGGTGGAGCAAATGAGTGGGCAAAGAAGTCTCTTATTCGAGCAGTCTCTGTCTTTAACCAGGTGATGGTCCGTGGACCGAGATATAGCTGGCCGGTTTCAGACTCCCAGTTCAAGGGCTCCATTTCACATAAATATCCATGTGAATAGGGTTCACGGTGTACCAGACGCATGTTCTGTAGTGCTTCATTGTTGATGGCCTTCACTTTTCCAGTAATAGGAGCTGTAATCACCAGCTTTTTCCCATTATGGAAGATGCTGAACATCGGATCACCCTGATTGAGCATTGTCCCTTCTTCAGGCACCATGATTTGACTTAGAACTCCCGTAAGCCCCTGGATAAATGAGTCAATGCCAACCTTAGCTTGACCATTGGGTTGCATATGAGCCCAACTATGAGTCGGACTGAAATAGATACCTCCCGGAATCTTTAATGATTCAATGTTGAATTGGTAAGCGGGTTTCTTCACCAGGGGAGACTCGCTGAGTACGCGGTAGCGCTTCAGAGACTGATATCCCGTGATTGAGATGGCAAATAGTGCAAAAATAATGACGAGTACAATAACCATAAGAACCTCCTTTTAAGTTCACTTCTATTCTATTCAAATGCGGTGCCGCGTTTTTATTCAGCCTATAAAGCTTGTAATATCAACCAGATAACTACGGCCTGATTGTGTCATGCTATTTGGCGAAAGTGTAAACTCTTTCAACACATTGTGAGGTACTGTCCTAATTGTGGGCGTGGCAGGTGATTTGAATAGCTGTTGAGTTTCTATGCAGGTGGTGAATTGTTCAACAGGTCCAATATTGTGTTAAACATGTCCATAAGAGCAAAAAAAATATATACTTATGATAATTAATAATCATGTAGCCCACCTCCGAGCCACAAAGTTTACAGCTGGACCCTATAGGCGATAACAGAGCTGCTGTTGAATTATGCAATATCATTCACTTTCCGTGAAGAGACAGCTCAATTCTTTCTGACTGTGTACTTGGTGATCGTCGCAAACCACTGTGGCGCACGGGTTTGAACTCCCTAGAACGTTATCCTGGGTGTTGAGAAACCCCACAATTCTAGACAGGTGTATCCCTGGGGCGAAAGAACATCCTTTTGTGAGTGTGAAGCGTCGAGTTGAATTCAATATATCTTCGAATGCCAGTTCATCAGGATTAGATTGATGCTATCTAAGTAGAAGGAAGCTTCCATTATGCAACGTCTGTTCATCTTACTAATTTCTGCCTCCATCGTATTCGGTTGGGGTAAAACTGGGCATCGAGTGATCGGTAAGATCGCTGAAGAACAACTTTCAAAAGCCGCTAAAAAAGAAATTACAGCCATCTTGGGTCACACCGATCTGGCTCGGGTTGCCAATTGGCCAGATGAAATAAAATCGGATCCAGCCTGGGATCATTCGCATAAATGGCACTACTGTACCATCCTTGAAGGTGCCGAGTATGAAGGACCTGAAGCCGGAGGATACGCCATCGAGAAGGTAAACGAATTTATAGCTCTCTTGAAGGAAGGCACTGCCCCAAAGGAAGAGCAGCTGAATGCTATGAGATTTCTTGTGCACCTGGTCGGTGATCTCCATCAGCCCCTCCATGTCGGCAATGGAACCGATAAGGGTGGCAACGATGTCAAGGTTACCTGGTTTTGGGACAAGAGCAATTTGCATCGCGTTTGGGATTCACAGATGATCGATCACACTCAATATTCCTATACAGAATATGCCCAACAACTTCAGTTGGGTCTATCCAAGTCCGCTAAGAAGCAATTACTGAATCCTGACGTCATGAGCTTCGTGAAAGTTTCACGGTCAGTCCACGAGCAGGTCTATGATATTGGAGAAGGAAAACTTTCCTGGGAATATGTCTACAAAAATCAGGGCTTGATGGAAGAAAGACTTCTGGCGAGTGGCTACCATCTTGGTGCAATTCTGAACGCTATATACAACTAGGAATAAATATGCACCGTCTCCTGATCATTGTGGCACTGTCTAGCATCGTAATGGCTCAGAGCCCTATCAATTCCCAGGAGCTTGAGCACAAATTTCAACAGGTTCTCAGGGGTGAAACTGAACAAGACTTTAAACTTGGGTTGGCCTTAGGTGCTGGTGCTGCAAAAGGCTTTGCTCACATTGGGGCCTTGCGGGCTATTGAAGAAGCCGGTCTGCGAGTGGATATGATCGCTGGAAGTAGTATGGGCTCAATCATTGGTGGAGGCTATGCTGCTGGGTTGACACTTGATGAGCTTTCAGATGTGGCTTTAAAAACGAATTGGCTTGATGTTTTGAATTTGATCGATCCCGTTTTCCCAACCCGGGGGTTTATTGATGGCCGCAAGATCACTACTTTTCTGGATGACCTGTTTGGAAATCGAGACATAGAAGATCTGAATATGCCCTTTGCCGCCACGACTGTAGATATCTTGAATGGCAAACTTTACGTCATTAAAGCGGGTAAACTCTCCAAGGCTGTTCGGTCGAGTTCGTCGATTCCCATCGTGTTTAACCCCATGGCGGAAGGTGAAAAGATTCTGGTAGATGGAGGCATGATGGACCCGGTCCCCATTGATATTGTTCGCTCGCTCGGTGCAGACTACATCATTGCGGTAAACGTATTAGCCCTCTCTAACTCGGAGAAAAGACGATCCTCCTTTAACTATCTCAATGGGAGTGATATTGAAAATAGTAAATCTACCTGGCGTATTCCCCGGGGTGACCAGCCCTGGTACACCGCTGGACAACCTAACCTGGCTGAGATAGCCCATGAGACCGTGATCCTGTCAATGGCCCTTATTGCTGCCAATCAGATCGAGCTCCAGCAGCCTAACCTGGTCGTTGATGTAAACACGGGTCTGGCAGCCTGGAATTTTCTTGAAGCCGAGATCGCCATGGAGAGAGGATATATTGAAACCAAAAAGATTCTTGATCAGCGGCGCGCACCCTAGGTTATAACATCGATAATCAATGTTTTGGTTGTATCTCCCCTTGAGAAATTGAAATTAATTACATGCGTATAATTAGACTTACACTCTTCCCTTGGCCGATGATGGTCCTGATCATCTTCATCTGTCTCGTGGAGTCATGTAGTCTGATTTCTGACAGGAAAAGTAAGGATGCCCTGCCCGTTGTGGTCGACCTGAGCAGGAATATTGGTGAATTCAAAGGAATGGGGGCCAATATCCCCATTGGCTTTTACAACCGTAGAACCAAACCGCTACAAGTCCTAAGCGACCTCCATGTGAAGGTTATCCGGGTGAAACGCAGCCGTGAAAACTGGGATGATATTCTGGCACTTAAGGCTGCCACCCATCGCTTGAGAATTAAATGGATCTATAGCCTCGATCACATCCCCCAAACTTTTCTTGATGATAAGAACTTCCTCGTAGATGTGGATGGTTTCGCTGATTGGTGGGCTGAAGAGGTCGATGAACTTAATTATCAGGAAGTTCCAGCGGACTACATTGAACTGGTGGATAGTCCAGATGGAAGCCATGAGTCGTCCCCAGTGATGGATTCTGATACTTACAATCGGTTACTCCATTCAATTCGCCGAGAATTGGATTATAGAGAATACCAGAATGTCCAGATTATCGGTCCAGGTCTCTCAGATATGGGTGTCGATCATTTACGGGAAACATGGTACATTGATCTGGATCAGCAGGCTTTTGAGATGATCTCCAATTGGTCAGTGGCACTGTTTGATGATACGACACGCTCGCTGGAAATAGACAGGCGGACTTTAGCCTACTCAGACTACCTCAAGAAGATTGAATCTCAGAAGCCCATCTTTGTAACCACTTATGGGAATCAGCAAAATCAATATGGAAAGAATATCTATCCCCATCCTGAGCACTATGATATTCTTGGGAATAAGGATGGTTATGAACGCTACTATTACTCTGCCAGCTTTTCCACACCCTTCGGTCTAAGAGTCTATTCAAATACATTAAAATTATTAACACAAGCGAATGTGACGCCCTTTATCCATCAATTGTATGATGCACCAGACGATGTGAAATTCAAAAAACGTTCTTGGGGTTGGTTGGATCTGAATGGTGAACCAAAACCGGTCTATTCTCTACTGTCAAACCTTTTCAAAATGATCCCTGAACAGGCCAGTATCATACCGGTTGAATTGGACCTACAATCTGGTTTAACGGCCATGGCTTTCGTGGGTCAGGAGAAAATAATTGTCACAGTTTGCAGTGAAAGTCTGGCAAAAAAGGATATTCAAGTATTGCTAAAAGGTCTCAAAGGATCGCTGGAATTCACGGCAGCCCAAGTCTTGTCCACACCCATTATCAACTCGCCGGATCTAGGGCGGATGGACCAGGTCGTAAAGAATGAGGAGAGCCTGAAAATGAAGCGCTCAAGCGTTGAGAATGCTCACTCCTTCAAGTATACTATTGAACCCAATACTGTCCTCCTTGCTGAATTCAGCATCCGCTAGTTCCATCCCTCAATAACGATTCCAGCTACAAACGTATAAACAAAAGACCATCTACAGGCTAGATTGTCTCCGATGATGAAAACGTTGACCAGTCGTGATGTGATGAAATTTTGGATGCCCCTAGCTGGGACATGGCTCATGATGTCCCTTGAAGGTCCATTTATTGCCGCTGTGATTGCACGCTTGGTTGATCCAAAATTTAACCTGGCAGCCTATGGCGTGGCTTTTTCCTTCGCCTTGATCATTGAAGCCCCAGTGATCATGATGATGACGGCTTCAACTTCTCTGGTAAAAGACTATACAACCCTTAAAAAATTGCGCCAATTCACCTGGATTCTGAATGCTGTAATTACAGTACTCATGTTGGTGCTGGTGATTCCCCGATTGTTCTTTTTCCTTACAATCGACCTCATCGGCTTGCCTGAATACATCGCCCATTTAACCCACGGCGCAACGCTCATCTTGCTACCTTGGCCTGCCGCTATTGGCTTCCGACGTTTTTACCAAGGCGTTTTGATTCGTAAACGGGCAACTCGACGGGTGGCTTTTGGAACCTTGATCAGACTTTTCTCCATGGGGTCGACGGCACTATTGCTGTATTATTATACCCAGCTGCCTGGTGTTTATATTGGTACGGCTGCCCTCTCAGCAGGTGTCACTATGGAGGCTATCAGTACCCGGATCATGGTCCATAGTATATTGAGGTCTATGCGCTTGGCCCACAGTCAGGATGAAGGACCTGGCCTCTCTTTTAAGGGCATCAGTAGATTCTATTATCCACTGGCCTTGACTTCCATGTTGACCTTGGGTGTGCATCCGCTGATCACTTTCTTTATTGGAAAAAGCAATATGGCCATAGAATCGCTGGCCGTACTCCCTGTGGTTCACTCCTTTGTATTCTTGTTCAGGGGCGTGGGCTTGTCATTCCAGGAAGTTGCCATTACTCTTCTGGGTGAGAATGAGCAGCAAGACCGAGTGATCTATCGCTTTGCCACCATGCTCGGGCTTTTGCTTTCTGGCGGATTGATCTTTGCAGCCGTGACCCCCATTTCTGGGATCTGGTTCTCCCAGGTAGCTGCATTGAGTCCTCAACTGGCTTCCCTAACTATTATACCCCTTTTTGTCATGGGAGTCTTTCCGGCCACTACAGTCCTGATCTCCATGCAGCGCGCTGCACTGGTGAAGGCCGGCAACACACAGCCCATCACCATGGCAACAGTGATCGAGGTCCTGGTGATTATTGTGGCTCTTTACATAAATATCATCCATTTGAATGCCATTGGCGTCAACGCAGCGGTGACAGCCTATGTGGCGGGTAGGCTCGCAGCCAATAGCTATCTCTTTTTCAAAACCAGAACAGCTTAGAACTAGACCCACATTTAATAGCAGGGCTCACGTTAAGCCCTTGTGAGTCAGGACTTCCTGCTCTATTTTTTTGGACCATAATTTTTCTACCAGGGTAACTACAGGAGCACGTTCTATGAAGATGGCGCCTTCCATTCCAAAAATAATCCAATACTTGTCACTGACTGTATCAGTTTTCATACTCATCGCCTGCGGGGGAGAAACGTCCAAAGCGGTCTCCTCTGAGGATGGCATATTGGACTTACGTGATCTAGATATTCAAACTGCGGGTGCCATCAATCTGGATGGAGAGTGGAGATTCATCTGGAAAACAGATCTGGAAAGTGGACAAACCCTTGATTCCGTCATATCAAAAATAGATGTCCCACATTCCTGGAATGGTCACCGAATTGGCGAGACAAAATTAGCAGGTCAGGGTTATGGCTCCTACTTCATCACCATACTATTACCCAGCCAACTTCATCACTATGCCCTGGCTATACCGACCACTGGCACTGCCTATGATCTGTTTGTAAATGATGAACTGCTGGGGGGCGTGGGCATCTGCTCAGATGACCCCAATCTGGCTCGGGCCGAGTATAAACCAATGGTTTATGACTTGGGCGCCCAGAGTAAACAGCTTACCGTGAGGATAGATGTTTCCAACCATGACCACCGTCTTGGGGGGTTGTGGGAGTCCCCTTCCATTGGGACGATTTCTTCCATGTATGATCAACGGGAGGATCGGGTCGCCATGGAGTTGTTCATGTTTGGCACTCTTTTTATCATGGGTGTCTACCACCTTGGTATCTTCTCCCTGAGTACTCGCGGGAAAGGGGCACTCTATTTTGGCTTATTTTGCCTGCTCATCAGTCTAAGGACTCTGGTGACGGGGCAGATCTTTCTTCTGGAAATCTGGTCATCCATTTCCTGGAGAAGCTTGGTACGCATCGAATATTTGACATTCTATCTTGGGATCCCCATCTTTTATCAATTCATCAGTATACAGTTTCCCTACGAGATGAGCAAGAAAGTTGGATTGGCAACCTGGGGTTTCTCTGGTCTCTTCAGCCTCATGGTTATCTTCACGGCACCACTCTTCTTTTCAGGGACGCTGATATATTTCCAACTATTGAGTTTCGCACTCATGCTCTACGTTGTCTATGCACTGGGATTGGCATTGATACGTGGTGAGGAAGGTAGCGGCATGGTCTTATTTGGGTTTTTGATCATTATGCTCAGCTTCCTGAACGATGTGCTAAACGCTGGCAATTTCATTCAAACAGGTTATCTGGTTTCACTAGGCCTGATGGTTTTCATCCTCACCCAGGCCTTGCTAATCTCCCTGCGCTTCTCTAAGGCATACAGTACAATTGATAGCCAGCGGATTAAACTGGAACGCACCAATGTAGCCTACCAGTCTGAGATAGAGACTCGTCAATCCGCTGAAAAGGAAGTCCTGAGGCACAAGGAAAATCTCGAAGAACTTGTGGAGGCACGGACTGAGGAGCTTCAGATCGCCAATGATCGTTTGAAGGCCCTCTCTAGGGTCGATGGCCTAACGGGTATCGCCAACAGACGGCGCATGGATGAGGCCCTGGAGAGTGAATGGCGAAGGATGGGACGGCAGGAAAAACATTTGAGCGTGATTATGTGTGATATTGACCACTTCAAGCTCTATAACGATACTTATGGTCACCAACGGGGTGATGATTGCTTGACGCGTGTGGCAAAGGCCATCAAGAATTCCATCAATCGACCCGCTGACCTTGTGGCACGCTATGGTGGCGAAGAATTTTGTGTGATTCTACCGGAAACGACACAGGAGGGTGCTGCGATCCTGGCTGAGATCATCCGGGAGAATGTGAAGTATCTGCAACTCCAGCATGAATCATCACCCGTCTCAAAATTGGTAACCCTGAGCCTGGGGGTCGCCGCAGTGATTCCGGATAAAAACAGCAAACCCGTCCTCCTATTGGAGGCTGCTGATAGGGCTTTGTATCAAGCCAAGGGCAATGGCCGTGATCGGGTGGAGGTCAATCTCCCTGAGAAGGGCTGAACCGAAAAAAGAAGACATTTCCCTGCGGTGAATTTGGGATAACCCCGGCGCTAGCTTTGTTCGCCAGTGCAATTCGTTTTACAATTGCCAGACCCAATCCAGAACCGATGCGCGGTCCTTCTGATAGCTGGATACGGCGCCGGAATATTTCCTCACGGTGATTCTCCGCAATCGTAGCGCCGAAATCAGTGACGGTCAACTGGGTTTGATTATCAACAGATTCTACCCCCAGGATAAGTCGCTTGCCAGCTTTGGCATATTTGATACCATTGCTGAGATAATTACTGATCACTTCTCCGACAATTGGGTTGGCCGTGACAAAAAGACTTTCTGGCAAGTTTAGCTCGAGATCCATGTCAGCATGCTGCAACTGAGAATCAAAGGTTTTAGCAACCTCCCTGATGGTTGGGACGATATCCATACTGGAGAGGGATATTTCCTCCCCAATACCTAATTTTGAAAGGGTACTGGCGCTTTCAATTGTTGTGATCAGGTTGTGAACGCTACCCTCGATGAGCGCCAATACATCATCCTCAACCGGACCCTGTCTGAGCAGTTCTAAACCGCCACTAATGACGCTGGCGGGATTACGTAGGTCGTGGGTGATAATGTCTAAGAGTAGTTCCTTGAAATTATTGCCATCACTTAGCTGATCTGAAAGGTCTCGTAATTCACGTTCTGACCTGAGCAACCTCTGCTCTCGCTCCCAGTCTTCCGTTGTGTCACGATACAAGCCAAAAACTTCCAGTTCGCCAGCGAGACTTCTCACAGGAGCGCCCACAATAGAGACATGAAAACTTTCTCCACTTTTTCTCAGGCGAATCCCATCAAATTGCTGGGTCTGACCTTTGCTTACCGACTCTGTTACCCTCCGGGCATCCTCAAGCTGGTTGGCGTCAGTCAAGAGTTTGTCGATATTTTTGCCAATTGCTTCTGCACTAGTATAGCCAAACATATCCACAAATTTTTTATTTACGTATTTGATTTTTTGTTGACTATCACCCCAGACAATGGCTTCGGGAGCTCCTTCTATGAGGTTCTCAAGATACTGCTTTTGCTGGACCAACTCCTCGTTGATTTCAGCTTGACGGTCAAGATTCGATCTTAAAATTCTGGTGAGGATGAAGAGGAGTATTGAACCCATCATCCAGTAGAATAGAACGACCACTTGGGGGTTGAATACCTCTGGAAAAAAAAAGGTCGCTGATAGTATTGCGGCACTCAATCCAGAGGGGAATAAGTATAGCCGTTTACTGTAGAATATACCCTTCGATTTAGCCATTTAGGTTTTGGCCAATGATGTCGATGAGTTGCGCTCTGAAAATGGGTTTTGTGATGAAATCAGTGCACCCTGCATCCATACATTTTTGACGATCAGAAACAAATGCGTGAGCAGTCAGGGCAATGACAGGCAAACCATCGTATTGAGCTTGTTTCCTAACCCATTCAACAAGATCAAGCCCACTCTCTCCCCCGACAAGTGAAAGATCCGTCAGAATCAGCTCGATCGGCGTGCTTTTCAATACTTCTCGGGCATCTGCTACGGTCGTTGCAAAATAAATCGAATAATTATTCTTTAAAAATAGTCCAAAGAGTCGTTGGGCATTTTCATCATCCTCAACGATAAGGATCTTGGACAGACCTGCTTTAGGGGCTTTATCCAGGTCATTTTCGGCTGTAGATTCTGGTTTCTGCCCTTCAGCTTCCGGATGGGTAGGATCCTTTTCTACCACTGGTCTTGGGTCTTCTACTCTGGATAGAACATCGTGGAAAGATACGGTGAATGAGGATCCTTCGCCCTTTTTACTCTCAACTTCAATCTTGATATTGTGCAGTTCAAAATTCTTTTTGGCGAGAGTCAGTCCCAGACCAAGACCTTGATAGTCTTTGGTATAGCCCATACTTTCTTGATTAAAACTCTCGAAAATACTGCTCAGAGAATGTTCCGAAATTCCGATACCCGTATCCTTGATGATGAGGTTACAGGTGTCGTTCTCACCAGGTTTTAAGAACAGATCGACCTGTCCTTGATCTGTGTAACTGATGGCGTTGTCGACCAGATTTGAGATCGCAGTCTGAAGCAGATCTTTATCGCCATTGAACCAGAAAGATTGGTCGGGTTTGTGATAGGTGAAGTTTAATTGTTTTCCTGTGGCGGCCACTCGATGGTCATTGTAAACCATATCCACCAGCTCATTGATGTTGACCGAGCCCTGCTCAAGTTTAGTGACACCTGCCTCGATCTGGCTCAGATCGATGATAGAGTGGACCGCCCGGGTTAGACGATCACTGTTGCGCCTGATAATGTCGAAGTATTCCCGGTCTTTATCCGAGAGGTGTGATTTAATGCGGTTGAAAATGAGGTCTATATATCCCACGATAGATGTTAGGGGTGTCCGAATCTCATGAGACATGTTGGCCAGGAAATAACCCTTAACTCGCTCTGATTCTTCAGCACGGGCTGCGGCTTCTTTGAGCTCAGCCTCGATCTGTTTCCTCTTTGTGATATCTCTGGCTGTGGCCATGAGTACTTTTTTACCAAAGTAATTCACTCGGTTGACATGGACTTCCTTAGGAAAGGTTTCACCATTTCGTCGTTTCCCCCAGAATTCAAAGCTTACGTGCTCGCCATCAAACGCGCGCTTAAGCTCCTGTTGGACTGCCTCCATATCATTCACACCTTCAGCAGCCACATCTGCCGGTGTTTTTCCAATCAGATAGTCGCGATCTTGTTGGTACATCAAGGTGGCACCCGTATTCACATCGATGAACACGCCATTTTCATCTTGGAGGTAGATGGCGTCACTCGATGAGTTGAAGATATCCTCGTAGCTCTGTTTGGAGAGTTTCAGGTCACGAGCAGCATTGCGCTTATCGGTA
>Ga0222628_1000879_pt1 | contig 10975 bp, 6 predicted proteins | sample AntAcemetageno95_FD_179860 | JGI IMG/M metagenome (GOLD analysis project Ga0222628, IMG submission 179860) | Saline water microbial communities from Ace Lake, Antarctica - #95 | ecosystem: Environmental > Aquatic > Non-marine Saline and Alkaline > Saline | place: Antarctica: Ace Lake | collected... | reverse complement strand
CAAGAGAAAAACAGTTTGGGGAAAATAATCCTTTTTACAATAAACATCATATAGCTAAACTTAAAGAAAAATTGAGTATTATGGCAAAAACTAGAACGGGTAATAAAAATGCTCATTGGAAAGGTGGCGTAACTCCTTTATTTCAATCAATTAGAAATTTAGATGAAAACAAGCAGTGGCGTTCAGATGTTTTCCAAAGGGATAACTGGACTTGTCAAACTTGTGGACTTCGTTGTAGCGAAGGGAAAGCAGTTTATCTTGAGGCTCACCACATTAAACAATTTGCCAAGATAATAAGAGGAAATAATATCAAAAATGTAATAGAAGCACAACTTTGCAAAGAATTATGGGACATAGACAATGGAGTAACACTTTGTAAAGATTGTCATAAACTAACTAGAAAGGAGATGAAATAATATCATGCCAACAATACATACAATGCCAGCAAGCGTAGTTTTCGGGGTTGGGAAAAATTTGGGGCAAATCGCCCAAGAAAAAGAGGCATACACGCGCGGGGCGGAGCAAGCCAGAATGGATTTACAAAAACAGCAGATTAAAAATGCACAAACAGAACGTGCTTTAGCTCGCATAGATGCAGAAGAAAAGGAAACACGCAGACAACAGGAATGGGAAGCTATTGCTAAGAGAAGCAGAGAAGCAGTAGAAGAAAGTAAGAGGCGATTTGAAGTGGGAAGAACAGAATTAACCGCCGGTCAACAAGTAGTTGAAGATAGATTAAAGTCAGCAGAGCAAAGAAAAATTGATGCCCAGAAGAAAAATGAGGAGATGCTAAGAAGAGTATCGCTGGGAGAATCTACATTCCAACCAGCAGGGGCAGAAGGTGGATATGATTTAAGAACACAACAGCCCACAGTACAGCAAGAACAAGCACCTACGCCTGTCCAAAAATCATTACAAGACCAATACTATGAAGGACTAAAAAAACAGATAATCCCGATAGACGCTAATTTCAAGAAAAGACTAAGAATGAAAGCAATTAGCGAAGAAAATAAACCAAATAGGTCAGCAAAACAAAATGAATATGCAATAACATCATATTACAACACAGAATTAAAAAAAGCTGAAAAAGAATATCAAGATGATGTAAATGCCTATAATAAGGCAATGTTGGAAAAAAAACAGAAAGAAATCGAGGCAGAGAAGCCTAGAGAATTTACACCAATACAGAAGCAGAAAATTAAATCAGTAAAAGCCAACTTAAAAAGAAGTAAAAGCATAAATAAGTGGGGAGAGACAAAGACTATTGCATCACTAGATGAGGCTCTTGATTATATCATTTCTGAGAAATTATCACCAGAGTTATTTACAAAGGAATTAGAGAAGTTCGCTAGAAGCGAATACAATAAATTAAGAGCAAGTGGTGTTAGTGCAGAAGAAGCTAGAAGAAGGCTTGGTCTATGAAAGATTATTTTGCTGAAGAGATAGAGCCTAAAAAGGATTATTTTGCGGAAGAAATCTTGTCTGCTAAGACGGACTATTTTGCGGAAGAAATCCTAAATGTAACTCCGCAAAAAACTCCTATACCAGAACAACCTTTCTCTATGTTTAAGGAGACAATGCGAGAATTTCCTCGTGCCTTAAAAGAAACCATACCAGAAACTGCAAGAGGATTACTAGAAACTTCTGAACAAGTCGCAGGAGAACTTTCACGACCTTTCATATATGCTTCTACTATTGGCAGACAAATAAGACAAGGTGGGATTAAACATATCAAAGAAGCAATACCATTTACAGGAGGATTAACGAGGCTTGAAAAGTCATCTGTTAAAAAATCCATGAAAGATATTGCTGGATTGGAAATAACAGGAAAGAAAGGAGTTGCTGGACTTGTAGAAGACGCTACTGTATTTGCCGCAGAAACAGGATTAGAATTTTATTTAAGACCTGAATATCTATTAGGTGGTGCATTGGTTGGTAAACTAATAGGACTTGGCACAACTGCTATATTTAAGGGTGCTACTCACTTACCAAAGTCATTACAGAATATCCTATTTAAAGATATGAAATTAAAATTAAGATTACACCCACAGGCTGTTAGTGAAATAGCCAGAGATTTAACTGCGAAAAAAGGTGTCAATCCTTGGATTCGTAGAAACATGGCTAAAGGTGGCAAATATGCAAAGAGAGCAGAAGCTGTAAAGGATTACCTACATAAGCAAAGAATGACTCCAGAAACGGCTATTAAGCCCACTATAACTAAGCCTATTGCAACAGAAAAAGCCATTGTTCCAGTCAAAGCTAAGCCAACCCCACAAGTAAAGCCAACAGGGGTTGCTAAAGCACCTATTGCAAAGGCAGTTGAAAAGACTATTAAAAAACATGGATTTAAAACTGATAATTCTGGTGCAATTATTGGATATCATGGAACTAATAAACCAATAGATAAGTTCACTATTAATGAACAAAGAGGTGCATTTTTTAGTAGTTCCAAAGAAGATGCTTTTGAATATGGTAAAACAGCAGAACGAGGAAGCACTCAAACACCCGATTATTCTAATGTTCGTGTATATAAAGTAAAAATTAGACCTCGTTCAGTAGGAGAAGTTACTTATAATGATGAAGGCATTGGTATTGAACCAGAAGGTTATTATGACGCAACCGTAACTGAGCAAGCGGCAGGAGATTTAGAAGTTAAAAATCCTGATATAATTGAAAGCATTGAACAATTAACACCCACCACCCCAAAGCCAACACCCACAAAGCCCACACCTACAGAGCCATTAGCAGTAGAAGCAATAAAGGCTAAAGCAGAGGGGAAGAGTGTAGAGGAGTTTGTTGAGGTAATTAGAGATAAAAAAATAGAAGAACCATCTAAGAATTATAAGATTAAAGGTAAAGATACTATCGGTAGAGATATTCCTGATTGGAGAAATGCAAAAGTATATCATTCAACAGATAAAGCAGGACAAAAAAGCATTAGCACAGAGGGATACAGAGTTGATTTAGGAGAAGAACAAGGCGGTTATTATGGCAAAGCTATTTCTTTTACTCCTAATTTAGAATATACAAAACAATTTGGAGAAGTAGTTACTACCAATAAAATATCTTCAACAGCGAAAATCTTAAATCTAAATGACGAAAAGGATTGGAATAAATATATATCTATTGTATCAATAAGTCCAAATCCAGAAACAATGCACCAAGAGATAATGGATGCTGGATATGATGGGGTATATGATGCAGGAGCAGGAGATTTATTTATTTATAATCCCAAAGTAATTAAGTATAAAGGTGGTGTATCTGTTGAAAAACCAAGAACAGTCCAAGAACTCACAGACATATACAACAAAGCTGGGGTAGAGAAAGAGGTTAAGCCAACTGTGATAGTGAAACCTAAAATTGAACCAATAAAAAAATATAAAACTCAACTTACAGAAATTAAGGGTGAAGTAATAAGTGCAGAAGCGGGATATAGGATGCCTGTTGGAATAGAAAAAGAAGAATGGATTGGAGTTCCTTCCACATTCCCAGAATATTTTAAGAATAAAGGTTGGACTAAAAAACAAGTTGTAACAATAATTGATAAAGCACAAACCGATAAGAAACTTACCACAAAACAGCAGGGTATATTGGACGAATTAGTAGGAGTGGCAAAAGAAAAAAGAATTGACCTTGCAAATCAGATGAGAGCAGACAGAGATATACAAAAAAGCAAAGAAGGCGTTTTAAGCGATAAGGAGTTAGATTCCATAATAAAAGAACCTAAACAGGAAGAAGATGTCTTTAAATATATGGCAAAAGAAGAAGCTGGATTTATTAAAATACCATCATATCAGCCACTAGTGAATTTATATAATCGTGTTCACGACTGGACATTTACTTTTGGAGAAGCAAGAAGAACCGATCCTGAACTTTATGATAGATTAATGAAATCATATGGAAGAAGAAATGCGGGTATTGAAAGAGCTGTAAACATTGTTGATAAAGTAGTGGGCGATAAAATTAGCACAAAAGACGCTGTTAGGCTTTCGTTAATTTATGAAGACAAAAGACTTTCGCCACAAAAAGAATTAAAACTCATTTATGATAAATTTAATAATCTTTTAACTAATCTTCAAAGAAGAGAAATAGCGGAGGGTATATTTAAACGACCTTTCCAAGAAAGAATGTTGGAAGAGAACGAAGCTAAACTAGAGATAGCAAAGGGAAAGTTAGATTATAAAACAATGAGAGAGTTATCTGCTGAGAATACTAAAATAAAGAACATGAGATATCTACCTCATAATGTTGTTGTTCAACGAGCTATTGAAGCGAAATTGGCAAAAATGGAAGGGCAGGAAAGAAAAGTATTTTTAGATAAACTTTCCAGAGTTTCCTATCAATTTAAAATGAGAAAGGGAAGAGGATTTTTAGCTGATTATATTAAATCTGGACTGTTAAAACCAGAAGATGCAGATATTAGAAAACTAACTGCTGAGGCACTTTCAAGTTATTATTATCGTTCTTCACTTAAAAGTCTATTTGACTATGCTAAATCAAGGGAATTAATAAAACCAACTTCTGAAAAACTAAAAATGCAGGGCTGGCTAAATCAAAGACAAATAGGTATTGTCTCTCCTGAATTAAAAAACAAACTTATTCATCCATTATTAGCAACCTCTTTAACTGAAATGAAGTCAATGAAACAGGGAATGGGTGGTGGATTGGGAAGGCGAATATTAGGTACAATAAAAATAGGACAGTTTATTAAACCACAAATCATTTGGAATTATAATGCTGTTCAAAAATACATGAGGGGGATATATAATTTAAATCCTGCTAGAGAAGCAAAAGACCTTGCGGAAGCATATAAAACTGTTGCCAATAAAACTGAATTATATCATAAATTAAGCGAATCTAATTTATATCAATTTCCGTATGAAGTGTCTAGGGCTTCAAGAGATGAACAGATAAAATTAATGATGAGAAAAACAAGTGAGGAAATTCCAAATTATGTCAAATTATTAGAAAGGCTGACCAACACATCTTGGGCTAAAAGTGATATAGATATTAAAAACACCTTAATGGTTGCTTATCAAGCAATGGCTAAAGCTACTTGGTTTGGAGATAAAGTCCAAAGAACGCAATCATATTTAACATTGAAAAATCTTGGCTATCCACATGATGAGGCAGTGAAAGTTGCATCTCGTTCTCATGGAGCATATTCTATTTTATCGGAGAAATACAAAAAGACACTATCTCCAATTCTATTTGTTTATTCTTTTAGATTATTAATGCCAATGGAAATAGCAAAGATTGTTACCGAACCTGTCATTGGTATTGCAGAGGCAATCTTCAAGAGAGAAAAAATACCAAAATATAAAGCCAAAAGATGGGCAAAGTCTCTTGTTGCTGCAATCGCTATTCCTGTTCTTATTGATACTTATATGAAGGCGAGAGGATTTAAAAAAGAAGGTGTTCACTTAGGTTCATTAGCTTGGAAATGGAAAAAAGATATTGTGGTTGACGGTAAGAAGTCAGAGATAATTGTTGGAATGAATTACATCCTAAACATGCCTATTAAATACATACAGAGATTAACTTACTATAATCCAATAAGACCCCAAAATAGAATACAACAAGCAACCTCCAATCTTATAAAATGGGAAATTCATCCATTAAGTAGAATATTATTCTGGGATTTAAAAGAGAATAGGCGTTCTTTTGGTAGTGGAACTTATGTATATGATTCAAATGCTCACTGGATAAAACAAACAGGACAGTTGGCAAGTTATGTATTTGGACAATCTTTTAGATTTTGGGGTGGAGTAATGGACGCAATGAGTGAAGGAAACTTAACTACAAAAGAAAAAGTTGAACAAGAGAAAATCTTTGATGAAAATTTAAGCAATTTAGACAGAGTATTGTTTTCTGTCTTTGGATATAAATATACTAGAAAAAACCTTCCAGATAGAAAAGCTATAATGCGAAGATACTTAGAAAAAGAATGGTTTAAGAGAGGATCTACAATTAGCAGGAAATACGAAGGAGAAATCAAAACAAAACAATTAAGAGAATTAGAAAAATGGAAAGTAAGGTGTTTGAAATGGATACAAACAAAAATGCACTAAGAATTAAACCTAATGGATTGATAGATAAGATACTTACATTTTTAGTAATGTTGGCTTTTGCTTTATTGATTATAAGTTCTTTTAATAGTTCTAATTTTATAAATATGCCTTATGGAGACGATAACCCAATAGAGACATTTAAATGAAACTAAAAGATAAAATAATTCTAGCCCTCATATTAGTTCTGTTCTCGGTAGTAACGGGTTTTACTGCTGTACGGTACTTGCTGGATGGAGGGGATATTGTAAGGTTCGATCTGATCACTCGCTATGGTGTCTCATCTATGGCAGGAGACGGATTATCCGGTGGAGATACCACGCTTGAAGTAGATTTTGGCACGACAGCAAATACAGCTTGCGAGGGTAATGATTCAAGACTTCCTACAACCGATGAAAAAGCAGCAATGACAGGGGCAAATAGTCCTTCTGCGAGCAATGTATTTGCCACAGATGCAGATATAACATCAGTAGACACAGGAGTGCAAACTGCCACAGCAGGAGAATTTCTCACTAATTCAGGAGATGAAGATAATCCTGTTTTTGATGTAGATGTGGATGATAGTTCTACGGCTAATACAAGACTATGGACTGCTGAGAAAATAACATCAGAATTAAGCGATAAAGTTGCTTTGGCTGATAGTGCCTTACATACTCATACCGAATCAGATATTACAGATTTGGATAAATACACTACTATTGAGGTTGATAATCTCTTAGCAGATAAACTTGACATTGCTGATACTGATAGTTGGGATATTGCCTCAGATAAAGTCATGGCAGATTCGCTAATATGGGCTGATAAATATACACAAGCGGAAGCAGATGCTCTTTTACTTGACAAAGCAGACACACCACATGACCATAATAATCTGTATTATACCGAATCTGAAAGTGATGCTCTCTTACTGGATAAGGCAGACACACCCCACGCACATGATGATAGATACTATACTGAAAGCGAAAGTGATGCCTTATTGTTAGATAAGGCAGATACTCCTCATAACCATGATGATAGGTATTATACAGAGACAGAGGAAGATACATGGCGGAATAGCACCACACAGACAGAAATGGGATATGTGCATGGTGTTACAAGTGATATTCAAGACCAGTTAGATGCTCTTGACGCTGACGATTCTGCAATATGGGGAAATATTACAGGGACGCTTTCTAATCAAACCGACTTACAAGCTGAACTTGACGATAAAGTCGCACTTGCTGACAGTGCTTTACACCAGCACGTAGAAGCGGATATTACTGACCTTGATAAATACACAACAACAGAGGTAGATAACTTATTAGACGATAAGGTTGCTCTTGCCGATAGTGCTATTCATACACACACAGAAAGCGATATAACCGACTTAGATAAGTACACTACTACTGAAGTGGATGACTTACTAGACTTAAAGGTTGACTTAACAGATACAGGTGTATGGGTAGTTGCTGCTGCTGAAGTTAATGCTGATAGTGGAGTATGGGAAGATAAATATACCAAATCAGAAACAGATAACTTATTAGATGATAAACTAGATATTGCAGACACAGATAATTGGCAAATAGCATCTGACAAAGTTATGGCTGATTCAGCTAATTGGGATGACGCATATACCAAGAGAGTAGATTCATGGACTGCCCCATTAGACTTTACATCTAATACTGCTTCAATATCCAACGTCAATAATACCGATACGGACGGATATTTAACCTGGGAGCAGTTTGCTGTTATAGATTTAATAACTGATAAGGTAAATGCGGATTCTGCGGGTTGGGATGAGGCTTATGGCTGGGGAGACCATTCAGACCAGAACTACTTTGATACTGATATAGATACGCTTGATGATGTTCCAGAGGGAACTACCTATAAACGCCTTACAGCTACTAAAGAAGCGTATATAGACCAAGATGTTACAAGTGCCTCAAGCCCGAACTTTAGTAATGCTAGTATGACAGGTAATGTTTCAGTATGGACAAATGACGCAAGTTACTTTGATACAGACTTACACACTTTAGATGACATACCAGACGGCTCAACTTATAAACTATCTCATAACGACTTCTCAGACGCATACAAAGCTGAATTAGACGCAGCAGTAGCAGATAGTTATTTGGATGTAGGGCAGAAAGCAGCGCTACACACACAAGGCACAGATACAACTTTAGGCACAATGACAGCAGATATAGATATGGATGGCTCATATCAGGTAGTAGGTTTACAAGCTCCAGCATCAAGTGGTGAAGCTATCAGACAAACTGCAAAGATAACAGAAGCTAATATGGAAACTGTTTACGATAATACTCATGCCTCTGCTAGTGATAATCAAAATCTATGGGAAGAAGTCAGAACTGATACAGGCACAACTTCTGCTAATTCTCAAACAGATACATTAAGGTTTGTAGGAACAGGTGATATAAAAACTTATAGTGATGGCGATACTATTACTATCGCTTATGAGGGTTCAGGTGGTTCAGGCGATATGACAAAAGCTGTATATGACCCGAATGATGATGGTAAAATCGCAGAAGCAGAACTCAAACTTGACATATCAACAATGACTAATTGGAAAAACACACAATTCAATTCCTTTAAAATAGGCAACATCAACTACATGATAGACGGATATACTAACGACTTTGCAATAGAGAATGATGGCATAGACACGACTTTAAGTGATACATATTTATATGACGCAGCAGGAGATTATTATTATCAGGAAGGAGAACAAGCTGGGGCAACTACAACATTAGATATGATGGAATATTCAACTGATGATTCTGCTCAAGCTGCTTATGTGAGTGATTCTTCTGCGTCAGTAGTAAAAGCTACAGGTGGAACAATTACCTATAGCGGAAATTATGTTATTCATACTTTTTTAAGTAATGACACATTTACCCCTGCAAGTGGATTTGATGTTGATTATCTTGTTGTAGCTGGTGGTGGTTCTGGTGGTAATGGTAGGGGCGGTGGAGGTGGAGGCGGAGGTTATCAATATTCTGTTTCCCACGCTGTTACAGCTAAAGCCTATCCTATAGTCATTGGTGGTGGTGGAGCAGCAGTAGCAATATCTGACACACAAGGTAATAATGGAAGTGATAGTACATTTGATACTGTAACTGCTAATGGAGGGGGTGGGGGTGGTAGTACTTTTCATGCAGCTGGGAAAGATGGTGGTTGTGGTGGGGGCGCTGGTTCTTATCCAGATGGTGGTGCTGGTGGAACGGGGAGTCAAGGAGGAGATGGTGGGTCAATAGCTGGTACAGTCAAAAATGGCGCTGGTGGTGGTGGAGCTTCAGAAGCAGGAGAAAGTGCACAGGGAGGAGATGGTGGAGATGGAACAGCAAACTTAATTTCTGGTACTTCAACTTTTTATGCAGGTGGTGGAGGTGGTGGTGGCGATACTCTAGCAGGTGCAGGTGGATTAGGCGGAGGTGGAGCTGGAAGTTCATCAGGAACAGCAACATCAGGAACTGCTAATACTGGTGGAGGCGGAGGTGGCTCAATATATGCTGGTGGTGGTGGAACTTCGGGGGCTGGTGGTTCTGGTATAGTTATAATAAGATATTTAAATCCTAATCTCCAATGCTATTCAGAATCCACAATAAAACAACAAGGTTCTTATTCTCTCAAGGGGATAGCAGCAATAACAGGCAGTCTTAATGATACCCTCACAAGAACAGTTGACCCCACAATAGATTTATCAGATAAAACATCAATTAAATATGGCATTTATTCTGCTGACCGAACAGGTAGCCAGATAAAAATAGGCATACACGATTCAGGTGGAACGACAACAGAACACACAGCAAACATATCCTCAACAGGTGCGTGGGAAACACAGACTTGGGATATATCCGCAGTTAGTAATGCAAATAAAGACGATATAGATAGCATTATAGTTACGATTTTAAATGCTGATGCTGCAAATACATTTTATATAGACAACATTTTTGGTCAGGCGGTTGCGACGGGGGGGGGAAATATGGAGCTTTATACATCTGCAAACTGGACTATTGGAATTGTGCCCACGACTATAAAGGCTCTTATCTTCTCAAATCAAGCTCCAACGAGTGTAAAATTATCACGCACAACTTCTGGTGTAAATATGACAAGTGCCAGCTTGGCGGACACTGACCTTGAATCCGCTTCATTATCGGCATATACATATACGGCGGATGTTTCGGGAGAAAGTTCTGACACAGGAATTCGCTGTCTTATTGTGTGTGATACTGATATAATGCATATATCAGGAATTAGTTTAATGGGATTAGAATAAAAGGAGAAAAGCATGAAAAGAGAAATAACAATAGCAATTATAATTATGGCAATCTTAATAGTGATAATGGGATTGACGGGTTGCGGATATAAAGGTTCATTGCTTATAAAAGACAATGAGATAATCGCAAAGTCTAATAAACCGATGGCTATAGAAAAGAAAATCGATAAAGAGGGAACAACTACTTATACATATTCCTCAAAGAAAGATTCAGGATGGTTTGGTAATCTCATGACAATAATCGGACTAAGAGCAGTCAATAAATAAGGAGAATAAAATGAACAATAAGAATCCATTATACATAACAATAGCACTTGTAGTAGGGCTTCTAATCGGCTCGTGTATTACTCAATCATTTGCAAGTATAAAGCGTATTAGAACCATACCTGAACGCATAGAGTACATGGAAAAGCGAGAAAAAGGACTAACAATGAAACAATTTAATATTAGACTAAAAAAAGTAGAGGCTAAAATTAAACAACTTGAAAGGAATAAGTGATCATGGCGAATGGTAAGAAAACAACATTAGAAAGATTGGCTACTATTGATGCAGAGATAGGACATATTCGTGGTTTTATGATTGACATAAAAGACAATCATTTACACTCTATTTATAAAAGACTAACTGATT
>Ga0222628_1000877_pt1 | contig 11009 bp, 6 predicted proteins | sample AntAcemetageno95_FD_179860 | JGI IMG/M metagenome (GOLD analysis project Ga0222628, IMG submission 179860) | Saline water microbial communities from Ace Lake, Antarctica - #95 | ecosystem: Environmental > Aquatic > Non-marine Saline and Alkaline > Saline | place: Antarctica: Ace Lake | collected... | reverse complement strand
CTGCTCCCGAGACCTCGAACAGAGCAAAAGGACGCAATCTGGGTGTCGCTGAAGCGCAGTATGAAATAATCTTGTTTTTGGATAGCGATCTTGAAGTTTCCCCCGACTTGCTTTATTGTCACTTGGAAATGATGAGCACTCCCAATACTACCGCTGTTATGGGCGAGATTTTTTTACCAAAATTTGTAAAAAAGAGCCGCTGGTTCAGGTTTCTGGACAGTGACTATCGGAGCACACGACGCTGGGCCAAGGCCACAGGAGCAACGACAACACCGCCGTTGCGTTATGTGAAAACGTCAAATTTTTCAATCAGTAAAGAGCATTACCTGGCCTGTCAGGGACAACCCACAAGCATTGACCATCATGAAGCTGCTGATATTGACCTCGCCCACAGGATCAGTGCTCTGGGTCAAGGTGAGATACGTTTTCAGCCCGAAGCTGTGGCTTTTTGTCAACATGCCCCGCTCAAAGCCTCTCTTGCATCCAAGTATCAATTTGGTCTAGAGGGGATCCCGAAACTGCTGGCGGCGTATCCCGGTCTTTATCCGGTCTTATCCAGTCGTTTTGTGAAAATGCCTGGCCATTCCACTGGAGCACCAGTGTTTAGGGTGCTCATGAGTGTTTTCTTTACCCCGCCGGTCTATTTTATTGCTCGGGCCATCAGGCTTTTAAGTCCTGAGATCATTTCGTTCCGCATGATGCGTTATATGCTGCAGTATGAAAGTGTCCGGGGCGTGCGGGATTCTTTGAACCGTTAACCCAACCGGTTCTACCAGGCTGGGATTAGAATCCCAGCCTGGTTGATTATCCCAGCCTGGTTGATTATCCCAGCCCGATCAATAATTACAACCTGTTTATATAAACTATACTAACTCTTCGAGCTGGTCGATGAGCGATTCAATGTACTTTAGGCTTTTACGCCAGAAATCAGGATCATTGATATCGGCACCAACAATGTTGGTGATATCAGCGGGACTGGCGGAGCTCCCCATGGAAAGGAACTCTTTATATTTTGGCTTGAAAGACTCGCCTTCATCCAGGTATTGCTGATAGAGCGCCAACACCAGAAGGTTTCCAAAGTTATAAGCATAGACGTAAAAGGGCACATTAAAGATGTGGGGGATGGATGACCACTCCCAGGCATACTCTGGCGTGACAGTTACGCTGTCGCCGAACATTTTCTGAATCTCAATCGTGTACAATTCGCACAGTTCTTGGGGACTTTGAAGTTGAGCATTGATAGCAGCATGAGAAGCCACTTCGAAACTACTGAACATGTTCTGGCGATGAGAACTGGCAAAAATATCCTCCAGCTTTCCAGTCAACATGGATTTCTTAACCTCAACATCCGTTTCTTTTTTTAACAGAGAATCTGTGAGGACCATTTCAGAGAAAATGGATGCCGTTTCAGCCAGGGGCAGGATCGAGTGATAGTTCATCAACTTCTGATCGCTGGAGAACATGGCATGAATGGCGTGTCCTAATTCATGGGCCATGGTAGAAACATCCCGAACTTTTCCGGTATAGTTCAAGAGCACGAAAGGCTTCAGGTCGGGCGTGGAGCTGGAACAAAAGGCACCACCACGCTTGCTTGGGCCAACGGGCGCATCAATCCGGTTCTCATCAAACATGGCTTTGGCCTTGGCGTGGAAATCATCATCAAAAGATTTGAATCCATCCAGAACCAACTGTTTGGCTTCTTCAAAAGGATAAACCTTTGATGACTGGGGTAGGGGCGCATAGATATCAGCCAGCGTCAGCTCCTCCATACCCAACATTTTGGCTTTGAGTTTATAATAGCGGTTGACCAAAGTGTAGGACTCTGTGGTAACATCGTTCAAGGCCTGGATGGACGCATCACTCAGGTCATTGTGTGAATTCATGGTGCTGATGGGGTTTTCGTATCCCCGTAGACCCACTTCAATCCCGTGATCCTTGACCAGGGAATTATAAAGATGGTTGATGGTCAGGGCGTGCTCCTCATAGCGTGAGAAAAAGAGCTTCATGGCCCGTTGACGAACATCGGCATCGGGATGCTGACGCAAGGCGCGTAGTTGATCACCGCTCATGGTCTGGACTTCTCCATCAAGCTCGAATTCAAAGGAGAAAGAGGTAGCCAACTCGTTGTAAAGTTTCTGGTGGGCGTTGCTGCCATTCAGATCTTTAAGGTTGATGATCTGCTCTTCTTTTTCGCTGAGATTATAACGGGCGTTCTTGCGCAGCTTGGCAATTTTATAGCCAAAATCGCCCAGGGCTTTGGCACCATCAAAGATCGCGAACTGCTCCTCGGTGAGATTTCCTAACTCCAGACCAAAGAAGACCAGGAGGTTGGATGTGGTGGAGGATGACTGTTCAATCTTGGCCAGAGTGGCTTTGATTTTATCGTCGGCAGTATCTACAGCATAAAGCAGGTGAATATACTGACCCAGACGATACAGGGGCCCACTGATGGACTCAAGAGTGTTGTATGCTTCGGCCAACTCGGCGGCAGTTAAATCACCAAGCTTGCCTTTGTACAGCTCTACAAAAGCCTCTGCCTGTACTTTACTGTTACTAAGAACCGCATCGATTCGCGGATCATCAATGTTTGAAAAAAGCTCGTTCAGGTCCCAGCGAATATTTTCAGCGCCGGTCAATTGTGTACTCATGTATTCCTCCCTAAAAAATTATACTTTCACGTCAGTCTGAGATCAACGATTAAGATTAGTCCCTCAATCTGCTAAGAAGACGAAGGATTTCCAAGTAAAGCCAGACCAGAGTTACCATCAATCCCAGAGCCCCCACCCAATTCATATAGGCTGGATATCCCTGTGAGGATGCCTGTTCAATAAAATCAAAATCCAGCAAAAGATTGAAGGCTGCGATTCCAACAATCAGGAGGCTTAAGCCAATACCCAAAGTCGATGAATTGGTCATTATTCCAACATTGACCCCAAACATTCCCAGGACCCAAGTACTCATATAAAACAGGAAGACGCCCAGTGTGGCCGACATAATCCCTGAGCGCAGCTTGTCTGTTACGCGAATGATCCTTAAGCGATATAAGGTCAGCATCACGATCAGTACGGCCATGGTCAATCCAACAGCCTGCACCGGCAGTCCTGGATACAGCACATTGAGTTGGGCGGATAAGGCACCTAAAAACAAGCCCTCCAACAAAGCATATATGGGAGCCGAGACCGGAGCCCAAGTTGGGCGAAAAAAGGTCGCCATGGCTGCGATAAAGCCACCCAAAAGCCCTACGGTCATGAAGCCGGTGACATTCACGGTTCCGTCCATATAACCGTTCCAGGTGTAGGATGCTGAGATCAGGACCAAAAAGAACAAAATGACAGATTTATCAATAGTACCGGAAATAGTCATGGTTCCAGAGCTTGAACCAGCTCGGGACATATCCAAAAAACGTTGTGAAAAAACAGGGTTCGAAGAGCGCATATATCAATCCTTATTGGTGTGACCAGCTTTCAGAAGACTAATACGCGGATCCTTTAAAAAAGTTGCACCAGGATCGGACCGCAACCATTAGTTTGGTCGCGAGCGTATTTCTCATAAAGGATTTAATATGTCACACGACTTAGAAAAGCTAAAAGTGATTGGCGATCGGGTATTAATCTATCCCGACACAGGGCATGATCGGACCTCATCAGGCCTTTACTTGCCACCAACGGTCACAGAAAAAGAAACGGTTCAAGGGGGCTATGTCGTTGCTGTCGGGCCTGGGACGCCCATGGCTGACCCTGAAGGCGAGAACGACGACTGGCGACAGGTAGATATGGCAAAGATAAAGTACATCCCCCTGGAGGTTGAAGTGGGAGACTATGCCCTCTATCTAAAAAAGTTTGCCATTGATATCAAATATCAGGATGAGAAATACATTATTGTCCCCATGTCTGGGATTCTGGTGGTCGAGCGCGATGAAGACAATCTTGATCTAAGCAAAATCATAAAGTAGGTGAGAAAATATGAGCACTGTGCGATTCAACAAAAAAGACCTGTTCTCTCTGTTGGTAACCCAACTTACAAACGGGGCTTGGTCCCAACTGGGTAAGACTCCCAACCCTTTAACTGGAAAACCAGAAGCGAATCTTCAGGCAGCAGCAGTATCTATTGGAATATTGGAAGACTTGCTGTTTAAGACGGCAGGGCGATTGAGCAAGAACGAAGACAAGCTTCTTGCTGACGCTGTGCGCGAGCTGAAGCTCAGTCTTCAAGAAGAGTCCCAGCGCCGTTAAGAGGGGTACACGCTTAACAGTTTTGACCCGCCATAATAATGGGTCAAAATTTCTTTAAATCCAGATCCATGTGATGCCAGCGCAATTGCTCCAGACTGACACATACCCACGCCATGGCCCCAGCCAGCACCTTCAATGACAAACCTCCCCGCTCGTTTTTTAACGATAAATGCAGAACTTCTTAGCGAGGGACTAAAAAGCTGGCGCAAAGCCAATTCACCCTGGATTTCACGACTTCCTTTTTCGAAGACCAGTCGAGCGCTATAAATGCGCCCTGATACGCCTCGTTCAAGGACCTTAAATTTCTTGAATTCACCAAAATCATCTCCCTGGGAGAGCATTCCGGTGATCTCCTCAACCGTGAATTCCCGAGTCCAGCGAAAGTTCTTTTTACTCCAAGAGGGTAGTGAAGATTCAAATTCTGGATTACAATTAACTTGGGGAGATGATTTCAACCATCGGCGAAAACGCCAGGAGCGATGTAGTTTTAGTGGGCGTCTATTGACCCGATCTGGATGGGCTGTTTGGTAGCTCAGGGTTTCCGGGCGTTGTGACCAGACATTTTTAATTAATTCGGCATGACCCCCACAGTTTGAAGCGTAGTAGGCATTGATCGGCAGACCATTCTCGCTGAGAATCAGGCTTTTGGTCTCATCTACGGCTCGATCAGCTTTAGGGGTCCGCTTGTGGTTCCCACCAAAGACCTGGCACTCCACGTCAGATGTCAGGTCGTGGTGTTCGCCGTTATAAAGCTTGGAAGTTAGGGCGATAATGGCTTCAGAACGCGCTGCCACAGCCTGGGCTTTAAGGGCCTCAATGGGTGAATTTCCGCCGATTTCGTAGGGGACCACACCTTTGAGATATTCTTCAAGTGGCAGGTGAACGGTAACACATAAATCCATGTTGGAGTCCAGATAAATGTGTATGGTTCCCCCATACAGACGATCCTCGCGACCGCCCCACCACCAGCCAACGCCATATGGCACCCCAGCAATCCCCAAAGAGCTTGATTCGTGGTCTGTTTCAAGGATCAACGGGTGAGCGCTGGATATAATTAGCGCATTATTTGAATCCACCAGGGCGAGTCCACTATCCAGTTTAACGACTTGAAATCGCTGACCTTCGAGAAGGTGGTTCTCGGATCTAGAGGGGGTGTGGAGGCTCCAGCCTGGTCCAGCAGTCATATTTAAAGAGTCCAACGTGTTAATAATTCGAACTCGAACCAATGGTTCTGAGTCAAAAAGAGGGGTGTTTGAGAAGGTCAAGAAAGGTAGGGAAATAAGGATTAAGTACAGACTGGTCTTTCGCATAAGTCTCCCAAGGATCGTTTTTAGAGCTGGTCTTTCAAGAAGGTTTGAAGCGGTTAATCGGTTGTTGTGGTGAATCCGTTTTGACGAGAGTCAGCGTTTATAGGCGTTCGTCCAAAAGATCTTTAATTCGCAATGCGCTAACCGGCTTTACAAAATAACCCAAGGGGTTTAAGGCGTTGATTTTGGCAATCACATCGTCGTCATGATAACCGGTGAGAAATAGAATATTGGTCTTGATGGAATCTTGGATCGTCTTCGCGGCTTCGATACCGTTCATGCCTCCTGGAAGGTTAACATCCATAAGAACAATGTCCGGCTTTTCAGCCAACGCAATATCTACTGCTCGCTGTCCCCGGGTTGCCAAAGGGCAGACATAGAAACCCAAGTCTTCGAGACCCATTTTAAGGGATGAAGCGGTGATCACTTCATCTTCGACCAGCAATATCTTCAGCTTTGACATAGATACATTATCCCCTGTTACTCTGAATTCGATTTAAGTGCGAGAACATGATAATATAGACTAAAAACCCACGCATCACACAACCGTGGCGTCCAGATTGATATTGGGAATTGAGATATGATAAGCCAGTCCTTTTTTGCGAATCAGAACCAATTCACCCAAAAGCTGGAGTTCAACAATGTCACGGATGATCTTCATACCTAAAGAGTCTGATTTATCAAAATTGAACTCTGTATCTAGTCCGACGCCGTCGTCCTCAATAGTTAACTCAAGACCATTTTCTTGCCAGGTCTTGGCTTCCACCTTTAGAAGTCCGGTTTTTTTGTTGGGGAAGGCATACTTTAGGGCGTTTGTAATGACCTCGTTGATGACAAGCCCCAAAGGAACCGCAAATTGGATATTTATGGGTAAAGACTCTGCCTGGATTACGGTCTCAATATCCAGGTGAGGTGATTGATAAGCTGCAACCAGACGGGAGACCAGTTTGTGTAAATAGGTGTCTAGCCGGATATCGGCCAAGCTTTTTGAACGATACAAAAGGTCGTGAACCATACTCATGCTGGAGATACGATCGTTCATTTCTTTGAGGACAGAGAGGGTTTGTTCGTTGTCGGTTTTGTAGCTTTGCATATCCAAAAAGCCGACGATTACTTGCATATTGTTCTTTGTGCGGTGATAAACCTCTTTTAGTAGAACGTCTTTTTCTTTCAATAGGGAGGTCAGTTTCTGCTCGCTCTTTAACAGTGCGTTGGTTTGAACCATCAGTGCCGTGTCTGCTTTTGAGCGCATGAGGGCACTTCCTATCTGGTCAGCAAAGAGTTGGATATCACCCAGGTCACTTTCGGAGTATTTATTGTCGGTATAGCTTTGGACAGTGAGGATCCCCACTGTCTTGTCTCCCCAAACGATGGGGGCAAATAACAGGGAATGACTGAGTTGACCTGAGCCAAAAGGTCTGGATCGTTGAATCTTCTCTAGCTCTTTGGCCGAGCGGTTTCGAACATGGACGGCTGAATTCAACGTAAAAAAATCATCTCGGACACGGTCCATTTTGGTATCTACCGGCTCAAGCTCAGTCTGTTTAGCTCCAGGCTCCAGCGTGTCTTCTGTATAGACCCCAACAATGATATTTTGGTCAAAATCATAGTACTCAATAGCGAAAGCATCGCTTTGGAAAAAGCCCCGAATCGCATTGGCAGCCATGCGTCCCACGGCCCGCATATCCTTTGATTCATTCAAGTTATGCGCCAGTTCACGCAAGGCGATTTCGCGGGACTCGGACCGGATGCGCTCAGTGATATCTCTGGCGAAGATCAAAAAACAGGGCTTGTCGTCAATCTCCGTGGTACTGATCCGTAGCTCAACGGGAAAAGCGGTTTCATCTTTACGGATATGTTCAGCAAAAAGGGTCAGCGTCTTTTCTGTCGGGGTCGCTTGATAGAATGAATTAGGATCAAAACTGTCAAAGAAGTTGGGATTAATGAGCTTTATGTCCCGAGCCAGCAAATCAGCTGATGAATAGCCCAAAGAGTTGAGACAGCTTTCGTTCACCGTGAGAATTTCACCTGAAGTGGTGATGACAAAAACAGCATCGCCAGCATTTTCAATAATGGCGCGATATTTTTGTTCTTCGCGTTCAACGGCAGCCTTGTGTTCCAAAAGCTTTGCATCTTGTCGGGCGCGCATCAAAGCCCCGCCAATCTGGTCTCCGAAGGTTTGGAGCAGGGGCAGGTCATCATTCTGGAATTTGTTGTAGGTATAACTCTGGATGGAAACAAGTCCAATCGCCTTGCCTTCCCAGCGAATAGGAACACTCAACAAGGAGCGGCTAATGCGCCCATCTCCAAAAGGGACGGTCTTGAGTTGTTGGGACATTTCCTGTTCAGAGCGATTAACACATTCAGCCCCATAGTTTTCAGCATAGTGTACAGGTAAAAGCATGGCAAAGGGCAGATCATGGGACTTAACCTCTTCAGGGGTGTCCCGGCCTTCAAACGTATCTTCTGAATAGATGCCTCGATTTAGCTGGTTCTCACGATCAAAAAACTCTATGGCAATGGCATCGCTTTGGTAAACCGAGCGAATAGTTAGGGCTGTTTTCTTGCCGACCTCATAGACGCTCATCGGTTCAGTAAGCGAGTGGGCGAGATTGTGAAGGGCCGCCTGGATCATTTCAGCATGCTTTTGCTCGCCGACATCCCTCAAAACCGTCAAAAAGGCTTTTACTTGGTTATTTCGGTCAACATGAGGTATGAAGCTACCTTCATACACAAACGGGGTTTTGTCTTTGCCTATAAAGGTTCGCGCAAACAACTGTTCGTCTCCAGAGAGGACTCCCTGGACATGGGGTTGGATATCTCTATAGCTCTCAGCCCCCAGAACTTTTTTGATTGTTTCTCCCACCAACTCCTCTTTAGAGAGTTTGTGCCAGTCGGCATATGCTTTATTAACGAAGAGTAGTTTTTCTGTAGCATCTGTATAGGCGACAAGGGCTGGAATCGTATCAATGATTAACTCCAACAGCTCTTTATTTTCGGCCAACTCTTGACGGGCAGCCTCTCGGTTGGTTATGTCTTCGATCTGGGTCAAAAATGCGATAGATGATCCGTCTTGTCCAATGACTGGAATGAGGGTTACCCAGTATTCCGAGGAAGGACCTTGCTCCCGCTCATAGATGAAAGAGAATTGTTCAGGTGTTGTATCCATTTTTGCCAAATGCTCTCGGACAAGCTGTAAGCCCGGCTCCACAATGATCTTTTCGGCGGGTAGACCAATCATTTCGTCTTTATCAAGCTTGAAGAAGTCGGCGCTAGACTGGTTACCATAAAGGATGTTCAGGTCATAGTCCACCAGAAGAATAAAGTGGGTTACATGGTCTGTAACCATCTCAAGTTGCCGACGACTGTCCTGGAGCTCTTTGCCAGCGAGCCTTTTTTCTGTGTTGTCAACAAAAGAGACCAGCACGGCGTTCTGACCTTCATAAACAACAGGTACCGCCTGGGATTCTACCTCCCTAGCCTCGCCATCTCCCCGGATATATGTTTGATCTCCAGGTGCTGTAGGTTCACCCGTTTCTTGAATTTTATTGAGATTAAGGCGAGACTTTTCGCGGGTACTAGGGTGCACGAAACTAAGCAGGTCAATACCGACCAAGTCTGAAAGCTTCTTTTGGCCACCAAATTCGAGAGCAGCTTGATTGGCATAAATAATTTTACCATCTGCGTGGACAAGAACGGGGTTAGGTGTCAAGTCTATGAGCGTACGATAGCTTTGTTCGCTTTTTTGAAGGAGCTCGCGATTCCTCTTTTCCTCGGTAATGTCTCTAAAAGAAGCTAAAACAGCAGTCCCTGTCGCCAGATGGACTGGCGCTGCAACCACTGAAACGTCTCGAGCTTCTCCACTTGCCGTGAGAAACTTCTGTTCCATACTTTCATTGGCTTTATTGTGCAGCAAGACGTCTTTGGAGCGCAGGGCGGCGATGTCACGAAAGTCAGGATGAATGAATTCGTAGACTGGTCTTTGAATGTATGCATCACTATCATCTGTGCCAAAAAAGTCCAGGGCGGCCTGATTAACAGCCAGCAACGATTGGCTGTCATGGACAACGATGGGGGTGGGAGACAAATCGAACAAGTTGTGATAGCGCTCTTCGGCTGCCTGCAGGTCTGAGTAGTCCCACAAGGTGCCGATTAGTCCAGCCACCTTCCCGCTGGCATCAAAATACCGGGCTTTGTTGATGATTACGCTTCGTTCTTGGCCCCGTCCGTCAACCAGGGTGCTGGTATAAGTTTGTTTCTCGTTGTTATCCAGAAGCAATTTGTCGTCTTTACGAAATTGGGCTATCTGTTTCTCGTCCCAACTCTCTTCCATGGTCTTGCCCAGCATACTCTCCGCGTCTCGACCAAAGAAAGCCAAGTAGGAATTGTTTAACAGAATATATCGGCCAGAGATGTTTTTTGCATACAGGGGTACCGGAACGGCATCTAAAAGAGCCTGGATCTGGTTATTCTGGTTTTCAAGTTCCATGGTTTGTTGGACTTGCTCGGTGATATCAAAGCCACTATAGATCGCGCCAGAGATGGCCCCTTTGTAATTTCTTTGCCAGGCCCTCGTTAGGCGTAAATAGACCTGCTTTTTATGAAGGATTCCGGAGATGTCTACCTGGCGTGTCTCGTCGATCTTTTCAGTATCTTTTTTTTTGAATATCAAAAGAGCGTGCAGAAGACTACCCGAACCCATGTCGGTTTTTGATTTCTCAGCCAGCTCATTTAAAGTTAAGCCCAGGGGTTCACTGGTGCTTGATAACTGTAAAAGAGCCCGGCAAAACTCTTTATTCACAAAAGTAAGTCTGTCTGAGAGATCTTCTGCCCAAACCAGGTTGGGTGTGTTGTCGGAGATGGAGCGTAATAATTGAAACTGCTGCCTCGCTTGAGCCTCGCTTGAGCGCAGTGCTTTCTGAGTTGAGTAAAGATCGGTGACATCTTGGGCAGATCCGACAATAACGGTGGTCTTGCGGTGGAGTCCTGTGTCCAGGCGGCCCTTTAAGGTAATCCACAGCTCACGCTTGTTAACCAGGAGTCGATGTGTGACACTTAAGGTCGTTTTGTGAAGCGGCGCGTCTGCCAATGCGATCTCAAAGTTCTTTTGGTCAGCCTTGTGGATGTATTTGACGAATAAAGAAAGGGACCCTTCAAGCTGGTCTTTTTTGAAGCCAAAGAGCTCACAGAAGTTTTTTGATGGAATAAACAAATCTTGGGTGAAATCGTATTCCCAAGTACCAAGACGGGCCATTTCTTCGGCATCTACAAGTTGTTTCTTGCTACTTTGGATCTGTTGTTCCGCTTTGTCGCGCTCACTCAAGTCGCGAACGATACTGATCAAATTACCACTGGAAAGTTGGCGGGAATTCATTTCTACGGGGATGTAATGCCCCTCTTTATGAACCATCTTACGTTCAGAGAGAACCGTTTCCCCTTGGAGAACCAGGTCGAATCTCAAGGGTTTTTG
>Ga0222628_1000872_pt1 | contig 11032 bp, 12 predicted proteins | sample AntAcemetageno95_FD_179860 | JGI IMG/M metagenome (GOLD analysis project Ga0222628, IMG submission 179860) | Saline water microbial communities from Ace Lake, Antarctica - #95 | ecosystem: Environmental > Aquatic > Non-marine Saline and Alkaline > Saline | place: Antarctica: Ace Lake | collected... | reverse complement strand
TCAGAGGCTGGTCTTCAATAATAACGCCCACTTGATTTTCACCGGGAATATCTCTGGCGCTAAAAAAGGCCACAAAATTAGGGTCGGCTTCAATCATGCTTATATCTAGGCCGATCAAGATTCCATGAGGCTCCTGTGAATAAACCGGCGCAGCGTGAAGCATCTTATCAACAGTCAGGTCCGTGACAAACCGGGTCTCACCCGTGGTCTTACCCCAAGCATCTACGCGTGCTTGTCTCGTCCCTATGACTTTGTTTACTAGATCACTCATAATCTTAATTTTTCACAACGAAGATGACGAACAAGACGACTTCAAATTCCATGATCATCTCACTCCGCTTTCTATATTTATAGAGGAGAGCCGTTTGAACTGTAGTGGTATACGACTAAAATTTATGACATATCCTACTTCCAGTCCTGAAGCCTTGAGATAATTGATTAACTGAGCGTAATGGACTCTGGCCATAGTCTCTACCGCCTTGATCTCGAGAATTATTTTACTTTCAATAATTAGATCAGCGACATAATCACCGACCACCTGCCCCCTAAAAAGCACTTCTAAATGTTTTTGTTGATCAACAGCCAACCCCTTATCTCTAAGCGCAATCACTAATGAGTTTTCATAAACTCTCTCCAAAAAACCTTGCCCCAATTCTTTTTGGACATCAATGGCAATTCCGATAATCGTATCACTTAAAGCTTTGTGAAGTATTTCGGTCATTTTTGATTCAAACCTACTACTCAGAACAGGTACTTATATGGCTAACATTCGTTTTCATCGTCGCGTTCGTTGTAAAAAAAACTTCATTATCTAGCCGATTCAAAGACATCAAGAAACTCAAATTTAACACCATCGAACAGCCCCAGGTCGCTCAGTTTGATATCTGGAATGACCAGGAGAGCCATAAATGATAGGGTCATGTAGGGTGCCGTCAGGGTGGACCCCATGTCTTTCGCCAGATCATCCATTTCTCCGTAAGCCTTACCCACTTTGAAAGCATCATCATCGGTCATAATGCCAGCAACAGGTAGGGGCAAGATGGCTTCTTTGCTCTGAGTTACGGCGGCAATCCCACCTTTTTGGGAAATCACCATGTTCATCACTTGAGCCAGAGCCTTGTCTGAGGTTCCCACAGCTACAATATTATGAGAATCGTGGGCTACAGACGAAGCGATAGCGCCTTCTTTCAAACCGAAATTTTTGATGTATGCCACAGCCGGCTTGGAATATTCGTAGCGGTTAAGAACCGCAATTTTGAGAATATCCTGTTCAAGATCAATGAGCGCTTGACCATCATCATCCAATTCTGGGGTCCAGGGATACGCCTTTGTGACAAGTTGCCCATCAATAACCTCTATAACTGGAAAAGTGCTTAACTTTGGTCGGGCGTAGAAGTCCTTGGGCTTCAGATCACGGGCTTTGAACTGATTCACTCTCCGGTCTGGTACGGAATCTAGACGTGTTACGCCATTCTCGGCAACCAGAATACCATTCACATAGGTGGCTTTCACCTTGAAATTATTGAGGTCATCAACCACGACCAGGTCGGCTGCATCATTTACTTGAAGTAAGCCCTGGTCCAGTCCATAAGTCTTTACCGGAGTCACACAAGCTGACCAGAGCACTTTCAGTGGGTCAACACCAGCCTGGATAGCGCGTTTGACCATGTCATTGATGTGCGCTTCAGCAAGGTCATCGGGATGCTTATCATCACTACACAACATACAGTTCTTATAGTGATCATGAAGCAAGGGGATTAAGTCATCCAGATTTCGTGCGGCTGACCCTTCTCGAATTTGAACCTGCATACCCTGAGATATTTTTTCCAGCGCTTCTTCAAGACTGATGCATTCGTGGTCTGTGGTGATTCCAGCTTCGATGTAAGTGGTTGCATCGGGACCCATCAAGCCTGGTGCATGTCCATCCACAACTTTGCCCGCGGCTTTGGCCAGATCAAGTTTGATTCGTACGTCTTCCGCATTGTTGATCACGCCAGGAACATTCATCATCTCAGAAAGGCTTACAATCTCAGATCTGGCTAGAAGTTCTTCGATCTCAGTGGCTGAGAGCACAGCACCAGCCGTTTCAAAAGGCGTCGCCGGCACGCATGAAGGAGCACCAAAATTGAATTTAAAGGGTGTTTTTGTGGCATTCTCCAGCATGAATTCGACACCTTTCATACCGAGAACATTGGCGATTTCATGGGGATCTGAAACCGTCGTGGTTGTCCCATGGATGACCGCCACTCGCGCAAACTCAGTGGGGACTAACATGGAGCTTTCAATGTGGATGTGGGCATCAATGAGACCAGGAATGATGTACTGGGTCTCTGACACTGCTTCTCTGGTGATGGATGAGATTTTCCCATCCTTTAGAACAAGGGTTCCTGAGAAGATCGATTGATTCAAAACATCAACAATCATCCCCGAAATGGATTTACTAGATGGCATCATATATCTTTTCTCATATCAATGAAATGGTTCATTTATTGCGGTTTCAAATTGAGCCGGTCTGTAATCTAGTCTATTTCAGCGATTTTGGGAAAGGATTCTTCCTTTTTTACCAGCTAACCCAAACTCCAGAGCAATCACGGGATTAATGTTTTAGCATAGTATCCGGCTTGTAACTGGCTTAGTTTTCAACACTGAGTCATTCCTTGCGTTATATTACCGAGCGAACCGACCTGGTGGAAAGAAAAGCCCTTGATCAAACTGGAAAAATTTGAGTTCGGAGACAGCACCCGCTTGATTGGTTGGATTCCTGATGTGGAATTTCTCATGCAGTGGGCTGGTCCCCAGTACAGCTTTCCGCTGACCCCTGAACAGCTTGGCATTACCTACCAGGCCAGCCAAGGGAAAAAACCAAAGGTCTACATGTTCAGGGCTGTGGAGACAAAAACATCAAGCATTATCGGTCATATTGAACTGATTAATGTCAATCACACAAATAAATCCGGTACCCTGGCTAGGGTACTCATCGGTCTTCCTGAAGCCAGAAAACAAGGGTCTGGGCAAAAAATTATAACACTGGCCCTGGCATACGGTTTTCACAAACTACACTTGGAAGAGATTGAATTGGGGGTTTACCCCTTCAACAAACCTGCCATCGCCCTCTACAAAAAACTGGGTTTTAAAAAATACAAAGAAGTCACCTACAAGACTGATTTTCCAGCTCGGTTCCATCAGATTGAACGCATGAACTTAAAAAAAGACACCTGGCTCCAAATCAATCTGTAGGGATAAATTACTATGCGACTTTCAGTCGGGGACCTAGCTCCCTCCATTGAGCTGAATGCAATCGATGGTCTCAGCTTTGCTTCTCACTCATATGCCGGAAAACCCTACCTCATTTCTTTCTATCGCTTTTCTAGCTGCCCATTCTGCAACTTAAGGCTTCACGAATTATTAAGTCGACAATCAGAGTTAGGGGGGGATTTTGAACTCCTTGCGGTTTTTGATGCCACTCTAGACGACCTGAAAAGGGATACGGGTAAGCACCACGCACCCTTTCCCATTTTAGCAGATGAGCACAGAACCTATTACAAAAGCTATGGGATTGAGTTCTCGTGGCGCGGGATGTTCCGCGGTCTCATCTTCAGATTTCCCACCCTGCTTAAGGGAATGTTAAAGGGTTATTTGCCTATAAATATGTTTAAACGCGGACTCGTTACTATGCCAGCAGATTTTCTGGTGGACGAAAAAGGAATCATCAGAACAGCTTACTATGGCTCTGATGAAGGGGATCACCTCGCTTTCGAACAAATTCAAGCCTTTGCCAAAAACCATGAATGATTTTGAATTGACGACATCTCCGACAAAATCGCCCAGGGGTCTTCATCATGTTGAGATCTATGTTGCAGACCTAAAGCGATCTCGCACTTTCTGGAGCTGGTTCCTTGAGCAATTGGAATATGAATTGTACCAGACATGGGATCAGGGTTTTAGCTTTTTATTGGGTGACACTTATCTGGTTTTCGTCCAGACTCAAGAGCAGCACCTTGACCCAGAATACCATCGCTGTCGAACCGGTTTGAATCATCTGGCATTTTGGGGTCACTCTCCCCAGCATATTGATAAAATGACGACTTCGCTGCGCAAACGGGGCATCAAGATTTTATATGAAGACAAGCATCCCCTGGCTGGAGGGGACGGGTACTATGCCGTCTTTTTCGAGGACCCGGATCGGATCAAAGTAGAACTCGTTTCAGCTAAGAATTAACTGGGTACTATTATATGTACTCGGCGGTAGCCACAATAACCTTCAAAAAGACCATCATTTAAATAGAAGGATAGCCTATGAATAAATTAGCCCTTGCCCAGTTGGTTGAACTCAGTCCACTTGAACCAAAATACGCCCTGGTGGCTAACGTTGATTTGGTCATTACCCTTTTCGAAGGCGGGGACCAGGTTTCGGTATTATATGGTCGTTGCCATCATCGCGGTGGTCTTCTTGCCGATGGACATATTGATGGAAACAACCTCATCTGCGGGCTTCACAACTGGGATTACAACTACAAAACAGGGGTTAGTGCCTACAATAATGAAGAACGTCTCGAGGGCTTCAACGCCTGGATCGAAGCAGGACAAGTCTGGGTGGATCAGGATGAAATAGCCGCCTGGGAAAAGAAAAACCCTCAGCCCTATGACAGAGAAGCCTATCAAGGACTTTATCAGGATGTCCATGGTGGCCCTGAAGAACCACACACTGGAACTATTCAGCATTTGGCCGAACATGGTCTCTCCCAGTTGGGTCATCACGGCCAGGTTGATGCCATGGGTGTCCCTTTGACTGAGCTTCCCAAATGGGACAATATTCAAATCCTTACAGCTCAGCTCCACAAAGTACCCCTGCTGGATGACCACGAAGTAGGAACCGAGGTTGTCATCGGACCCAAGGCCAAGAAACCATTGGTTTTAGAACGGCCCCTGTTTGTGTCAGACATGAGTTTTGGAGCCCTCTCCGAGGAAGCAAAAATATCCCTCGCTAAAGGAGCAGAATTGGCTGGTACAGGGATTTGTTCGGGTGAGGGTGGGATGCTGCCTGAAGAGCAAGCAGCCAACTCAAGATATTTATATGAGCTGGCTTCGGCCCGTTTTGGTTATTCCATGGATAAAATCCAGAAATGTCAGGCCTTTCATTTTAAATGTGGGCAGGGCGCTAAAACAGGGACTGGTGGACACTTACCAGGCGAGAAGGTCCAGGGCAAGATTGCCAGTGTACGAGGACTCCCTGAAGGAACTGCCGCTATTTCTCCTTCTCGGTTTCCTGACTGGGATAATCTTAATGATTACAAAATATTTGCAGACGAAGTGCGCGAAGCAACTGGGGGTATCCCCATCGGGGTAAAACTTTCAGCTCAACACATCGAGAAGGATATTGCAGCAGCTCTGGAAATTGGTGTAGACTATATCATTCTGGATGGTCGCGGTGGTGGAACGGGAGCGGCGCCCCTGTTGTTTAGAGACAATATCTCAGTACCCACAATTCCAGCTCTTGCCAGAGCAAGGAAGGCCTTGGATGACCATAAGCGGCCCGACGTATCCCTGATCATCACGGGTGGTCTGAGACTTCCTGCCGATTTTGTCAAAGCCCTGGCACTGGGGGCTGATGCCATAGCCCTTTCGAATGCAGCCTTGCAAGCGATTGGCTGTCTGGGTATGCGTGCCTGTCACACCAATAATTGCCCCGTAGGTCTGGCCACCCAGAAACCAGAATTGCGAGCTCGGCTCAAGATCGACAAGGGTGCCCGACAGCTGGACAACTATTTCAGAGCCTCTACTGAGCTGATGCAAGTTCTGGCTCGGGCCTGTGGTCACGATCACCTCAATAAATTCAACTCGGATGATCTAACCACTTGGGACCGGGACATGTCTCACTTGAGCGGTGTCGCCTTCGGTGGTCTCTCTCTATGACAAGTCCAGGAGAAAGATCGATTCTTCACACGGTTGTGTTAACCATAATTGTTGTTTTAGGTCGTTATCTAGTGAATAAAGAAAAGGGGGCTGAAATTGCCTGAAAATAAATTATGGTTTGATCACGCCATTGTTCGGCGCCCAGGGTCAAGCCTGGTGAATGGTTTATCTGATGCTAACTTGGGGAAACCCGATTTTAGCCTCGCTGAAAAGCAACATCAACGATACGTGGAAGCACTAAGATCTTGCCAGGTTAAGGTGGACGAGTTAAACCCACTGGAAAACTTCCCCGACTCAACCTTTGTAGAAGATGTGGCTTTATTAACCCCACACTATGCCATTGTTACGAATCCCGGCGCACCGTCAAGAAATGGTGAGCCCCAGGCCATGCTTGAACCCCTGAAAGAATACTATAAAGAACTGGAATTCATCCAGCGACCTGGCACTCTTGATGCTGGTGATGTGATGATGGTAGGTTCTCATTTTTTTATTGGACTGTCCCAACGAACCAATGCTTTGGGTGCCCAACAACTGATCGATATTCTCAAGGCTCACGGCCTCACAGGCTCAGTTGTCTCTTTAAGGGACGTCCTCCATCTAAAGACCGGTGTTGCTTACCTAGAGCATGAGACCATGCTGGTCTGCGGAGAATTTGTTTCCCATCCTGACTTCCAGAAATACAAGCTGATCGAGATCCCTGAAACGGAGAGCTACGCGGCCAACAGTATCTGGGTCAATGATCGGGTCCTCATGCCCCTGGGATATCCAATTTCTAGCCAAAAAGTTCAAGCCGCTGGTTATGAGGTCCTGGAAATCGATGTTTCTGAGTTTAAGAAAGTAGATGGCGGACTATCCTGTCTCTCCCTTCGATTCTGACGCAAAATTGATCGAATAGCGATCCTGACTCGATGCTAATTCTTAAATTTCACATGCAATCCGACATTCGGTAAAAAAAGAGTTCCAGGCTTTCACACTGTCTTGATTAACAACATTTTCGGTTATATTTGGTGATGATGTTTTCTAAGATGCTTTTCAAATCTCCGGCCGATGCCCGTAAGGCCTGTATTGGTATCATTGGTGGCGGTGGCAAGACCACATTATTGCATAAGCTCGGTGCCGAACTCGCCACCATGCATAAACCAGTCATTTTAAGCTCCCTCACCAAAGATGGTGTGACAGCCGATTCCCCAGTACATTTTTTTTCAGAACTACTTGATGAAGAGACCTGGCCCGCCAAGCTGAGAACAGAAAACCCCCTCTATGTCATGAACGACATCGAAGATGAGTATAAGCTTATCGGTCTGAATCAGACACAGCTTGAAACGCTTACCGGACATGCCGAAGTGACGATCTTTGAATGTGATGGTGCCCGAAAACATCCAATCAAGGCCCATCAGCCTTATGATCCCGTCGTTCCTGATTTTTCAACCCATGCTATTATCATCGTGGGAGCTGAAGCAGTGGGCGCCAGGGTTGAGCGGGAATTTGTCCACCGCCCAGAACTATTCAGAGAGGTTTGGGATGTGAAGGCCACCTACGAGCTAGAGCCTAAATTCATTGCCAAAGTACTCACCAGTCACTATGGCTACTTACAGAAAGTCCCGGCTGACGCAGAATTAGCCTATTTTGTAAATAAAGCTGATCTCTATCCCGAACAGGCTCTGGAGCTGGCCCTGGCTATTTCCAGGGTGTCAAACACCCCTGTTTTTTATGGGAGCCTGGAACAAAACATGCTGGAGCGACACTTTTGAGGCTAGATCTGGCCATGATCATTACGGCCGCTGGCCGCTCCACCCGCTTCCCTCCCAATAAATTATTAGTCACCCTGGAAGACCGAACGGTGATTGAACACACGACCAATACTTTTGTGGCGTTCGATATGGATACCTATGTAGTCCTGGGATATCAAAGTGAGGAAGTACGTGAAGTCCTGGAGCAGCGTTTTGGCGATGAAGTCATCTTTGAATACAACACCCGTTTTCATACGGGGATGGCCAGTTCTGTCCTTACTGGTATAAAAGCTGCCGGGCGAACCTATGATTATTGGTGTTTTTGCCCTGGTGACAAGCCGTTTATCCAGCAAAAGACCATTACCAAGCTGGTAGAAGAGCTGGAAAAAAAGAAGCCCCTTATTTTAGCACCCCGCTATCACAACAAACCAGGCCACCCCACTTTTTTCTCAACAGAGCTATTTCCCATGTTTATGGGAATTACAGGGGATGTCGGTGGCAGGCAGATCATCGATGATTTTAGCCACGAGACCCTGTTTGTTGATGTGGATGATGAAGGGGTCAGCATGGACATGGATCAGTATCTGGAATTTGAACATGGCAAAAACTGATCTCATCTGGGTCAGAGGTGCGGGCGAACTGGGCAGTGCAGTGGCGCATTTACTTCACCGTCTATCTTTTGATGTGATCCTCTCAGACATTGAACCACCCCTGGCCATTCGACGCCCCGTAACATTCAGTGATGCTATATATCATGGCTCTTGGGAGGTCGAAGGCGTATCCGCCAAGTATTGTGAAAACCGCCTGCTCCCTGAGCCACCCTGGGATGAAATTCCCCTCATAAATGATACGGGCACATCTTTGGAGCACAGCAGCCCCACCGTTCTGGTGGATTGTCGCATGCTTAAATCAGGTCAAACCGATATGCGCCCCTGGGCTAAATTGGTCATCGGCCTTGGTCCTGGTTTTGATACAGCATTGAATTGCCATATCATTATTGAGACCAAACGGGGCCATGATCTTGGGCGTGTGATTTCCCAAGGTAATGCCATTTCTGATACGGGGATTCCCGGGAAACTAGGCGGTGAATCTGCCAAGCGCCTCGTGCGGGCACCCAAAGCCGGCTTCGTCAAGTGGCATATTGGTTTTGGCGATCTGGTTGAAGAATCTCAGGTTCTCGGAGTACTTTCTGACCATACTCCCATTCAAGCCAATACATCAGGGATGGTGAGGGGCTTGATTTCAGAACAAACACCCGTTACTCTTGGAATGAAGATCGGCGATGTGGATCCCCGGGGAGATACAGTGAATTATAAACAGATTTCTGATAAAGCCAGAACCATCGCCCACGGTGTCCTGGAGGCAATCCTGCTACGAGATGGTTCGAGATGATCGCAGCCCTTTTGAAAGCCTGGTCGCTCCATCCACCAGATACACTTGCTGTCATTTGCTCCGTTATCCAATGGAAAGGCTCCGTGCCCCGGAAAGATTACCCCATGATGATTGTTGTGGAAGATGGACCCCTTCTAGGGACCATCGGGGGTGGCTCTATGGAATTGAAGGTGACCCACTCCGCCCGTGAAATGATTGGAAAGTCAAGCCATGCTGTGTTTGATTTTGACATGACCGGCTCTTCCGTGGAAGGGGATCAAGGTCTCTGCGGAGGAACCCTGAAAGTACTCATCGAACCTTTTAGTCAAGCGCTCCAGGATCTTTATAGAGACATTGATCTGGCCCAGGCGAAAAACCCAAAGCTCATGCTTCAAGTCACGATTCCATCAACCCATGATACGCCAATCAATAGACAGCTCATCACAAAGCGTGGAGATATTTCTCATTCCGATCCCAATATTTTCGGAAAAGTTCAACAAGCCTACGACTCACAGAGAAGCACTGTTGTTCTGAGCACCAAACAAGACCATATCCTTCTATGGCAGCCCTTCACGCCGCCGACCATCCATATTTTTGGAGCCGGTCATGTGGGGCAGTCCGTCGCAGAATTGGCCCATTTTAATGACATTCCTGTCGCTGTCTATGATGACAGGCTCAACCTGATCACAGTTAAGCGCTTTCCTTACGCAAAACGGACCGTCACCAATTTCCCAATATTATGGGAATTTTTGCCAACTATCCCAGCTCAAGATTTTGTGCTTATTGCCAGTCGGGAGCACAAGCATGATCGCGAATTATTGGCGGGCTTGTTGAAAATTAAGCGTGCCTATGTTGGTCTGGTAAGCAGTGCCCGAAAATGGAGTATTTTATCAGGTGCTCTGGAGCAAGATGGCTTTTCGAAGACTCAATTGGAGCAAGTCCGCGCCCCTGTTGGGCTCAATATCGACGCGCAAACAGTCCCTGAGATCGCTGTGAGTATTTTGGCTGAGATCATTGCGACCTATCGGAAGTCCTCATGACACGTGACATTTTGATCCGGAAGGGTCGTCTAATCAGCGCCCAAGATTCTAGGCTTGTTGACATCTTGATCAAGAATGGGCTTATCCACTCAGTCGGGGAAGACCTTCATCAAGCTGATGATTGTCTCCTCATTGATGCCAGTGGCAAGCTTATTTTTCCAGGAGTCATCGATCCCCATACCCATATGGGCATCCCCATAAAGGGTGGTTTTTCCGCCGATGATTTCCCTTCTGGAACCCTCTCAGCCCTTCATGGGGGAGTTACCACCATATTGGACTTCACTGTTCTGGGAGCTGACCAAAGTTTGCATGACAGTCTGGCTGAACGCATAGCCCTGGCATCCAAAGCCCATACAGATGTTGGGGTCCATATAAACATTTCACGTTTTGATGAATCACTGCTGGAGGAGATTCCCCGTCTCATAGCCGCAGGGTTCAACAGCTTTAAAACATTCACCACCTACAAAGAAGCCTGCATGATGCTCTCTTATGCTGAGATCGAGCGCGTCGCCCAGGTCATCTCAGAGCACAGAGGAATCCTCATGGTGCATTCTGAGGACGATGATATCATCAACCGGTCCTCTACACCTTATGCCAAAGCCAGAGAAAGCCATCCCCGCTTTCATGGCTTGTCTCGACCAGCAGCGGCAGAAGCTATTGCTATTCAGAGCTTGGGTGAAATTTCTGATCGCACAGGCTGCACTATTTACATTGTCCATTTGAACACAGCGGAAGGACTCCAAATCGCCTCTGGATTTCCCAATCTAAAAGTGGAAACCTGTCCCCATTATTTATTCCTGGATGAGTCGGACTATGAACATGAGAATGGACGAATGTATGTCGCCAGCCCCCCCTTACGGACCCCGGCGGATCAGACCGCATTGTGGAATGGAATTTTAGAGGGAACCATCCAGACTGTGGGCTCAGACCATTGCCCCTTCTGTCTTGGGGACAAACGATCAGATGTTCCTTTTCAAG
>Ga0222628_1000870_pt1 | contig 11039 bp, 13 predicted proteins | sample AntAcemetageno95_FD_179860 | JGI IMG/M metagenome (GOLD analysis project Ga0222628, IMG submission 179860) | Saline water microbial communities from Ace Lake, Antarctica - #95 | ecosystem: Environmental > Aquatic > Non-marine Saline and Alkaline > Saline | place: Antarctica: Ace Lake | collected... | reverse complement strand
CGCAAATATAAGTAAAGCTATAATTATGGGTAAAGTTAGTAATTGTAAAAATCCTCTTTTATTTTTCATTTTAAATTCTTATTCTCTATTGATTTAATAGTCTTGACCATATATTGTATCTTGCCTGTATTATTTCTCCGTTTTCATCATCAAATACATAATTTTCTTTAGCTTCTACATTAATAAAGTTAAATAATTTCTTTTGTGTTCTAACTTCTAACTGTAAATTATCAAATTCATCATCTGTAAAATACTTACAAGCCCTAGGACATTCAAAATTATATCTATTTTGGAATTGACTTTTTATTTTATTTGTTTCAGATTCAGAATATGAATTTGATTTCATAAAATTATTTTGTGCCATTACTCCAGCTAAAGAAAAAATCATTCCAAATATAAGTAGTATTGTTAATATTTTTTTCATTTTCTTTTTTTCACAACCTTATAAATTATATATCCTATTAAACTTAATAAAACTAATGGAATTATTAATAATAAATAATTAAATCCTTTTTCTTCTTCTAATACTTCTGTTTCTGTAGTCTCTATAGTCTCTGTCTCTGTTTCTGTTTCAGTAGTTTCTGTTACTTCTGGTTCTGATCCTGAAATTGATACTGAATAAAATCTTCCACCACGAACTTTGTCAATTGTTCCTTTAATAAATACTTTTCCTTCTTCATCTATATAATTTGAAATAATTTGTCCTGGAATTGTGTTATCTACTAATTTCATTGATCCTATCATTGCTTGATTTTCTCCATAATATGAACTATAATCACATCTTATTCCTTCTTCTATATATTCAACTTCTTGTAAACATGGTAAGGTGTCCCATTTATTTTCTCCTCTTGCATAGTTTCTAATTTCTGCGGTTACTCTACCTGCTCTTACACTAAAACCAATATTAATTTCATCTGAATTTATACCAACTTTATCTGAATGAACATAAGTGTATCCATCTGCAAAGACCAATGTAGATTGAAGTGTTGTAAAATAAAAAATAGCCCCAAGAATTAAGATTGTAGCAATTATCCCCAAGGTAATTAATAGTTTTTTATTTCCCTTCTTTTTCATGTTTTATTAAAGTTTTTTTACTTTATATATGTTTTTATTTTATTAATAATAATTATATTAGAAACAATAATACAACAGGAACTAGAAATGTAGATATTCCTACTATAAATGGTTTTATTTCTAAACTCTTTGGGATTACTATTTGTAATCCAATTAATGTTACAATTAAACTACCAAAGAAAATTATAAAATATGGAAATCCACCCCTTGTTTTAAGAGGTATTTTTGAAAATGCTGTTAAAAATAATCCTTGCTTTCCTACTCCCAAGAAAACTGATACACTTAATTGATTACTATTTTCATCTGTTCCAACTATGTTAAATTCATAATCTCCAGATTCAATTTCTATTGGCAAACTTATGTCAAAATCCTTTGAAGTCTTAACTTCTTTAAGTAAAGGCAATGAGAAAGTATCATCTTCAAAACTTACATAATTACAAATTAATCCTGTCACATCTACACAAGATAGGGTTATTTCTCTTTGAGATTCACCTATATTTTCAAATGTTACATCTAAAGTTCTTGTTGTTCCTTCAGGCATATTTATATCATATCTTGCTTGATCTGGAGATGTTTCCATAATCCAACCTGTTGCTCCAATAATTACAGATGCTCCACCACCTCCCCCTGGAGGAGTAACAACAGGGATTGCATAAACAATTGTGAAATTAGTAGAATTTGATAAATCACCAGATTGATTTGCCCATAAATTAATTACATAAGTTCCCTCACCAGAAAGAGTTATTGAATCATTGAACTGCAAACAATTAATTAAGGTTTCAGCAACCTCTGTTGAAGCCCCTTTTGTTATATTATAAGAACAATTTACTAAGTCTGCTATTGAATCAAATGTTGCATTAAGTGTGAATGTTGCAGAAGTTAGACTTGCAGGTGGAGATATTATTGTAAAATTTGGAATATCTAATAATAATGTTCTGTTTTCTTCTGAAAATCCACAAACACTATCAGAATCACAAGAATGACCTGTCCAATTAATATCTCTTTGAATTGTTCTATTAATTGTTACATTTAAATTTGTTGGATTTTTATTAGTTACATTAATACTTTCTATATTCCATGTAGTTGTATATTCATCTTGATTAATTGCTGGACTGTATGAATTATTCCAAGTAATATATTCTCCAACTATAGGATATGTTACAGATGAATTATGATAAGCATTATAAAGTGATCCATAAGAATCTGCAACAATATAATAATAATTTCCAGCTACTAAGTCATAATTATAATATGCAATATCACCCACAAATGCTGAAGTGGCTAACATTCCTTTTGCACCATTCAATAGTCTAGAATTTATAGCAGTAACTAAAGACATCTTCTTTACTGAAGTTAACTTAGTTGATCTATTTACATAAAACTTCATACCACCATTAATAGAATTTCCACTAGATAAAACAGTTTCTGTCCAACCATGTGCTTCTGTAAGATTTTCTGGACTTGCTCCTACAGTAACATTATATTGTGACCAAGTTCCATCTTCATCTGTATAAAGACTATAATTTATAATACTTGATCCACCTGTAATATTTATGTAATAATTAAAAGCATTATTTGAGGAAATACTTTTTGAATTATTTATTGGATTATTTAAAGTTATTTCTGCGTCATCACCTCCACTAATATTTCCCCAGGTTGCCCATTCAATTAAGGGAATTCCCCCTACAACATTTAATATCCAATCTATTACCCATGATGGTCTTTTTTCTGCTTTTATTAGCCATGTCTTTTTCTTGTTATTAAATTCTTGATTATTGTATTCTGTCCATTCTGGAGCATCTTCTTTATGATTTCCAATTAAAGTATAATTCATTATTTCTGTTCCATTTGGAGTAAATGTTCCTGTTCCAATAAATCCATAATCATCTACATATATTTTTTCTCCTAAAGTATTTACATATATTTTATACCACCTTACTTTTCCATTAAATAACTGATTATCTATTATTCTTTTAAAATCAATAGAATCAAATAATTTACCTGTTTTCTTGAAATCTGTCTTTAATGTTGCATTACAAAATCTCATATCTGAATCACATTCATTTGACAATAAAGTATATTCATATTCAATTTTACCATCTAAGTCTTTAATTGTGATTTTATTTAGATTTTTATTATATTCTTTTACTTTATTTGTATTAGAGGCAAAAATAAATGTAATCGTCAAAATAACTAAAACTACTATTAATGCTATTAAAATTCTATTTTTTATTTTCATTTTAACCACCTTTTTTAGATTTTTTACTTATAGAAGGAACTATTAATAAAATCATTATTACAACTAAAAATCCTATTGCCCAACCTGTTAAAGCATCACTTGAATACAATTGGCTAAAGGATAATGAAAAATTATTCATAAAATGCAACACCCACCCAACTATAAAGAAACCTGTGGCCAATATAAATAATGTTTTAATAAACCAGAAGAAAAATACTGTTAAAAGTGCTATTTGTGATCCTGGGTAAGCACTACTATGCCAAACTACTGCTAGAATTCCAAGTATTAAAGGAATTAATAAGAAATAATATGTTCTAAAGCTTGTTTTACTCATGTTATATCTAACTGCTACAAAAATTAAAAGTATAACTAAAAATCCTACAATTGCTAGTGAAAACAATTCTTCAGACATTGGAACTAAAAGTGATGAAAATGCTAATGATTGGAATTTTGTAAATTGTTGCACTGGTAAGACTTTATTTCCAAAAAAACCAGTTCCCAATACTTTTGTTAGATTTACTATTAAAAATGTTCCACCAATTATTAATAAGGACCATAAAGTTGTTCTCCAATATCCTAATTTTTTTATGAATGAAAATTGACTTATTGCTGGATATTCTCCCAAGTTTACAAATCCAAAACCATCTCCATATTTATTATCTTGTCTCCATATGGATCTTAAAAAGAATATTGCAAGAACTATAATAGAACCGAGTATTGCAAAGATAGAAAAAAGCGTTAAAGTTGAGAAAATCTCTGGATTTGAGATTTCTTGATTTCCTAGAATAAGAGTTATTGGAATTGCAATTGCTATAATAAGAGCAATAACAATCAAAAGAATTGCTATTCCTGTTTTATCTAACTTCACCTTTGTCATTTTATTATTAATAAATTAAAGTTATTTACCTATTTTAATCTTTCTATTTTATAATTTCCATCAATGTCTATTAAACTTATGTTAATGTAATCAATTTCAGTAGGTTCACTAAATTCTAAATAACTTATTTCAAAAATATATTTTCCATTTATATCCAATCCAGATTCATAACAAGAATCATATAATCCAAAATTATCTAATCTATCTATCTTTGTGAAGTTAATTGGTTCAACAAACATATAATTTACAGAACTTTTTACACATACCTTGAGACCTTTGAAATTATCACTTTCTACTTCAATTATTAGATTTTCTTTCTGCGAAACATCTATTTTTGGAATTTCTGCTTTTTCTAAAATTATGTCTATTCTTGAATTTTCTGTTATATTATATTCAGTTATAATTTGATAATAATTCTGATCTTCAATATTTATGTTTTTTATGTGATTAATTCCTATTGGAACTTTTATTAATTCATATCCTTTTGTTGTATTTCCTAAAATTGTTTCATTTCCTGTTACTTGAAATCCTGTTTTTATAAATTTCTCATCATATTTCATAGAAATTGACACATTTACATAATCAAGGCCATTTTGATAGTCTAATTTATAATAAACAAATAATCCACCTGCTACTAAAAGTATAATAAATATTGTTGCACCTATGTATTTTCTTTTCATTTTGTAAATTTATTTTCATCTTTTTTTGAACTCTCTGTGTCTTTTACAACTTCTTTAAGTTTTTTTATTGCTTCTCTAGGGATTTCTCCTCTTGCAAAAGTTTTAGTTAATCTTAGTAATTCTTCTTTATTTATTTTATAAAGTTCTGATTCTTCTTTCATTTTATTATTTTTATCTAATCTCCATAGAAGTTCTGGATTCTTTTCTTTTTGTTGGCTTGTTAATAAATCTGCTCTACTAGGTAAAGCTTCAACTATGGTTGTGTGTCCAGAATGTTCTAAAAAGCTATTTATTCTTACTTGTCTAACATCATAGAAAATTTCATATTCTTTAAGTTTTTCTTTTACATTTTCATCTCTACTTTTATTATCATCAACATCAATGGCGTAAAAATTTACTTTAACCCTTCCTTCATTAAATTCTATATTTGAGATTATTCCTATTGAATGATTCTCTGACTTTGATAAATGGTGATTTATTATGAATTTTATTGTTCCTACATCTGGAAAACCTCTTTTGGATTTCATATAATTTAAAATTCCAAAGGTTACAAATGAAATTAAAATTCCAATTGCAACAAATTCTAAGATTCCAAATCCCATTATGCTACACTCTCCTTTTTCTTTTCTTCTTTTGGTTTATGTGTTGTTTTCTTTGTTTTCTGAATTGGTCTTCCAAATTCATCAAGTTTTGTTTCTGATTCTTCTGTATCTGGTTCAGACACTGGATTTAATGATTTTCCATTCATTTCTTTATCAATCCAATAATCTAATTTTACCATATTTAATTTTCCATCTTCTATGAAATCACTAACATTTTTAACACTAGGTTCAATTTTAGGATAGGTTGCATTAATTATAATTATAAATTCTTCATTATCTATTTCCATTTTTATTCTAAAAGCATAAATTACATTTTTATTAATATTTTTTGTTCTTGTGAATTTTATTGGTTTTCTTAATAAATTATTCCAACAATTTTTTGCTTCTTCTTCTATTTTTTCCCTTATTTCTTCTTTTGTTAAAGGATCAGGCATTTCTGATTCTTCTTTTTTAAACATATTGCTTAGATTCTTTCCAAAAAATGCAAGTAGACTTGCTATAAATAAAATTGAGGTTATTGCTATTGGATTTCCCATGCTGATTTCTTTTTTATAAATTCCTAGAAAAATAGTTGTTATTAAACTTGCAGAGAAGATTATTCCAACAAAATATCTTATTAATCTCTCTTTTTTCTTTTGTTTTTCTTCTTTTGACATTATACTCTAAACCTCCCTCTGAACATTTTTTGAACCCCTATTGGTAATCCCTTTTTATTTATATATCTAAAACCTTCAAAAGAAAATAAAATTATTAATCCAAATAAAATTGTTTTTCCTAAATTATCATTTGATTTTTCTGATTCTATTAATTGTGCAGTTACATTTCCTAATTCTCCACTTAATGAACTTATTTGTCTTGATTGATTTAAATCTACTTCTAATTGTGCATTTTTGAATTGTGCTTCTTCCTTACCTGAATTTACCATTTCTTCCATTAATTTTGCTAAAGTGTTTGTTGAGAATTCTAAGGTTGTTGTGCTATTTCCTGATAATGAATTTTTTAATTGTATACAAAGTGATTCATCTGGATTTTCTTCACACCAATATAAAAAGAATTCTCTAATAAATTTCTCATCTGCTTTTCCCATTTCAAATAGTTCGTTTATATCTGCATAATTTATTGAAAGACTTATGTTTTGAGTTACTTTTTCAAAGTTTCCTGTTATTTCTATATTTTTTATGTGAGTTTTGTTTGTTTCATTTGTTTTGAATATTCTAGGATATATTGTATAACTTATTGTTTCTGAATCTCCTATTGCAATGTTAAAATTATTCATGTCAAATTCAATCCAATCTGATTCTAAATTTATACTTTGGGCTATTTCATTTCCTGTGTTTTCAATTAAAAAAGAACCAGACTTTATTTGGTCGTAATCCATTTCATAATCTGTCTTTAGAAAGCTTGTTGAGATAGTTGTAGGATTATATTCTATATTAATTATTGAATTTAAAGTATAATCATATTCTGTGCCGTGAACTAATCCCTGATCGTCTATTATATTGATTCTACATACACTTGTAAAAGGAACTAGCCATGAAGCTTTATAGTCTAATTCTTCTGGATAATTGAATTGAATTGTTTTATTTTTTCCTTCTTGCACTGTTTCAAAGACTTGTCCTGTGTCATCATCTATTAATTCAATATCTCCTAGAACATTATTTATCCATATTACAGAATCTCCTACAATTAGTTCTAAATTACATCTATTAAAACCACTTGGATAGTTTATTTGGACTTCTTCTGTTATATTTGATGATCCAATATTTGTTTCATAATCTCCTCTTAGTGTTAAAATTCCTTCATAGGTATCATTTGTTATTATATTTGCTATAATTGTTTTGTTTTCTCCTGAGGTTAAATTAATTGGTGTCATTTGAATTATGTTTTCTTGTTCAAATTGAATGTTATAGAAATCAAATGTTTCTTGGTTTATTATTGTGAATTGAATTTCTTTTTGAAGGCCATAGAATTTGCTTATATTTATATCTGTTTTATTGTCAATTTGTAATCCGTTTGCAGAAACAAATGGAATAGCTACTAAACATAGAATTAAAACTAATAAACTAACTTTCTTCATTTTCACCTCTAACTCCTTTTATTTTTTTTGCTATCTTTTTCCATTCTCTAAAACTTAGCATAGCGTTCTGATCCCATTCTTCATCTTTTTTTAATTCTTCATTGCAAAATTTTATTGCTTTTTCAGACATTGTTTTGGCTAATTCTTTTGATAATTTAATTCTTTTTCCTAATTTAATCTCCTCTAGTAAATAATTCTTAATCTTTTCTTCAAGTTCCCATTCATCTTTTAATTCAAGTCTTGTTATAAAGAATTCCCTTATTATTTCTGTTTGTCCACCATATTTTAGGGTTAGACATTCTAGTAAATCTTTATTCATTGAACAACAGAAGTTTTTGCTTTGAATTTTACCATTTAGAATTTCGTGTTTTTTAACCATTTTAATATTTATTATTAATAATATGAAATATTAGTTATTTATAAATCTATTGATTTTCGGGCTTGTCAAGTTAACGGGAGATAGAACTGCTGTCAAGTAAAGGGAGTTAATTATTCTACTTTCTTTTTTGGAATTTTGTTTCAAAAATCTTATTCCTATGGAATTTTAAATAAGTTAATCTCTTTTTTGTCAATAAAGTATTTCTTAAAGAATAATCTTTCAAAAATTCTTTCAAATCATCTGAAAGGTCCTTTGAAAGGATAATTGTTCCATTATCTTTAAATGAAATATATCCCAAATCAAACAAAATATCCATATTTCTACTTAATAATAATCCATTCTCTGGGTCATATGCCTCATTTTTAGTGGAAACTATAAATGGTTTTATGTGACTTGCAACTAAAGAAGGATAATCTAAATTTTCCAACATACATTTTATCTCTCCTAATTTTTCTGAACTTTCTTCTTTTAATTGATTTTTGTAAATCCTATATAGATAAGGGTCTCTTTTGTGTTCTTTTGCTCTCAAATAATCTCCGAATAACACTTGTGCATCATCTTCAAAATAAAGTGATTTTCCAATAATCTTCATAATTTTGAGACATAGTATTCATAAGAATTATTACTTTTTATTACTTACTAAAAATAAATATTCTTTATTTTTTGATTTTTCCATTTTTCCCGAAAGTTGGTAATTGTGTTTTTTTTCAATTACCTTTACATCTTTAGAAAACTTTTTTATTAAATTCAGAAGGTCTTCTTTACTGGGATAAGAAGAATTGTTATAACTTAAAACCCAATATTTATATTTCTTTAAACTTGAAAATAACTTATAAAACAACTCAATGGAAGCATTTTTATTAATAAAATTATTTTCAAATGGTTCTCCCATTTTTGAATTTATATAATTATCAACTAAACCATAAAATCCAAAATAATTATTCATAGTTCCAGTATATGGGGGGTCTAAATAAATTAAATCTGCATTTACTTTTGAAATTAATTTGAAAATATCTAAATTATATGCTTTGTTTTGTTTTCCATTATCAAAAATAGCATTATTATAATCTTCAAGATTTACTAAAAAATGTTCCTTAAAGGATTGGTTATGATATGCTCTTTTTCTTTTATATTTTTTATAACTATAATCTTCATCTCTTAATTGTTTTATTTTATCAAAAGGAAGATTAAATCTTGAATAAGGCATTTTCCTAATCATTGCCCTCCTCAATAGAGAAAGAGCCAATGATTTTTTATAGGGAGATTTTAATTTATCTATGTTCTTTCTATAATTATCTAATTCCATACATTCATTTTCAAAAAAAGCAACATTTGAATAATTTTTATACATAAAATCTTTTATTGGTTTTCCCATAAAAATAATATCTATATCTTCTTTTGTTAAAATTACTTTTTTATTTTCTATTAATGATTTTGCTATTACATAATTTGTTTTTAGAATATCATTAGAAATAACTTCATATCCTCTTTTCTTTGCTTCAAAACTTACAGAACAACCACCAGAAAAAGCATCAAAAAAAGTATTTACATCTTTTGGAATATTTTCAAATATCCAATCAAGGATTTTTTCTTTATTACCAATAAAATTTATTTTTGGATATTTTTTATTTTCCATTATTTAAGACTCCCTTAATAGTTTTTGCAACTGATTTAGCCATTAAGGGGGGAACAGCATTCCCTACTTGTTGTTGTTGAGAAATCTTAGTTCCTTCAAAAATAAAACTATCTGGAAAGGTTTGTATTCTTGCTAATTCTCTAACACTTAAGGCTCTATTTTGAGAATAATGGAATATTTTTCTCATATCTCCTGTTACACAAACAGAGGGTTCTTCTGAATTATATTTTATATATTTTCTAATATCTCCAGTTTTAGGTCTTATCTTTTTTGGAATTTCTTCACGAGAGCCACCATTAGACACATATGACATTTTCTTTAACATTTGTTCAGTATGGTTCATTGCTTCGTGATTTGGTATTTTTGAAATTTCTCCAGAAGATAATCTTGGAAGGTCATTTATTGCTTCTTTTATTGTTTTATATTGTTTAACATTCTTCTCTGGAAAGTTATTCTCTTTTCCTAATCTGTTTCCAATAAAAAATATTCTTTTCCTTATTTGTGGAACTCCATAATCTCCAGAATTTAAAATTTGACAATCAACTTTATATCCTAATTTTTCAAACAAATTTATTATTTCTTTTCTTGTTTTTCCTTTATCGTGTGTATAAACTTTTGCTACATTTTCCATAACAAATATTTTAGGTTTTAATATTCCTACAATCCTCACAAATTCTTTAAATAAATAATTTCTTGAGTCATCAATAAAATTCCTACCTATATTTCCAGCAATTGAAAAACCTTGACAAGGGGGACCCCCAATTACAACATCAATATTTTTTCCTTTTGTTAAATCTAAAATCTCTTTTTTACTTAATTTTTCAATATCTTTTTCAATTAAAACATTTTTTGGAAAATTCTTTCTATAAGTCATACAAATTTCTTTATCAAAATCTATTGAAAAAATATGCTTAAAATTTTCTTTCTCAAATCCTAATGAAAGCCCACCAACTCCAGAAAATAAATCAACATAATTAAAATTATTTTTTGCCATTCTCACTCTCCTTTTTCTTTTTAGAATTTAGCTTTTTTAATTCTTTCTTAGTAAATTTTGTTTTTGCTTTCTTCCAATAAGGGCTTTTACATTTAGGGCATATCTCTGGTATTTCACTTATATTTCTTGGAACCCAAGCATGTTCGCATCTGTAACACCTATGACCTAAAATAAGAACATTAACACCAAACCCCTCTTTTTGCATACTAATAACTCTGCTTTCCATACTTATTAATATTTCCATAATTTATAAATGTATGGTTAGTGTTATAGATAATAATAGTAATACCCTAATAATTACATATACCTAAACATCATACATACATTTATAAAGGTTATATAAAAGTCTAATCTAAATTTTTTATTAATACCTTTTAGCATTTTAGGGTCTTGACTTTTTTAGCTTACCTAATCCCCTCTTTGCCTTTGCATATCCTTTTAGGGGTTTTTTCTTCGTTACCTTTTTTTTAGAAGGTTTCGT
>Ga0222628_1000869_pt1 | contig 11040 bp, 18 predicted proteins | sample AntAcemetageno95_FD_179860 | JGI IMG/M metagenome (GOLD analysis project Ga0222628, IMG submission 179860) | Saline water microbial communities from Ace Lake, Antarctica - #95 | ecosystem: Environmental > Aquatic > Non-marine Saline and Alkaline > Saline | place: Antarctica: Ace Lake | collected... | reverse complement strand
ATCCATGCTGCTGCCAGCGCTGGCAAGAGCAAGAGAAATGGCAAGAAGAACAAAGTGCATAAGCAATCTGAAACAGCTCGGTCTTGCTCTGCATATGTATGCTCAGGACTATGATGAGTATTTTCCAAAACTAGCAGATGAGGAAGGCAAGGCAAATTTGGGCGATGCATCAGATGATGGGATGAATTTCTATCCTGATTATATATCATCTCTAAAGGTATTTGAATGTCCATCTAGCCAAAAGACTATTATTGATGAGGCTGATATTGCGGCGAACGACGCAGCAAGCTATGGGTATAATAGTCCCACTGATCAGGCACTAACAGAGATGGACGATTCGGATACACCAATGATGTGTGATATATCCGAGGATTATCATACAAATCCGAATATCATCAATGTGCTGTATCTTGACGGGCACGTTTCAGCTCTAAAGGATGGAGCCCCTGATAGTATAGGTCCAGGCGAGTCTACGTGTAACTAGCACCTATAACTCCTAGCAATGCTAGTTGTAATTAGTACTTCGTAATGCTGTAAAAGATGGAAGTCCAGATAGCGTAGGTATAGGCGGTCTATACGAAGAATAGTTTCAGGCTAACGTGCTTGATAGAAAACAGTCCCGAGATTATCGGGGCTGTTTTTTTGCTTTAATAAGGACATTACCCAGAATCGTGCAAAAATGTAACTTAACGGGAGGGGTCTCCGGGAGATTGCTACATTTTATATCGGTATAGAATCTCCCGTAAAACTAAACATTTAGGGAACTTTTCCCCTATCTGCTCATTGCTTTTTTCCTATCAAAATCTCGTTTAATCTGTTTTTTCTGTCTGGTTTCGTTCGTTTTTGCCCTAGGTTTTTCTACCTCTTTTATAAGCGCTTTTATATCTCTTTCTATCCACCAAAATAAAAAAACTAGGCCTGACAATAGGCCAACAAATGCCCAGCGCGTTTGATATAGTGAGAATCTAAAAGATTTTATTAGGGAAAAACGCACTACTGCATCTTTGTAAGGAACAAAACGATACCATACAGCCGCTATTATCCAGAAAACGCAGGCAAAGAGAAGAATTTTTGCATACATTCTTATATTGAATTCTATATTTTGCTTCATTGAATTTTCTTCATTTCCTTTTTAGTTAATTCTGTGGCATATTTTTTAGTTTCATCAATCTCGGCTTGATCTTCTTCTGCTAGCTCTATATAGTTTGCCTGTGCTATGCGTCCCGCATAAACAGCGCTCTCTGCTGCGAATAAGCCAATTTTTTTAAGCTCTTCTAATTTAGCTTTAAGTATTTCTATTTGATCCTTCGGCTCTTTTAGTTCTTTTTCTTCTCCTCCCATCGCGTTTTGGATTAGTTTTTTGATAACTGCGCTAACATTTGTGTTTGTTCTCTCAACTTCACGCTTAATAAATTCTACTTCTGCATCTGTTTCAAAACCGTAGAAAGAATATGGTTTTTTCCTCATATACCCTCCTCGTTTTTCGGTTATAGTTTAGCTATTAAAAGTTAATTTTTTTATTTTTCTTTCCACTTTTTTAAGATATTTTTCTAATCGGTTGATAAGTATTAATGATCTCGGCGAATATTTTTTCTTTACCCAATTTATTATTGTCTGCACACTTACTTCAATCCCAAAGGCTGCTTCTGTGAGAGTGATTTCCCCTTCATTTATATATTCCCCTAACTTCTTAACTAATCGCTCTGGTCTTGCTTTTTTCTTCATCTTGATAATTATATTACTAAATTAAAATTAATTAATTGTCAAGTGTTTTTTTAATAAGTTTTTTAAATTTATATTCTCGCTTTTTAATTATCTCTCTCTTATAATTCACATCTATCAAGAAAAAATTTAAAAGGCTAGTGTGATGGCGTCGCAATGCGAAAAACTAGCCGCTTAGAATCTTTTAATCCCCACCTAGTTTAAAAAGTCTAAAAAACCACTAAAATTTAAAAAGTCCACTGTGATGTCGTCGCAATGCGAAAAACTTGCTTTATTGATTATGGCAGCTCTTTTAAACCTTGCCCGACTTAATTCTGTTATTAGAAAAAATACGCAATATTGTTGCATATTAAATAAAGTTATGATATTATCGTGGAAAAGGGGAAATTTAACAATGTTAAAACTGGATAGAAAAAAAATTATTGCTACGATTCAAGACGAAATATCCAATTTCCCAAAAGCCCGCTATTATCACCGGCTGCATGTTGCCCTATACGCTCTTAAAACAGGCAGTTGTTATAAAGCAGCCTCTGTTTATGGACATTCGCCTCACAGTATTTACAATTGGCTTCATCGCATCAAGGCAAATGGTCTACTCGGCTTGCAGAAAAGCGCGCGTCAAGGACGTTCTCCCAGGCTTGTTATACAGGAAACAATATTGCACGCGGATTTGTCACGCCCGCCCAAAGAGTTTGGATATAATCAAAGTGCGTGGACTGGACAATTACTTTCACATCACCTAAAAAACACCCACCTAATATCTTTAGGTACCCGTCAATGCCAAAATATTTTAAAGCGTTTTAGATTTAACTCGCAAAATTCAAAAAGAAAAGAAATCTCTTAAAAAACTAAAATGATTATTAAAAAATTGCAGGTAATTTTTTATTTAATATAGATCAAATGTGCGTAATTTTGTTTGCATAAAAACATAAAGACATTGACAACGCAAGTTAAGTCCTTTTTAAAAATCTATTCATATACCATTAGGCTATCTGTTTTGTTATTATAGAATTTCGGGGTCGGTATGCACAAAATGTGCAAATATTTATTACTTTTTCTGTTTTTGCTTAAAAATCACTCAAAAAACAGTGAAATGCAGGTATTTTTTCGTTTATATGAAATTAAAAAATATATAAAATTATACTGTGTCTAAAAAATCTAAAAACCACTAAAAATTAAAAAGCCAGCGTCCTATCGCCGCAATGCGAAAAACTAGCTAATTGGAGTCTACTAGCGTCTTTTAGCATCTTTCCAGTCCCCTATCGTCGCAATGCGAAAAACTAGCTTTTTAGAATTTCTTGATCCCCACCTAGTCTAAAAAGTCTAAAAAACCGCTAAAATTTAAAAAGTCCACTGTGATGTCGTCGCAATGCGAAAAACTTACCACTTGTCTAAAAATCGCTAAAAACTTAAAAGGCTAGTGTGGTATTGTCGCAATGCGAAAACTAGCTTTTTAGAATTTCTTTAAAACACCTTTTGGTGCATCAGGTGTGATGAATTATATTACCAATCAAATATTCGTATAAGTTTTGCCTTCTAGATAACTATTCTTAAATATCATTTTTTCTAAAAAAAATGTAACAAAAAATACTTTGTCTAATGTTTTATTTTTTACTGTTTTATAAGTAGAGAAAGATTAAATGTTTTTATAAACGTTAAAAAGGAGAGAGAATTATGAATGATGGAAAGGAAAAAGAAGTCGCCGTTCAGGAATTACTTGATGATATTAGTAAAAGCTTTCTTTACAGGTCCAGAATGTGGAAAAGAAAAATTTACTTTTGCCAGACTTCGATGCAGCGGCTCTCACGATTTTTGATAGAGAAAAATGAAAACATTGAGAATCCCGGATTGGATTCTTTGATCAAGTCCGAAATAGAAATTTTAAATCCACGCTTGGAAAATATCAGATATTCTCTCTGATAAGCAAAAAGCCCCTGCTTTTTTCAAGCAGGGGCCTGTAGCTGATTGTTGTTATTGAATTTTCCTCGCCATATTTTGTATGATTTTCTTTTGCCTGCTGATATTTTTTTGATATGTATTGAGTTTTTGAGCAATTTCATTTTGTGTGTAACCCTCACATAGAAAACCAAAAACCTTCTTTGTTAAGCCTGATAATCGCTTGTTTACGAGGTCTTTTAGGTCGGATGCGTAGATTCCCCCTAAGAAATCTTTTTTGCTGTCTATATCAATGTTTTTGCCTGTATTACCATTTACAAGTTCAACCTTTGTAATCTTGCGAAATCCATTATCTATGCTTTTCCCAGCTGCCAGATAATTAAACATCCGATGTTTTGCGTGCTGTCTGAGGTATGCTTCGTTATAATCTCCGCCTTTCATCAACCTGCGATAGATTGCTTCTTTTCCCACTTGGAAAACATCCTCTCTCAATCCGAAATCGTTTGTCAGCTTGGCTGCAATGCCTTTTATTGCAAGTTTAAATTCGGCTAGTCGTTCTTCAATCTGTTTCTCGTTCATGATTTTTTCTCCTCTTTGTTTGTTATTAATGACTGCTTTTAATTCCTGCCCTATTCCACTGGGCTGTTTTTTGGTCTGCATCTTCTTCTCCTTTCTTGTTTTCTGCTTCTTTAGTTCTTGTCTGCTTTTTGTTTTCATGAGTTCCTCCTTTTTTTGTGGTTCTGCCCTCTTCACAAAAAGCCCCATACCACTAAAGTTTGATTGAGCAATTTTGGACAGTAGAGTTGTAAGCTAGATAGACTGTCACTCCTGCCATTTTTTAAGGGAAGGATGACCTGATTAAAAAAACTTCAAAATTTGTGGAATAAATCTTGCAGTATCGTAATGTATTTCGCTTGCGAAATGCGTTACTGTTAGGCGGGGTTTTAAGAGCCATAAATTTTGTGCATCTGCTTCTTTAGAAAATTCATCAAGTTTTTTTTAAAAAAAGGGTAGGATTGACTTACTCGGGGCTAGGAGAGGGCAGGTTCCAAAAACAGGAGGGGCTTGTGCCTATGAAAACAATAAACAAGAATCTCCGTAAGTTAAACAAGAAAGGAGCTGGGGCATCAAAAACCAAAAAATAGACCAGTGATGTCTTTGCAGGTAAGGCCTTGAAGAATGGAGAGATTTTTAAGAGAGGACTCCCCTCTCTTAAATTTCCTTCCGCGTTGTAGGCAATAATGCAAAACGATCCAAAAAGGATTCTTGGTTTTTTCTGATCTCTATGATAATATTTTGGACTTTAGTTAAGTAGTTTTGAGGAAGGGAAAAACTATGAGTTTTGCAGAAGCAAGCAAGCAAGCAAGCAAGCAAGCTGCTAATAGTTGATGACGAAAAAGACATGGTGTGGCTTTTTTCTAATATATTCAAAGAAAATGGCTATGAGGTCTTTGGGTGCTATGATGGAAGTAATGCTCTAAAACGGGTCAGAAAGATAAAGCCTGGGGTAGTCTTACTAGATTACAATCTTCCTGATATGAATGGATTACAGCTATTAAAAAAGCTTCATTTAGTAGGTCGTGATCATATTAAGGGAATTATTATGGCTTCTGGCACCTCTGATCCTGAAGTTAAAAAGAAAGCAATTAAATCTGGAGCGTTTGGCTACTTATCAAAACCTGTTGATTTGGAAAGATTATTAAAAATGGTCAAAGAAGCTTTTGGTTGACAGGATGGCCCAAAAATTCTTTTCACCAGAGCTGAGAGCTTTATTTTTTAGTTTGCGCTCTTTTAGCGTAGGTACTGGGGATTCGTGCATTTTGCGAATGTATAGATTTCCCGTTCTTCTCCGGAGACAAGCAGACAAAAGCCCTGATCATAGAAGGCAAACCTGGGCGCTCCGGACTGGAAAGTGGCCAAAACCCGTCTCCCGACGAGAAAAAGTCTCTCATATTTGCCCTGCATTGCGATATCTCGGACCAGGCCAATACAGAAGTATCGGCAATTTGGGGAAATTGCCCCGCTTTTTCCAAATGGGATGCTTGGTGTTACAGCGCAAAAAATTTGCTTGACATAATTATTATGTATAATGTATGTTGTGTAAAGGAGGCAAAAACTATGAGTAATTTTCATCGAACCCAGGTCTATATTGAAGAAGTGCAAATGCACCTGCTAAAAATAGAGGCAGAAAAAGACCGTCTCACTGCTTCTGAGCTAATCCGGAGAGCAGTTGACAGGTTCCTAAAAACAAAAGGAAGAGACATTAACTGGAATAATGATCCTCTTACTAAAGCCATAGGCAAGATCCACCTAGGAGTAAGTAACGCTTCTGTTAAACACGATCAGTATTTATATGGCCACAAGAAAAGGAGCTGATGCGTGGAAAAGATTTTTGTTGATACCAGTGGTTGGGTCGGACTTTTTGTGGCAAACGACGAAAACCACGAAAAGGCAGTCTCCATCTTTGAGAATATTAAGAGGGGGAAAATGTCTATATACACCTCAGATTATGTTCTTGACGAAACTATTACAACCATTCTTGCCAGAGGAAACCATAAACAGTCTGTTATTGCCGGCAAAGTTCTCTTTACAAGCGAAATAATCAAGATAGTTTATGTTTATCCTGACTATTTTCGGGCCACTTGGGAGCTTTACCAAAAGTATAGAGACAAGCAATTTAGCTTCACAGACGTTTCTTCTTTCTCAATAATAAAAGATCTTAATATCAAGAAAGCCTTTGCTTTTGATCAAGACTTCATACAAGCTGGAATTGAATTAATAAGCTGACTTTACATCTAACCATATTTATGTATTGCTGTGTTTGTTCAAAAACCGTATTTGCCAAAAAGCTGTATATAAAATATATTTGGAAACCGTAAATAATGCTTGACAAAAAATATTCATTGCTTTATTGTTGTGAGCATGAGCCATATTATTACTATTGCTAACCAAAAGGGTGGAGTTGGGAAGTCTACTATTGCACTTAACCTTGCCTTTTCTCTGGCAGAGAATAAACATTCTGTCTTTGTTATTGATGCGGATCCACAAGGAACGCTTTCTATGTGGGCCAAAGCCCGTCAAACATTGCCTAAAGTCAGCGCCAATGTTATTGTCACACAAAAGCCCTGGGGGGCCGAAGAAATTCTTAGCCTTACGCAACCACCAAACTACGATTTTATAGTTATTGATTGTGGACCGGCCAATAATAAAATTACTAAAGCAACTCTTGTTGTTTCAAGGATTGCGCTTATACCCATATCCCCAAGTCCCCTAGATATTAATTCTGCGCGTGCTACTATAAGGTTAATACAGGAAGGTACCAGCAGGGGAGCTATTAAAGTTAAAGCGCGTCTTCTTATATCAAAAAAAATAGTGGGAACTACTTTAGCTAAAGAAGCGCGTCAAGCCTGCCAAATGCTCAAACTGCCTGTTCTAAAAACAGAAATTTCTCAAAGAATAGCCCTGTGTGAGTCTGCTATTACAGGACAATCTGTATTTGAATATGCTCCAAATTCGCTGGCAGTAAAAGAATTTATTACTTTAGGAAAGGAGATAAAAAAATGGCTAAAGCAAAGTTAAGTCAAATTGCTACCACGTGGATCGACGAAAAAAAGCCTAAAAAACATATTGAAGGAACAAAGGAACATCCAAAGAAAAAACAAACATTTAATCTTAGGGTTGATGCAATTAAACGCCTTTGGATGCAACGCATTAGAACAGACAAAACTTTATCTAATATCATAGACGAGCTGATTTTGAATCATTTGCCGGCAGTAGACTTAAAAACTTTAAACAAAAAAAGTAAATAATAAATCATGACAAGCCTGGCATTACAAAAAACAAAAGAAGAAACGCGGATGTCTAAAACAGCCGAAACACAGAAGATTAACAAAGAAAAGTCCCTGGAGCTGGTTAAGGATCCTGGGCTTAAAAAGCTGCTTACTAATATCTTAGATAAAGTTCCCCACGAAGATATCTATAAAGAAGCAGAGGAAGTCAAAAAAAAGATTATTAAGTCTCCAAAGCGGCCGGAACAAACAATTTTTTCCTTTATACCTCATGAGATGGCCAAAGTATCTATATTCTTCCCGATGTCAAAAAAAGAACTGAAAGAAGATAGAAGGTTGATACAAAAACTAGAGAATGAATCTAATTGGGGAAAAATTATTGTAGAAGGTGTAAAATTGGCAATATTTGAAGAAGATGTCTTTTTGGCTCTTATGAAAATCGCAAAAGATAAGAGAAGTTATCTCAGTGAGCCATATATGATTAAGACAACTATGCCAGAGATAGCAAAACTATTATATGGACACGCAGGTTATACAGAAAGAGTTTATGAGCTTATAATAAGATCTTTTAAGCATTTTCAATTAATTAGATTTGAAATAGCCTTAAAAGGAGATAAAAAGCCGAACGTCGAAGGCGGATCTATTGGAAATATAATTCAATCATTTTACCCTGAAAATCCCACTCGGGACGTAAAAATATACTTCAACCCTCATTTCTGTATTTATTTTTTAAAATCTATGTTTACAGGTATAAATTTTACTCTCAGAAGACAATTAAAAAAAGATGGATCTAAAGCGTTGATGAGGTTTTTAGCTACACATACCAGACCAAAGAGAATGCATCTTTTAACAGTATTAAATGCTATAAACTATAATACTAATCAACCTATGTATGCATTAAGAAGAAAATTTAAACAATTTACAACTGAATTAAAGAAAAATAAAGTATTAGGACTTAAGACAAAATTATATAGTGATGATACAGTTTATTTTGACGTCTTACAGCGTAAAAAAATCTTAGCCGAATAGTGAGGATGATTTAGCCGAATATAGAGCATGATTTAGCCGAATATAGAGCATGGTCTTGCCGAATATAGAGCATGGTCTTGCCGAATATAGAGCATGATTGGGTTTATAACCCTTTTAATTTCAATGAGTTACAAGTGACTATAGTTATAGTACTATAGTTATGATAGTTATGGTAGTTAGAAGAAAACTTATTTTCTCTTTTTTTTCAACCCCCAAACCCCCAATTTTTGGGGGCTTAACAATTTCGTAGTTTTCAGACAAAGCGAAATTTTTCATTTGATTTAAGTAATATCTTAATGTAAAATAGGATAAAAAGAAGTAGATTTCACTTCTAAGAATAGAAAGACGAAATTAAAAGGAGAAATTATGAGAGCAGAAGTAATGGGGCGGTATATCATAGCGGATCCTAATATCTGTCATGGTGAACCAACTTTTCGTGGTACACGTATCTTAGTAGCAGATGTACTTGAGCAAATTGCTAATGGTATAGATTGGGAGGTAATTATTGAAGAATGGCGTGGGGCATTAAATGAAAAAGCAATTGCTGAAGCTATACGTTTAGCTCGTGAAGCATTAGTCACCCATGTACCAGAATTAGTGGCTGAAACAGCTCATCCGTGATTATTTTAGACGAAAACATTCCTGACAGCCAACGGCGACTTCTACAAAGTTGGCACATTCATGTTCGTCAAATTGGCCATGAAGTTGCTCATAAAGGTATAAAAGATGAAGGAATTATTTTATTATTACATAAGTTGCATAAAGCAACTTTTTTTACTCGCGATTTTGATTTCTACAACCAGAATCTCTGTCATCCTAACTATTGTTTAGTTTGCCTAGCTGTTGGCCAATACGAGGCAGCTAGTTTTATCCGGCGTTTTTTACATTATCTGAAATTTAATACTCAAAGAAATAGAATGGGAACGGTATCACGAGTGAGCCATATGGGAATACGACTATGGCGACTACATACAGAGATTGAAGAAGAATTGAAATGGTCTGATGAAATCTGAGCTAATTCGCAAATTTACTAATCTCTCTCGCAGAGAAAAACTTGCTTATAACGACCTCTCTTATATTTTTAAACAGGTTCGATGTAACCTTGGTCTAAAACCTAACGGCCGAACTAAACGCCTTCCCAGGATACTTACAGATCAGGAATTATCTTCTTTTTTTGAAGTGATAGAGGATTCTTTGTTATCGCATAAGATTATGCTAAAACTTCTTTTTTATACGGGTCTACGCGTATCAGAGCTTGTGAATATAAAAATTTCAGATATAGATATAAAAAACAACAAGATTTTTGTTAACCAGGGTAAAGGATCAAAGGATCGCTATGTTTTGTTTCCGGAGGCTTTTCGTTTGGTCATTGAGGCATATTTGGCAAATTCTAATGGCAAACAGTATCTATTTGAATCAAACAGGGGGACAAAATACACACCGCGCAGAATTCAACAAGTTGTCTCAGGATACATGGAAAATGCTGGGATCAATACGGATCCTAACCGCCGTCTTGGACCGCATATTTTCCGGCATCAGTTTTTGACATTTCTCACAAAAAAGGGAATGTCGGATGCGCAGATCCAGATCATATCCGGCCACAGTACAAAGAAATCCCTGGAAGTCTATCAGCATCTTTCATTGAAGGACGTGGAGAAGGACTATCAAGAGGCATGGAAAACGTGAAAAAACAGGGAAATAAGTTGGCACATATCTTGCGACAGACAGAACCCTTCCTTAAAAAAATTTTCTTTATTACCCCAATAAGGACTTTAATTCTAATTATCTTTCAAATTATCACATTTCTGTTTTTGCCGAGAAATGTTTTTGCAATCAGCAAGATTGAAAAAATACTAAAGAATCATCCTGTTAAATTCAGTTTCATAATCTTTGGCGTTTGCGGAGTTTTTATAGGTTTCTTGTTACTATTGAGCTATTACAAGGTGGTCTTCAAGGCAATCAGTGCTCTTATAACAAGCAAGAAGAAGGCAGAAAGAACTAGAATTCCCACAGGCAAGATTAAAAATACATCCTTGCCAAATGCAAGATTGATTCTAAAAGAACCAGGAGGGGGAAACAAAAACTTTATTATAACCCCAAGAAAGGAATTTTGGATTGGGAGAGATGAGGATAATGAGCTAATTCTAAAAGACGAAATTATATCAAGAAAGCATGCAAAAATAAGACCAGAGAAAGAGGGCTATGTATTATACGATATGTTAAGTAGAAATGGGACGCGTGTAAACAGAAAAAAAATAAAAGGGCATGTTTTGAGAAATGGAGACGAGATATTTATAAGGCCTTATAGTTTAATATTTGATGAGGAAGGAGAAGAAGGTGAATAATTGGAATGGTGAAGAAAGGAGAAAACATCCGAGATATCCTTTTAGCGCCGATATTCTACTAAGATTATATGATGAATCAGGAAATCTTCTAATTCAATATCATGGCCATTGCAAAAATATAAGCCTTAAGGGTATCTACATAAAAATGCCACAAGGATATCGTGAGATAAAAGAAAAGACAAAACTTCAGGTAAAAATACCTGCATGGGGCATAGGACACTATTTAGAGCTAACTGGACAGGTGGCGTGGTGTTCACAAG
>Ga0222628_1000868_pt1 | contig 11045 bp, 11 predicted proteins | sample AntAcemetageno95_FD_179860 | JGI IMG/M metagenome (GOLD analysis project Ga0222628, IMG submission 179860) | Saline water microbial communities from Ace Lake, Antarctica - #95 | ecosystem: Environmental > Aquatic > Non-marine Saline and Alkaline > Saline | place: Antarctica: Ace Lake | collected... | reverse complement strand
CACAACATGATGGACTTGGAAGCTGAAGGGCTACCCAGCATCATGCTGCAAGACACCGTTCAAGATAAATTTGACCTGAGTATGGACTTTGCCTACCTCATTGCTGAAAGTGTTGACGAATCTCGTGAGCTGCGAGAACGAGCCAAAGATCTACCATCCGTAGCCTCAGTGGATGACATCTCAACTTATCTGCCCTCACCAGAGCAACAAGCAAAACGTCTGCCTTATATCCTGGAAATCCGTGAATTGATGTCAGAATCCAAGACCGACCTATTGCAGCTAGAGGATATCGAAATTATCCGCGGAGAAATCGAGCGTCTCGAGATGAATATCATGGAATTACAATCTATGGCTTTCTTAGGCGGCCAGGACAAGGTTTCATATCGTTGCGACAAGATAGTAGGTGGAATGGAAGAGACTCCGACCAACACAATTTTTCTCCGTTTATACGCTCTCCTGAATGATGAGCAGGTTGACGTTCTTAATATCCTTAATGGCTTCCAGGCAGGTTATGCAGAATATTTCCGAACAAGTGTACTCTCCATGGCAGGTACCGATCCTATCACACTTGAGATCCTCCCTGAGTCTATCTTAGAACGCTACGCGAATAAAGACAGGACCCTGTTTCTCTCAACCGTCCTGCCCTCGGGCAATATCTGGCAGGATCGTCTCTTTATGGATCAGTTTGGCGCTGAGCTAGAATCGGTGAGTGACAGGACCACAGGCATGCCCGTTATCATGCGGGCCCTGTTTGAGATCATTGGCCGCGATGGCCGAAATGCCGCCCTACTTACCCTGGTGCTGGTCTATCTCATTCTGCTCATTGATTTCCGTAGTTTCAAATATGCATTGATCGCCATGTTGCCCCTGGCTGTTGGTGGTATCTGGATGATCGGACTGATGCAGGTCTTTGGGTTTCAGCTGGACCTGATGAATGTCATGGCCTTACCGTTGATCCTGGGTATTGGAATTGATGATGGGATACACGTGGTTCATCGCTGGCGACTAGAAGGTCCCAGGTCAGCCTACACGGTTCTGTCCAGCACCGGCAAAGCGGTCCTGTTAACGTCCCTTACAACCATGTTAGCGTTTGGATCCATGATGTTCTCACCCTTCAGGGGTTATGCCAGTCTGAGCTGGGCTTTGATCTTCGGTGTGGGCGCTTGCTTCTTTACCACAATCATCATTTTGCCCGCTTTTATGGGTCTCATAGATAATAAGAAACCGAAGCCCTAATATTAACGACGGGACCTGAGAGATCGGGTCCCCTTTTTCAATGTCAAGGAACTGCACCATGATCCGTTTTCTCATGTTTCTACTATTTGCCTTCTGTATCGGTTATTCCCAGGAAAACCTAGAGCCGTATATGCTCACAGACTCATTGGATATTCTGGCCCTGGTGAACACACCACCTGACCAACAGACAGAACCTAAAACAGCCGTAGGGATTCATACTAGCTTTGGGCTGTCTGTCCGCAACCTCCGACAGATATCAGACCTCAATTTCGCTCTGGACACACTGGGCTACGGTCAGATACCAGAGACGCTCCTGGGTTGGTCTTTTGGAAACCGCATCGATATTGGCGATCACTGGACCGTGGGCTTTTCCTATCTCAGCAACTACTACCTCGGGGGCTACAATGCCGGCGCAACAGGAACAAGTAAGCTGACCTATTTCAATGTTATATTCGATATTGGCTACCGTTATCATTGGGGAGGCTTAACCCTCATGCCTGAGATGGGACTTGGGATTAGTTCCACAATCTTGTCCTTTAAGCCAAATGATACCAGTACCCTGAGTTGGGTTGAGTTCCATGAGAATAGCGAGTTAACCAGCGTTTTGACCCAGAACAGCTTAAGCTTATCGGCAGGATTCGGATTCAGTCACACCATTCCCTGGCTTGGGGGAAAGTCACGCCTACTCAGCCTCCGAACAGGCCTGCTTTTCAACCCTTTTGTTTTTAATAATCTCGGTGTGAATAATGGCGAGTGGTCTTTTGTGAAGATAAGTGAGGCGCCAGATGTGAGCAACTCTGGAGTATATCTCATTCTGACTATTGGGAGTGGCAAACCTTAACCTGTTTATAGTATTCCTCTTTCAGTCCTAAATTTCCTTAAAAAGACTGGCAAAAAATCAGCCCGCACAAAAGGGCTGTGCTCTGCATGTCAAGTAGATTGATGGCATTAACGCTAGAAGCATTACAATGAACAAACCCTCGATATTATCTGCATTGAATGATGCAAATGGCTCGGCCATAATATTTCTCTGTTAGTTTTAAATAATTATTGGAAAATAACTCTAATGAAAAGGAGAACTCAATTCCTTTTTGCCTACTTATTTGATTGGGAACAGGGGTCCTCGGAATATTTTAATCGGCCAAACGGTTTTATCGAAACCAGCTTTAGAAGAGTATGAATAAATTGAAAAGGATAAATATTATGTCAAAACAATGGGACAATCCACCGGAAATGCAAATTGACACCAGCAAAACCTATGCGGTTGAGATCAATACGAACAAAGGGCAGATCACCCTGGCCATGTATCCCGAACATGCACCAAAGACGGTTAATAATTTTATTTTTCTAGCCAAGGAAGGCTATTACGATGGCATCACCTTCCACAGAGTCATCGCCAACTTTATGGTCCAGGGTGGCGATCCTACTGGCAGCGGCATGGGCGGACCGGGATACCAGTTCGAAGATGAATTTGCAAACAACCCTCTAAAACATGTGGACAATGTCATTTCAATGGCCAACGCCGGTCCCGGGACCAATGGCAGCCAGTTCTTCATAACCCATGGGTCAACCCCCCACTTGGATGGTCGCCATACCGTTTTTGGGAAACTCACAGCTGGTGTTGATGTTCTGAATAGCATCCGCCAGGATGATGTCATGGAGACCGTGGTTGTCAAGGAAGTCTGAGAAGGCCTGACATCCACTTGAAGCACCCCATGCGTCGCTCTGATAGAGAGCTTTCTGATCCAGCTGCCCTCGAGCTACTGACCCGTGGAGAGTATGGGATTATTTCATCCGTTGATCAAGACGGTCAGCCCTACGGTGTGCCTGTTAGCTATGCTCTACTGGAAAAACAGCTCGTCTTTCATTCGGCACCCGAAGGTCATAAACTGGACAACATTCAGTTCAACCCTCGGGTGTCTTTTTGTGTGGTTGGAAGTACTGAAGTATTGCCCCAGGAGTTTTCAACACGCTATGAAAGCGTCATCGTCACTGGCTGGGCGGGGGCGTTGGTTGGCGATGAGAAAATGAAGGCTCTTCAGGCTTTGGTCGTGAAATATTCGCCTGGGTTTGAGAAAAGTGGGGCTGAATACATTCAGGCAGACATGAACAAAACAGCCGTTTTTGCCATTTCGCTGGACCACATCACGGGCAAAGCCCGGAAATAGCTACAATAGAATTATGATTCGTAGGATCGAACGGCTCTAATTCCCCACCGCAGAGGGAGCCAGGTGTATACTGCAGTCAACGCCAAAACAAATGCCACAATACCACCAAGGACCAGAGCTGACCCATTTGATTGATAAACATTGATCAAAAAGACCAGAGCGGTCACTGACATTGACACATAAACCAGGCTAAGCATCACGGTAATAATGCCTCCATACCCACTGCTAATCTTCATGGGGTTGGTCTCATCAAACTGAGCAAACACGGCCCCTAGCCCCAGAGAAAGACTGATCAAGGCCAGGCTGGTTAACATGAGAAACCCGCTGGCGAACAAGGCTATTTCCATCCGCTGTCCCAGAAAGAAGTTGCTGGCCAGAGCCACAATTTCAGTCAGGGTGAACAATACAAAAAATGAGAACCAAAACTTCTGGACAAAGACTTTGGCCATGGAGAAAGGGGCCATCTGAAGCATCCAGAGGGAGCGACCCTCCATACTGATCATGGGATAGACGAATCGGGCCGTCAAGGCGCTGAGCATGAACCCGGTAAATCCAAAATTAAAGATGTAAATAGCCGTTTGCCAGAAAGGCGAGAGATCGCCAAAATGTATTTTTCCCCGGGACAGATTGATCAGATACACTGCAATAAAAAAGCCCATGAGCAAGAATTGTACCCACTGCTGGGGGGTCCGCAGGAACTGCACCAGATCTTTGGATATCATGGCCCTGGCCGGTTGTTTCAAGCCTGGCCAGCTAAATGTGAAGACCCTACTCACGCTAGCCTTGCGGGCCTTCTGCCCCTGGCCCTCCATGAGTTGGTAGGTCTGAAAATAGAACCGTTGGGCCATGGCGCTGATGACTTCCCAGCCAACCAGTGCAGTGGTAATAAACAGGGTGGCGTTGAATAACCTTTCGGCCCAATTTAGACTGGCATCAGCCAGAAAGAGATTACTCAACCAGAAGCTGGGTATGAACGAAAACTGATTGCTAGACAAGTTTGTCAAATAGCGTCCCAAGGCCCTGAAATTGCTCAACCCACCGGTTAGGATGGTATCACGCTGACTTAAACTGAAATACAGATAAAAAACACCGACAAAACCAACACCCAGCAGGACAAAAAGAGTGCGCATACGCACAAACCGTGATAAAAAGATAAGGATAATCAACATCAGGCTGGCTGATACGGTGGCAATAAAAAGGAAGGGGATGATGCCGGCAAAGAAGACCAGCAAATATTGGGGAATGGTCAGGCCTTGAAGTGCTCCATAGGCCAGGGTCAAGGGAACCCCCAGGACCATCACCGCCCAGGAACTGTAGGCCAGGTTCTCTATAAACTTCACCCTAAAGATCTGTTTGGCCTCAATGGGTAGGGTCAGTAAAAAAGCGACTTCTGGAGAGCGATAGTAGGTACTAAACCCCGTCACCAGGTTCGACAGGATCAGCAAATAGAAGATGATAGACCAGCCCAGATAGACCAGCCGATCCAAAAAAACCTCGCCCAATTCTCCTTGACGAAGAAGGAATTCGCCACCGGTTAAAAAAAGACGATACCCACCAAAGATGATTCCTAAAATAATCAAACTGGAAACAGTAAGCTCAAGGCGCTTTTTCTTGAACACGCCTGACAGAAAGCCTTGAAAGCTTCTGCGTTTTATGCGGAACAATAAATGGGCTTGTTGGGTAGCGATACGATTATTTCCCGCCGTTGATCTCTTCTTCTTCAACGATCTTCAGGAAACGCTCTTCCAGGTTTTCTTTTTCTCCCGTGGTGGCCTGGAAAGAGGCAACAGTTCCCACGCCGAGCAGTTTTCCGCGGTTTATAATGGCGATCCGGTCCGACAACTCTTCTGCTACATTCAAATTATGGGTAGAGACAAATAAGGTAACCCCATTTCGGCTACGCTCTTTGAGCATATCCTTGATGATGCGAGCCGATTTGGGATCCAAACCAACCATGGGTTCATCAATCACAATGATCTCTGGCTTATGCAGAAATGCCGAGGCAAAAGCCAGACGCTGCTTCATACCTTGGGAGTATCCTGAAATTCTTTCTCCCAACCATTCTTTCATGGCCAATCGCTCTACCAGTGCATCTCGTTCTTTGAAAATATCTTTCTCGGCCATGGAGTATAACTGACCTACCATGAGCAGCAGTTCCATGCCAGTCAAGTGTTGATACAGAAAGGCCGAGTCGGGGACATAGCCCACCATCTTTTTGGCAGCTTGGGGGGATTTTTCCACATCGATCCCAGCCAATTTGATCGTGCCTGATGTTGGCGTCATGAGACCCACTATCATTTTGATGGTGGTTGTCTTTCCAGCGCCGTTTGGACCTAGAAAACTGAACAACTCACCTTTTTCAACATGGAGGCTCAGGTCATCCACTGCTTTGGTGGTTTCAAATTGTTTGGAGAGGTTTTTTATGTCTATCATATCTTCATCTTAATTATGGGCGTCTGGTGTGGAAGCATGAATAAACCACACATTGGGCTCAACATAAACACCAAAATCTTTTTCAATATCAATTTTTACCGGTTTCAGCGCACCTGGTATGATGTATTCACCTGAACTTTGAAATGAGAGTCCGGTCCAACTTTCCCACTCAGAAACCGATCCTTTTATAACCATCGCTTCTGGACAAACCTTTAAAAATTGTGCGCCCAGTCGTTCATGAACCCTGAGCCAGGGGTCAAAGCGCTCTGCTCCCTTTTTCCAGCTTAAATACGTGTCCATGTCCAATAAGGGGTAATCTGATTTGCGGTTGGGGCGGATAGGGGCAATCAGTTTATGCAGTCCAGCGTTTACTCCGAGTTGCTTCATAATGTTCACCATAAGTGAGCTTAAAGCCCGGCCACGGTAGTCTGGCAATATCTGAATGGCCAGGGCACAGAGGAGATTGGAGGACTTATTGGAACCCATTCCCGTTGACAAAGCCCAATCCCAACCAGTGTCTGGTAAGTCTGTCAACGCTTGGTCCCAGTAGACTGGAATACTATTGCCCACAGCGACCCAGCGGTCGCTCTTCTTTTCAACCAGAGCAAACTGAAAATCCGCATGCACCCGATTCATGCGAAACCAAAGTTTATTGGCGACTTCGTCATGCATCATGAATTCTGGCCAGGAGGGTAGCGAGACTTCATCAGCCTGATCAACAAAATTCTTGGTTTCGCTGGCCAGAACCAGGGACAGTTCCAACTGCTTTAGGGTTTCTTGTATACTCGGGCTAAGGGTGGGGCCGTTGGCCATAGGATTAACTTGCTGCTTCTGGCCGATTGGCCAGAAAGTGCTTGATCTGCATATCTTCTTCCATGATATGATCAAGGATCCAGCGGTTTACTAGAGCCTTAAAGCTACCCAGAATCTCGCCCATGTGGTGGGCTGAGGTAAGTTGCTGGTTCATTTCAGTGATGATAATAGCGTGCTTTTCCATATGAGCTTCTTTTTGGGGATAGCCGATCTTGGTCATAAATGCTTCTTCTCGAGTAAAATGAAAATTCACATAGTCATAGAGTTCTCTTATGACCTGCTTGATCTCCTCTGCCTCACGATTGGGGTTTTTGAAATCAAACATCCGGTTGGCGATCGCGATGAGTTCCTGATGGTCCCCATCGATCTGGCCGTCATCGACTTTCATTTCAGGTGTCCATGTGAATAACATGCATTCCTCCCGATGTCACGTAAGCCCGTTTGAGCCCTCGCGTCCTTTGCCCCCGTTTCTTGATTCATTTTCAGCGATAAATCGATAGTTTTTTCGGTCCTCATGGATGCGACCAAAATCGATCTGCATCTCTGGCCTCCACTGGAACACTTGTTTTTCCTCCGGAAAATAAGAGCAGAAGTTAATCTGGCTAGGCTGGATATCCACACCTCTGATTCCAGGGTGATGGGGGACACAACAAGAACGATTATACCAATGTCTTTGCGAGGAGCCTCAGTGACGAAGCAATCTCTCCTTGATGAATTTCTCCAAGCCACCTTGCAGATCTAACTGAACGCTTCTAACTTCGATCAATTAACAAAAAAGGTAGGTCCAAATTCATGCATAATATTTGTGCTGTCTATTTATTGACGAACAAAAATAACACAGTAATCTACACTGGGGTTACCTCCAACCTGGTCAAGAGACTGTCCCAACACAGCAACTGTGACTATCCAAATTCATTGACTGCAAAGTACAACATTCACAAGCTGATGTATTTCGAAGAATTCAATACAATTGGAAATGCAATTTAGAGAGAGAAACAAATAAAAAGTGGTTCACGAAAGAAGAAAATCAGTCTCATCGAAAGTCTAAACCCCTTGTGGGATGACCTCTCTCATGATGTCTGTGGAACCAGTTACTGATATACTTGTGAGGTCGCTTCACTTTGTTCGCGATGACGGCCCTTAATCGGGATCCTCAGGGTGACGCTAGCTAGAGTAGAACGTAATTATCCGATCCCTGTAACACTTGAGAGCTCAGCGTAACGGTCCAGGACGATATTGCGAATAGATTCATTGACACCCCGACGAAGATGGGGGTCTTCACCAATCAAGCCAAAGGCGGCCTTCCGGGCTTCCTTCAAGATGGCACCATCATACAGAATATTCGCGATCTTCAATGCCGGCAAACCCGATTGGCGAGTTCCAAAGATATCACCGGCTCCCCTGAGGCGCAGATCCTCTTCAGCAATCTTGAAACCATCCGTCGTTTCAACCATTATCTTGAGTCGGTCCAGAGAATCCTGGGTCAATTTGCGATGCACAAGGACACAAACACCCCGGTGTTCACCGCGACCAATACGTCCCCGCAATTGATGCAGTTGAGCCAACCCAAACCGCTCGGCATTCTCGATCATCATGACCGTGGCATTGGGAATATCTATTCCTACTTCTATAACGGTTGTGGAGACTAAAAGCTGAATGTCATTTTTTGAAAAAGCCTGCATGACCTGGTCTTTTTCGTCAGAGCTCATACGCCCGTGCAACAGCGCCACCTTAAAGCCTTTGAATTGGCTGGTGAGTCTGTCAAAACCCTGTGTAGCGGCCTCCAGGTCGATCTTTTCCGACTCTTCAATCAAGGGAAAAACCACAAAGGCCTGGCGACCAGCCTTTAGTTCATCTCCAATAAACCCATAGACCTTCGGCAAGGCATGGACATCGACTTTGCGGGTAATAATCTTTTGGCGACCGGCTGGAAGTTCATCCAGGATGGAGACGGCCAGATCACCATAAAGGGTCATTGATAAAGTTCTTGGGATGGGCGTTGCGGTCATGACCAAAACGTCTGCCTCAGCCGCTTTTTCCAGGAGTTCACCGCGCTGCAAAACCCCAAAGCGGTGCTGTTCATCAATTACCACAAGTTGCAGGTTTTTAAAATGAACCTTGCCCTGAATCAATGCGTGGGTACCAATAGCTACATGATAATAACCCTCCTTGAGGGCTTTGCGAAGATCCCGTTTTTGAGCTGCCGTCTGTGAACCCGTTAGTAATACCACCCGAATAGGGGTCCCATCAAAAAACGTGACCGCGTTTTGAAAATGCTGTTCAGCCAGGATCTCAGTAGGAGCCATAATGGCCGACTGGTAGCCGTTGCCAGCAGCGATGGCTGCAGCCAAAAGACTGATTACCGTTTTTCCTGAGCCCACATCTCCCTGGAGTAGACGGTTCATGGGATGGCTGGACCGCATATCGTCCCAGATCTCTTTCATCACTCGCTTCTGAGCGCCAGTAAGTTCATAGGGCAGTTTCTTGTATTGGGACTCCAAATATTGGCCAGTGGTCTCAAAACGATTTTGTTTGACGGCTTCAACCATGCTTTGTCGTCTCACGGCCAACAAGAGCTGCATAAAGAACAGTTCATTAAACTTTAACCGGTGCTGAGCCTTTTTCAGGCTTTCCAAATCCTCTGGGAAATGAATATCGCGAATGGCGTCACCCAAATCCATGAGCTCATATTCTTTTAGGAGTTCAGGTGATAGAAATTCGTTACTCTGGCCCTCAATGCCATCAACAAGTGGTCGCAACAGGCGCCTGAACCCGCGACTATCCAGGCCCGCGGATTGGAGAGCTTGCCCAGAGGGATAAAGGGGTACAATAATCCCCGTATTGATGGGGTTGGTGCCTTCCTCGTTAAGGATGTCAAAGTCTGGGTGGACCATCTGGAAGCCACCATAAAAATCGACTTTGCCACTAACGGCCACCACATCACCTTTTTTGAATCTTTTTTGGATCCAGTTGGCCCCATTGAACCAGCGACATTTGAGATAGCCCCGCTCGTCGGCAATGGACATTTCAAAAAATGATCTTTTCCGACCACGACGCATTTGTAAAGCCGTCACTTTACCCACTACCGTGGCTTGTTTATCTTTTTGAAGTTCGTTGGTAAAGGCCACTGTTGATCGATCCAGATAGCGGCGAGGAAAATGCTCCAAAAGATCGTTAACGGTAAAAAGCCCAGCTTCTGCCAGGGCTTCCGTCTTGCGGGAACCAACCCCTTTTAGGGTGCTTATCTTAGAATCATGCTGCATAGAAAATCAATTTAAGAGGGAGTCTGGAATTGGAAACTGGAAATTTGTCTCATAGGGTCAGAGACTATTTCTTCTTCAGGAAAACGGCTATGGAGTCACCTTCAGCCATCTCTGAGTATCTTCTTGTTTCCAATATCTTGAATGAGCCATCAAGGAGCTCTTTCAAAGCCTCTTCTGTATATTGCTGAAAGCCCAGCCCAGCATGTTCCTCATAACCCTCGCCATACCAAAGGGCGTGCATAGCCAGCCCTCCCTCATTCAAAACAGCATGCTGAGCTGCCAGAGATCTCCGGACCTGGTCTTTGCTTAAATGCTGGAGGACCTTGTTGGAAAAGATCGCATCAAACCGCCTGGTAGTATCCATGGTCACTGCATCCAATTGCATGACATCAGCCTCAGGATCGAGCTTGAGATAGCGTTCTACAAATAGTTTAGAGTGATCGGAGCCTGTCGCTAGATGGCGTTTCTGGAGGAGTTTGAGATCCACACCAGGACCCATTCCCAACTCTAAAACGCTGGATCCTTCTTTGAGATGGGCTGAAAGCCATTCAATCAGCTCGGCCCCGTTATAGCCTTCGGCCAGTTTGATATACTCATTCACACCTTTTTCAGTATCATAAAAACCCATTTATTCCTCTACTGATGTTGAGTCCTGAGCCGGGCTTATTTCCTGGACTGGAGCTACTGGATAACGGATAATCGTATAGTACTTGTCTGGATTGCCCTTGCCAAATATTCCGGGACCCTTCAAGTACTCTTCCTCATGAGGGCCAACGATTTTGTAACCATTGCTCTCAATAAACCGATGAAGCTTATCAACGGTGGGATTTTCGCTGGCGTAAGAACCAATATGGAGAATCTCTGCCACCATTCCATATTCCCAAACTTCAAGTTTAAGCTCAGGGTGCTCAGAGAGAATTTTTTTAGGAATCTCAGTCACTGAATCCACTAAAGGGAGGGCGTAGATTCCCAACCACTGATCTTTGGGAGTATCTAGGCTTTTGGGCCAGCGCGCCCGGGGGGCCGACATATCCATCTTGTGGGAACGCTTGAGTTTGAAAAAAGTTGAGAAGAGAGCGCCAAAGGCTTCACCCACCGTTTCATTGGGGTCACCCTCAACTTCATAAACCAA
>Ga0222628_1000864_pt1 | contig 11090 bp, 19 predicted proteins | sample AntAcemetageno95_FD_179860 | JGI IMG/M metagenome (GOLD analysis project Ga0222628, IMG submission 179860) | Saline water microbial communities from Ace Lake, Antarctica - #95 | ecosystem: Environmental > Aquatic > Non-marine Saline and Alkaline > Saline | place: Antarctica: Ace Lake | collected... | reverse complement strand
CGTTGATATAACTAAACGATTAGAGAAAGGCAAACAACACTTCGAAATCAAAGAAGTTGTATAATTCCCTAAAGTTGAATTTATTTTGTCCCTTTTATTTATAGGGATTCATAATCACAATGGAAACAACAAGAAAAAGAAAATTTACAGATGAAGAATATTTAAATTTGTATAATCAAGGAATAAGTGATACTAAAATTTCTAAAATATTTAATTGTTCTCGTAGTTCTGTTAGAATAAGAAGAATTAAATTACGCTTAATTGCAAATAATCCAAATTTCTCTGGAAAAACAATGAGTTTGTATGAATTAGAAGAAGAACAAAAAAGAAGGATTAATAGAATAACTGAAAAATATAAGCTTCCAGAGAATAAAATTAAAAGAAAAAAATGGTTAAAACAATTTTCAAAATCTTTAGAATATAGAAATAGACAAAGAAAATATAGTAACACATATAATCGTAGACCAGAAGTTAAGAAAAAGAAAATGGAGATCCGTAATTCTCTAGAAGGAAAACAAAAGCAAAAGGAATATTATGAAAAAAATAAAGAAAGAGATTATATTATTCAAAGGAAAAGATTACAAACTCCAGAAGGAAAAATTAAGCGTAAAAAATATATGAGGGAATATCACTGTGGATATTATCAAAGACCCTTGGTTAAAATAAGAAAAAAAGAAACTAATAGAATGTCATATCTCAAAAAGAAGAAATTATAATCACAATGGAAATAACAAAAGAAAAAATAAGCAAAGATGCAGACTACTATCCTTATCAGTACATCTGCAAGAAGTGTGGGGTTAGATATGGATCAGATGCCAAGAAAGATAATCATAAGTGTTTGATGTGCATCGATTACACTAGGGGAAACAATATTAAAAATGATGAAAAAGATAAACAAATTGAATATTTTAAATAAAATATTTACAATTCCAGTAGTGCTATTGGTTGGATATATAATCATAAAAAATTATAGAAAGAAACCTGATATTGAAGATATCTTTCCAGAATGTATGAGGTGGATGGTATGAAGTGCATCTCTTGTATCGATTACACTAGGGGGAAGAAGGAATGAATCTCATGCTGAAAATATCCTTCGTTATTCTAGGTTTATCTATTCTTATGATCTTAACAACACTTGCATTTCAAAAGATTGAGTTATACTTCCAAAGGAGGAAAGCATGAAAGTAGCAATCTATTTGAGAACAAGCACATCAGAACAGAATCCAGAAAACCAACTGAAAGAATGTACAAGGTTCGCAGAGTTGCGTGGATATGAGGTTGATCCTCAAAATATATTCTATGAAAAGTTATCTGGATATAAACAGATTGAAAGACCAAAATATAATTTAATAAAAGAAAAGGCAAGGAAAGGAGAGATTAATGCAGTTATTGTTTGGGCTTTAGATAGATGGGTTAGGAATAGAGATACATTGCTTGAAGATATTACTATATTAAGGAATTATGGAGTAAAAATACATTCGGTTAAAGAATCATGGTTAGAGGCTATAAATATAGAGGGTTCTTTGGGGAAAACAATTCAAGAATTTCTTTTAGGCATTATTGGATCATTAGCAGAGATGGAATCTCAAAGAAAGTCAGAAAGAGTTAAAATTGCCTTTATGAATAAGAAAGGAAATTGGGGTAGACCTGAAATAAGGGAAGTTGTTAAAGAAAAGGTCATAAATCTCCATAAAATGGGACATAGTTATAGAAAAATCCAATCTAGTGTATTTTATACAGATAAGAACAATCATCCCAAAAACATCTCAATAGGACTTGTTCATAAAATCATCTCAAATTCTAAAGGCAAAATAGATAGCAATGGAGGGGTTCAGTAAAGGACTGATTAATGAAAATGGATGAATCAATCGCATGGATTTTAATATTTATGTTAATAACCCTTTTAATGTTTCAAATAGACTACATTTGCAAGAAATTCAAGAAGAAAAAGAAAACATTTATAAATAAAAAGTAATAATTATTAGTATGGCTCTTACGATCACAGACTTTTCAGATAAAGCAGAACAAATTATAAAACAATTCAAGGAAATTTGGAAAATGAATAAACCACAAACTGTTAATAAATTAATCGAATCTGTCGAGGGAGTTAAAGAATAATGGTTGATCTTTCTACATTTACTGGATCATTCGCTGGATGGGGAGGAATGTTACAGTCTGGTGCGTTCTGGACTATCGGAGCAATAATAATTCTAACAACTGTATTTCTATTCTATGGATTTATGCAGAAGAAAACAAAGCTGAAATATAATTGTCTTGAAGTTGTAAACTTTGGTAATGGTAAAGTCGGAATGAATAAACTTCGATGTGGAGTTTTCGGAACTAAAACTTTTATGAATAGTGGACTGTTTGATTATGGATCAGAAAGAGTTATTATGACCGACGATGGAAGAAGAATCCTAGATGCAACAACTGATGATCTCCACGATATTATGGGAAAGAGGGGTTTTATTGTTAGAAGAAAAGATGACGATACTAAAATATTAGTTCCTATTGTTGCAGTAAAGTTTAAGAACGAACATTTAATGTTTGAGATCGCTCCATCTGATTTCAGAGATACATCAGTATCTATCCTTGCAGAAGCTTCAAAAGAAACTCAAAGCACATGGGAAAGAATCCTTCCATATATTGCAGTCGGACTTATTGTTGTATTAACAATCATCTCTATAATTATCAATCAGCAAATGACAAATAACACTGTCGATAAAGTCGGAACAATGTTAATTCAAGGATGTTCAAACGCTGGTGCTTCTGTTGTTGGGGTATCTCCATAATGGACAAGTCATATATATATTTACAATGGTTCGGTTTATTCGTAGCCTCGTGGCTGACATTCCAATCACTAACCCTTTATGGAGCAATACCTATTGAAAGTTTTGGCTGGGTATCTTTCTTATATTATATAACTGGAATGTTTGGTTTCGTTACAGCATTGATTATATTTAGGGAGATAGAAGAATGAAAATCACAAAGAAAAAATTAGACCGAACAGTATCTATAGAAAGAATACTAACAGAAAAAGACAAAAAATTATTGGAAAAAATAAAGCTAATTAGAAAACAAAAGTTTAGAAAGAAAATGGATATATTATCTGAAAGTTTAAGACCAGTATTAGGTCTAATTGGGATGATAATTATTGGTTTAATATTCCTTCTTGCAGAAATAGGATTATTGCTATTAGCTGTTGTCATGAATTTCTCGGTTGAAATAACTATTTTTCTCTTTTTATCTATGTTTATGATATGTGTATGTCTTTGGCATGATGCATTTATCCAGTATATGTATAGGAGGAAAAAATGAAGGAAGATCAAAAATGGGTTAAACTACAACTAGAACTTCAACATGGAGTTAAAGCTGAAATCCTAATCACAGATAATGTTGCAGTTATGACATCAGACAAGAAGGGATTAATGAAACAGAATTACGAACTAGAAAGAAAACTAGGTAATGGAAGGGCTGGTTATGATGCTAGACATGAAGCTTATGTTGAAAGATACGATGGATGGTCACTTGAAAAGATTGTAAAGAAAGTCACTAAAGAAGTTAAAGGTTCAATAGTAACTCAAGAGGAAGGAATATGATGATCCCTTCAATGAAGAATGTTTATGGAATTGCTGGAGGTTTACTTTCAATTTCTGTCATGGCTAATATATATACATTAGTTAGTGGCTGGGGAATAATGGATGTTGCTTCAAGAGTATCATATAGTTTTGCTAGTGTTGGGTTTCAATCTCTAATCGTTTTAATGTTTGTTGGATTATATATCTCAACTCCCAATGTTCCAATAGTTATTCCACAATTCAAACCAAAGACAGTTGATAATACTGAAATGCTCGAGTTTCTATCAGAGCAATCAAAACAAGGAGGAAAGAAATAATGAGTAGAAAAGGAGAAGAAGAAGTTGTTGAGAATCAAGAAGAACCTAGAATAACAGTCGTAACAGAACAGCAATTAGTGATCGCAAAACTAGATGCTATTTTAATGTTGTTACAAGAGAAGAATAATTAAGAGGATAGTGATAAACTAATTCTGAATTTGGATTCATTTCCATACATAATTCGCATGGTGTAAACAATAGTTGAGCCTTTCCAAAGGCTGATAGCCCTTGATTTACTGCGAATAAACCCAGCCCTATTATAATAAGCATCAAAATCCCTATTATAATATACTCTTTTGTTTCCATGTTGTTCTGTATTATATATATTCTCTTTCCATCTTTCGATTAAAACTTTTAATCAATACTTAAAACTTCTAATTAATAATTAAAACTTTTGAGTAATATAACAAGTTATCCTTATTTGTTCGCTATAACCTATAACTGTCTTAATATCTTGATTTTTCTAGGGAAATAGTCACTTTTTGACCAAATATCCCTTCTTTCTAATTAAAATGACGCTTTGATATATGGACTGATAAGCTTTTCCTTGTAACTCTGCGATCTCCTTTGTATTCTTTCCAGTATTCAAAAGATTGAATATTTCCATCTGTTTTTCGGTCAAATCCTTTCGTGCATCCTTCTTAACCTTGTCAGCCTCGATCTTATCGTATTCATCCGAGAATTGTTGAGTTAATTCAGATAGGAAGCGAACTTTCTTTGCTTCATACTGTTCAAGAAGATCATTTGAAGGCAAACCATAATTTAACCTATGAAGCTTAACTGATCTCCCACCTTGAACGATCTTTGGATACTTCATGTAGCTTTTACCAGAACTTTGTGCAAGTTGATGAAGGAATGGTTTGATCTTGGCTAATTTCTTGTTGTGGTCGATGGAAACAGTAACAAAATGAGCATGAAGTAATAATCTGCTACTCTTTTGCAACATTGTTAAGACTGGAAGGTTGAGAATCAATCCAACATTCATTGATCTAAAAGATTGCATTGTATAGTTCATCATCTTGGACATCTTGGACTGGAAATCTAATGCACCCATATTAACTCCAGCTTCTTCGAAGATTAATAGTTCTCCTTTCCTTAATTTTCCAGAGGACAACCTTTTCATAGCTTCTCCGTTGCTGAAACAAACATTCTCTATGGGGAATGGTTCATTAAATGTTTTTAGATAATGATGTTCTGCGATCTTCATTGAAATATAACTTTTCCCACTTCCAGTTGATCCAGTAATTGCAAGGATGATATTTTTGTTCTTGCTAAATCTATTTTTAAAGAAACTATTGGTAAATTCTCCCTCTTGTAAAGCTTGTCTTGATTTAATAGCCATTTATCCTTCCATCAGCGTTCCTTCATAGAAATCTAATCGTTTAGTCAGCAAGTTTAATTCCTCAAGAACATTTCTATAATGATCTATTTCTTCGCTGATAAAAAGATTGCTATAACTATAATGAAGATTAAATGCTCCCTTTAATATTCCTCCAAACTCTTTTACATACGAGGTTCTAACATTATAAGGTAAATCGTTAAACCAGTCATGCTCATTCTGGATATATTGTTTCTTATCTGTCTTGATCTTTTCTAATATTTCTTCTATCTTTTCTTTTGCATCTTTATCAAAATCACATATCATAAAGTTCTTACAAGTCTTAACACTTTCAATAAATACTTTCCTAGAATCTGGAATCCAAACAGATAGAGAATTTCCCATTCGATCCTTTCTTGTTTGCATCCTTCCCTCGATCATCTCAACACTTCCAGCTTCAACACACTTTCTTAAACACTGCATTATTAGTTCTTGATGGGAGAAGTTTTCCTTCTTTGGTGCATAATCTTCAACATCTTGTATTTCTAAATCTCCAGAATCAAAAGTCATACTAATAATTATTACTTTTAATATATAAATCTTTTGTTACACAACATTTAAATATAACTGGGAAGTAGTTAATTCATAAGTATACTATAATAAAACATTTAGTATACTACAAAAAGATATGGGATTATGGGACAGGATAAAAAGATATATTCCGAGAAGGAAAACACCGACGCCACCAACGATTGTTTCTCCAAGAGCAGAGGGAACACCAGCACCAACTCAAAAACAAACAGCAATAGTTGTTGAAAAATCAAGAGTAAAGGATTCATCAAAACTTCCATCAAATGTTCGTGTCGTTTCAAGAGGAGGAGGTTCATCTTCTCCAGCACAACAACAACAAACTTATTCTACAACAGGGGATACTGGAACTGGATATAATCCAGCAACCAGAGTTCAAGAAGGATCAACGCAACAACCAATTCAAAGAACAACAATTTCTGCATCAACTTCTAATGTCCCACAACAAGAATATAATTTATATAAAGAAATGTCTGCAAAAGAAAAGACTGGATCAGTATTCGGAAAAATAACATCTGCAAGTCTTTGGCGAACTGCTGGACAACAATTAACAGGGACAGGAGTTTATCAATCTCCTTCTCCATTCAAGGCTATCGGAACTCTTGCTTCTCCTTTCCAAGCATATTTCCCATCCAAAAAGGGAGATGCAATCGAAATTCCAGAACAAACATTGAGGGGTGGAACAATGATGTATGATAATACTGGAAAAGGTCATGCTCAAGTTCTAGTTCCAGAAACAACGAAGTTTGAGAAGATGCAACAAGATGCTTTATTCGATCCAACATTAAATGTTCCAGCAAATGTTAAACAAGAAAGATTATACACTGGAATCTCTGATGATCTAATTGTCAAGTATCAAGGACAAGCAGACGCTGGAATGGACATTGAAAAGGTAAACAAAGATTATAAAATAGAAGTAGACACACAATATAAGGAACAATTATCTTCTTTAAACATGGGAGGTTCTGCTCAATTCAAAAAGAAATATGGCGAACTATCAGAGTATAGCACAAATGTTCCAGTGATTGCTTCAACAACTGCTGGTCTTGGATTATCTGTTGTTGCTCCAGTAACTGCTGGTGCTTTATTTATGGCTGAAGGACAGAGCATGGGATACGAAGGAATCTCCGAAAAGAATTATCTTAAAGCTGGTTTGGGTTTCGGACTTTCCACTGTTGGAACTTATGGAGGAGTAAGAACAATTGCAAACCAAGTTACTGCTTTAAAGATTGCAGATTTAACAGGAAAACAAATTCAATTAAATTATGGAGGAAGAATAATGAAAAATGGAGTTGCCTTCGATAAATTCAAACATGATTATTCCATTGGACATTCAAAATTAACTCAAGAAGGATTTATGAAATCCTCAATGATAAAAGGAACAACAGATAAGTTTCAAACTATTGGAACATTAAAAACTAGAGCATTAACAACTGATTTTTATACAGGAAAACAAATTATAGTTGGTTCTGGTCAGTCTTTATCTGGAAGTGGAACTATTATTCCAATAAGCAAGAAATTAGGTTATGCTCCAGCAACGACAATTAAAGCAAATACAGACTTCACTTATTCTTTAGTTGGAACTCCAAAAGGATGGACTGGGGGAGCAAAGATATTTACACCAACAGGAGAAAGTTCAAAGGGAGTTTTCGGAGGAATCACAGTTGTAGATAAAACATTAACAAAATCATTTACTGGAAAGTTAGGTTCAACAACGGTTGATGTTTCAAAGTATGCTATAAGTAATCTACAATCACAATTTCCAGTGACAGATGTAACTTTCTTAAAGCATATTAAACCAGCAACTTCAAGTGTTGTGTTCTCAACTTCTGGTGGAACAGCATTAAAAACATCTTCTGCATTTTCTCCAGCAAGTTTAATTCCAGAAGTAAACACGCTTAAATTATCTCAAGGCACATTTACAAAACTAGGTTCTGTTTCAACTTCTGGAAGCAAGGGATTTATTCAAGGATCACTTTCAACTGGTTCAATGTCCCTTCCATTATTACAGGGAATGAAAGTTCCAACAATTACAAAAACAGATACTAAACAATCATTCAAAACTAAACAGATCACAAAGTTTATTCCAGAATTTGATTCTGGAGTTGTAGCTGATCCAGTTGTTAAATTTGTCCCAGCAACAGGAAGCCGAGTTTCAACAAAGATTAAACCAATAATTAAACCGATAGTAGAACCAATTATAAATGTAGTTCCTCCAGTTAGTGGGAGAGGATTTACTCCAGCACTTCCAAAACCTATTGTCCCAATAGTTCCATTCATTCCTTTCTTTAATTTCGGTGGTGGAACTCCAAAAGTATTGAAGGGAATTAAATTATCTGGAACTAAAGCAAAAAGATATACTCCTTCATTTGAATCATTCGTATTTAATATTAAAGGATCAAAACCAACAGGAAGGGAAATGGGGATAAGAACAAGACCAATAACAAAAGGGTTTACATTTGGAACTAAACTTCCAAAGTTTAATTTTAATTTCGGAGTAAATCCAATTAAGAAAAGAAAGAAAAGGAGAAAGAAATGAGCAACTATCCAGAAGAACAGGGACAGGGACAACAGCAATATTCTTTACCATCTGAAAAAGCTGATCTACTAGATAAGATTAGACCAGATCAAGTTGTGGAAGAAATATTCCATAAACTTCTTGGAGAAAGATTCATCAATGGAAGTTGGGTTAAAGTTCCACAGTTACAAGGTAGAGCCTTATCTTTAGCTGGAGCATGGGATATTACAACTTTAATGACGCCAGTATCTTCTCAAAATGTTTCTCTATCTAAATTAAAAGATGCAGAGATTAGAACAAGAGCCATGAATATTTCAAGAACTGCTCAATGTATGTGTTTAAGAAATTGGAAAGAATATGGAATAAAGGGAACTGATCAATTAAGATTTGTCCATGAGTTAGTTTTCTCAAATACATTCATAACTCTTAAACAACCAGAAGGAGAAGGAATCAGAAAGATGTTAAGAGATACAATGTCTGGAGAAATCTCCACAACAGAAGATCAATCTGGTGGAATGGTAAACTTATTTAGACGATGAAGAAACAATTAATAATTATCGCATTTGCTTTATTATTAGTCATGCCTTTAGTTTCTGGTGCAACAGTCCAAGTATCCCCAGTAGATTCTTTAACTGTTGTTTATCCTCAATTTGAATCATTAAAACAAAATACTTCTTTTACAATAGATGTTCATGTTGATAATATTACACAGATATTAAATGGTGCAGAAGCTGAATGTTATCTCTATTTATATAATGAAATTGATGGACAATTAATGGAAGGACGTTTTACTCCAATAGATAGAATTTATCAAATAAACATATCTGCTGGAAACTTTACAAAATTAATCGGATACCAATATGTTGTTCATTGTAACACCACGAGCCAAACAGGATTTGCAAGTGGAAGGTTTGATGTAACAAAATCTGGACAGCCAACTCCTTCTGGATCAGTTAAAATATTCTTTATGTTGATGTTCTTAATTTGTCTTGGATTCTCTATCTATCTTATATTATATAATATTGGTCATGTGATCTCATTAGACTTTGATATAATTGATGTTGCATTTAATTGGGGAGTTTACTTTGTAGTTTTCGCATTGTATGGATTTGAAACTTTCTATATGGGTAATGCTATGATGGAAACAATGATGTTATGGTTCTTGAGTATCGGAGGATTAACTTTAATCTTCTTCCCATTGTTAGCTTTGATATTAAGTTTAACAGTTGGAACATTAATGAAGGGAAGGTTTAACATGACACCTCCAAAAAGGTTGAAGTTTAGGAGGGGAAACTAATGTCCGTTAAATATAAACCAGTAAAGATGCCGAGAGAAGCTTATGATAATTACTTGAAGAAAATTAAATTAATGGAAGAAACAATTAAAAGAGATACAAGGAAAAATGTCAAGATTCATTTTACAGATGGAGTTAGGTTTCTATCTAAAAGACCAGTCTATTTAGAGAATCAAGAACTTGTTGAATATTTTATTAAGAAGAAACGAAATAGGGGAAGGTGGATAAAATGAAACCTTTCGGAAAGAAAGCACAAATAACCAGTATGATCTTCTTCTTTGTAATCTTTATTGGAATCCTTATCACTTCCGTAATCATGTTAAGATTAACAAATGAAATATTAACTCCATTCCAAGCACAGATTGGAAACATATCTGCAACTGCTGGTGCAACAGTTGGAGCAATACAAGATACCACAACTCATTGGTGGGATATTGCAGTCGTTGGAATCCTATTCATAAACATTATACTATTATTTGTGTCAGCGTTCCTAGTAGATATACATCCAGCTTTCATACTGGTTTATATAGTCGGAGTATTCTTCATGTTTGTATTTGGAAACTATGGACTTTCTGCACTTGATGGAATCTGGAATGGAATGGCGACTGCAACAGAACTTGCACAATCTCCAATGCAACTATGGTTAATAGGAAACTTTGGGATAGTCATGCTGGGAGTGGTAATATTATCTGGAGTTGTCATGTATGCTAAAATGAAGTTCATTGGTGGAATGGGAGGCGAAGGTGGTGCATAAAATGGAGGAAATCATGAAAACTAAAGGCACTTTTAAGCCATTTCTAGCTATGCTTTTAATCTTTTCCGTAATAATGTTCATGCCTTTGGCGTCGTCTTTAGGGGAAAAAACTGAATTTGATAAAGATAAACCAATCAAGGGACAAATAGATATTGTTGATAATTGGGGACTACCATTTATTTCTACAAAGAAAGCGACTTACTTAATTACAGATTGGACAGATCAATGTGTTCAAGATTGTTATGGAGAATTTTTAATTGCTTTAGAACAAACAGATAAGATATTTGATGGGATGAAGTTTAAGGATAAAAAAGGAGAAGAAAGAAATAATAACTTTAATGTTTACTTAATAGAGGAGAATGGAGAAGAATACCAAGTACAACTTTATGAGGCTGTTTGTAATGATGTTTGGATTGAGGGAAATGAAACTAATTCTACTGAAGGATATTATCAAGAACAATGTGTTCAAGTTGAAAATGGCTATGAAACAAAATACAGAGAAAGCAAAACACTATATGACTACTCTCCTTTGAAAGCTGGAATTTACAAGGCTAGATTAGAAGTCAAGAAAGATGCAATGAGTTCAATAGATGCTATTCCAATTGCACAAGGAATTGATTTAGAAGAATGGGCTTGGTTCAATGCAAGTTGGGAATATAAAAGAGAATTAACAAATATCACAGATTCTTTTATTACTTATTTTAACATAACTTATGATTCAGA
>Ga0222628_1000860_pt1 | contig 11133 bp, 2 predicted proteins | sample AntAcemetageno95_FD_179860 | JGI IMG/M metagenome (GOLD analysis project Ga0222628, IMG submission 179860) | Saline water microbial communities from Ace Lake, Antarctica - #95 | ecosystem: Environmental > Aquatic > Non-marine Saline and Alkaline > Saline | place: Antarctica: Ace Lake | collected... | reverse complement strand
AATTAAGGACAGGGTGAAAGTGGGTATAAAATTAATTTCTCATACTCCGTCTAGCTATCCTATTGTTAATGAATTTGCTCTAATTTTCAAGGGCGATAAGGAAAATTTGTTAAATGAAAAAATCTGAAAATAACAATTTAAAAGATAAATTTGTTTGCGAATTTTATTCTACTCTCATAATGGGAATTATTGAATTAGATAGATTGAGTTCGTCTTCTAGTAGTTTGAGTAGTCAAAGTAGCTTGTCTTCTAGTAGTTTAAGTAGTCTATCGTCCAGTAGTAAAAGCAGCTTGAGTAGTTTGAGTAGCCAAAGTAGTCTATCGTCCAGTAGCCAAAGTAGCTTGTCTTCTAGTAGTTTAAGTAGCTTATCGTCCAGTAGCCAAAGTAGCTTGTCTTCTAGTAGTTTAAGTAGTCTATCATCCAGTAGTAAAAGCAGCTTGAGCAGTTTGAGTAGCCAAAGTAGCTTATCGTCCAGTAGCCAAAGTAGCTTGTCTTCTAGTAGTTTAAGTAGTCTATCATCCAGTAGTAAAAGCAGCTTGAGCAGTCAAAGCAGCCTATCTTCCAGTAGCATAAGTAGCTTATCAAGTCTTTCAAGCAACCTATGTCCAAATGATATTAGTGAACTTACAACAACAGTTAGAGATGATATAGAATTTACATATGATAGAAAATTGGCATTAGAAGTTAATGATAGTGCGAATAAAGATAATTATATAATGTTGTATAGCGGAGATACTACTGAGCAAAGTTATGATGATGTTAATAAATTCTATGGAGATGATACAAATGTAGAAGAAGTTACAGCCAATGGATATTGTCAAATAACAATTAATGATAATCTTTATTATATACCTGTTTATAGTGGTGCAAATACAACTGATTGTTGTTCTAATTTATTATCTGAAATATATCCTTCCAGTAGGGTATACGAATTTGTCGGTTATGCATTGATTAAAGTAAATGGGGCTTTATTGGTTTATACTCCTGTTTATACGGAAATAATTAATAGTTCTAGTTCTAGTTATTCAAGCAAGAGTTCGGTTAGCAGCTCATCTATTAGTTCCAGTAGCGAAAGTAGCCTATCGTCCAGCAGCTTGAGTAGTCTATCTTCCAGTAGTCAATCAAGTCTTTCAAGCAATCTATGTCCAAATGACATTAGCGAACTTACTGCATCAATTAGAGATGATATAGAATTTACATATGACAAAAATCTTGCATTAGAGGTTAATGATAGTGCAAATAAAGATAATTACATAAAACTCTATACAGGAGATACTGGCGGACAAACCTATGATGATGTTAATAAATTCTATGGAGATGATACAAACACTGACGATTTAATATCTAATGGATTTGTTTCTATTACTATTAATTCTTCTACATATTACATCCAACTATATAGCGGAACAAATACGACAGATTGTTGCTCTAATTTAGAGGGAATAGAAGAAGATGAAAGCGGAACATTCACATCTGCAGGACTTGTATTAATTAAGGTTAATGGAGATTTATTGAGATGGGTAAGAATTTATAATAGTTTAAATTCTTCGTCTAGTAATCCCTAAAGGAAAAAATCTAAAAAAATATGAAATAAATAATATTAATCAATTGAGTTTTACCTCCCATGCCTTTAGAAAATAACAAATTATTTAATGTCCAATTAGCAGATAAAAACTACGGAGTCTTTTTTTATCCGAAGAATGATGTTGTATTTTCTGCAAATAAAATTTACAAAATATTTACTGTTTTTGAATCCCCATACATAGATGGTGGGGAAAATGGTTTTGTTTCGTGGAATAAATTAAAAATGAATTACAATAAATATAATGATAATGAAATATATACTTATATAAGAGTGTCAAATAATCAAGATTCGAATCTTGCTTGGAATGGGCCATTTTTACAACAAGAATATGATATATCAAATTTTAATCAGCAATTTATACAAATAAGGATTGTTATGTCAGCTAATTATTTAAATATTATAAGCCCCATATTAAATTCTGTTAATCTTAGCTATTTTAAGTTAAGTAGCGAAGAAAAGTTTTTCACAAAAACATTTAATTTGGGGTTTAAACCAAAAAATATAGTATTGACTTATAATGGCACCATTCCCGATTCTACTATTATCCAGTTTGCGGTTTCTGGCAAAGATAGCGTGAATTCTAGCGATTATCATGTTATTAACCCAAACTCTACAGAAGACATTGGTGAAATCCCAGATTTGACCAACAAAATAAAAATTATGGTTTCTGGCGTTGGAAATAAAAATGTCCCCTTTATTATTGATGAATTTTCTATAATGCTTTCTGGGGACAAACAGGCAATTATAACATGAGACGCACAAATACATACCAATTAGAAAATTTTGAAACTGGAAGTTTTTATTACGCTTCAAGTGATTATAGAAGATTTACAACGCTTGACTATAATCTAAAAACATATATTGGTTTAGTTGGCAATGGTGTTTTAAGGGGCTGGGATATCAAACAATTATCTTCTAGAACAATAAAAATAAGTCCTGGATGCGGATTTATTAGTGGGCTATATACAGAAAGTCCATGGATTATTGACCCTGCCACCAAGGAGCCTAAAAGAAAATCAAAAGCAGTTATAGACGGAGATGACATATTTGAAGAAATCCCTGGATGGTCTTCTCAAGGTGCAAATGATTGGGTTGGTGGTTTTTATAATATAGGTGGGTCTAGAACTTACGACGTCTTAGTTTTTGATAAATTGGGACCTGACGGAGAAGATAACAATTTTGATGGTGTTATTGATGGCGTTTTGCAACCTCACTATAAAGAACCACCTGATGACTATTTTACTAATCCTTTCGTTAAAGCTATCTCCACATATTTAACCACATTTTATTTGGAAGACGATACTGATAATTATATCTTTGCTGAAAAGGTTAGTATGAATCCAAATGAAGTTTTTGCCAATTTCTTTGTTTCTCAAAATGATGTTTCTAATGAAGATAATTTACTTTTAGCCACAATTAGTGTAAGAGATGGTTCTATTTTAAAGATAAGTTATGACGGGGTTTTAAGGGCAAAAGCTTTAGAATCTGCTACAGAAACAATTACAAAGCAATTGTTAAAACAACATATTCACGGTGGTTCTGAAAATTGGGACCCTCCAAGAATAAAACTTGAAACAGACATAAGGGAATGTTTTTTTGTTGGCATTAATAATAATAGCAATATATTTAGGTTAGAAACAGAAGATGCTGATTTCATTAATGGTTGTGTCTTTGCAATTTTATCTTCTAATGAAACAGAACAAACAGAAGATGTCAACCATAGTCATTATTATGAGATGGATTCTGATGGAAATGGTTTTACACATTATATTTATAGTACTGAACCTATACTATCTAAAAACTTTCATTATCACACCATATTGACTAGTACTGTAGCGGGTGAAACTGTTACATCTTTAACATTGGTTGGAAGTAGCGATGTTGTCCCCCACACTCATACGGTTAACAAAACTAGCGATATTGAAAATTTTGATGATATTGTTGTTAGAATAAATAATAAGGTCATTAATGCAAAATATTATAAAACTTTTGTGAAAAATGGGGTTTCTTTTGTAGTTCTTAAAAATAATCTTTCTAGTTTCAAAAATGGCCAATACATATCAGAATTTGGGCTTATAGATAATAGCACATATTCGTTCCAAAAAGAAAGTAATAATGTTGCTCGTTTCGTTTATGATATGATGGCTGATTTTAATAATAAATTCCAACATGAAACTTCTTATACATCTCTGGATGGAACAAGCAAAAAAATAACAATTAGAACGCCATTTACTTTCCAAACAAATACAACTTCAGCAAATCTAGAAAACGGCGAAAGTAACTATATTTTAGCAGACCCAACCCCAGTCAATGTATGGCCAGCTGGAGCAAACGGGTCTGTATTTAAATTTTTAAGTGCTAAAACTGATTTATTTATACAGTCAATTGTTGTTACAAGAAACCTAACCAGCAATGATAATGAAGCAATGTTTTTCCCCAATGTAGCTAGATTTACCACCGTTACAGCATTAGAAGCCACTAAATCTGAAGAAGTAAAAATAGAAATATTAAAAAATGTAGAAGTTACAAAATGGTTAAGTTCAAAAAATATTTTCTTTATTGACGCTGAAAATTTTAAAAAGGGAATGTTTTTGCCAGAATACATACCTTTTATAAATCATATAGAGTATTTTTCTAGAAACTTTGCCCTATATCAATTTAATACATTTAGCAACGACAGCTCTGACTTTAGAATTGTTCCAATATTGGCTTCATCAAATAAAGACCATTACCATAAAGTTTGGGTAGATAAATATGGCAATGGAAAAACAAGCGGAACATATATTGATGACCAAATAGTTGTATCAGAAACAGTCCAAATTACAGTTGACACAGTAGTAACAGAAGAAACTGTTTTGGTGGAACATATTCACGAAATTAAAAACGGAATCGTAATGGGGGCAGTAAGTGCTGGGCTAAATCAATATAATAGCGATGTGGCATCATTATCTCACAACCATCATCTCATTAAAACCCCAAACAATAATTCCACATCTGTTTTTTATGTGGGGGATGATAAAAATGGTAATATATTTCTTGGAACATCAAATGGCTTATTAAACAAACCAACAAATAAAGGTTATGAAATTACTATAGAAGGAAATGCGTATTATTATGAAGTTGGTGATTTGCAAATTTCTTTGTTAAAAGCTACTTACCAAAACTTTTTATGCACACAAAGATACGCCTTATTTTCTTCCGCTTTCGTACAAGCACTCCCCACTATAGTTGTTGGAAGTGAAGTGGCAATTCCAGCAATCTTTGTTTTTTCAGAAGAAGAAGCCACATTAAATACAGACGGAACAACAACAATAAAAGATTCAAAGGTATCAATAGAGTCCAACATTATAGTGAAAATTGTTGATATATTTCCAACATCTGATTTTAATAGAATAAAGTCGTCTACTTACGAAATGTATGATGCAGAAGATGAAGAAATTTTATACGAAAAGGCAGACGAAACAATCACAACGAAAGTGGATTTTCATAAACAATCAATATGGAGTGGTTGTTTGTTGGATGATGGCAGTAAATTTTTCATAAGCCAAAAGAAAATAATTAGAAGCGTAGTTAACGAACAAGGAGAATATTGGGAAGAAATTATCATAACTACAAACCCATTTAACATTGCTAGAAAAATAATAAAAAATGGAAATTATTTTTTGGTTTGTGGGGATAATGGAGTAAAAACATCCACCATAATTAATCCTTCTTCTTTTGTTGATACTAGTTTAGACCTTGATGCTTATGATATGATTCAATCTTCGTCTAATGTTGTTTTAGCTACTACAAAAAATGGGTTATACAAAACTAGTGACAATGGTTTTACTTGGGATGTAGTTTTAACAACAGCCAATTTAAAGGAAATAACAAGAGATTATGCTTTGGATAAAACAACTATAGAAGATGGTCATTTCCACTACTTAATGACAGATGTTAATGGTGATGGATATACTTCAGATCCCTATTTGGAAAGCGGAAGTCCATATCCAATCCAACACATTCACGAAGTTAGTAGCTGGACAATAAAGAACAACCTAGACCACAACCACGACATTATAAGTACTTTGTTTTTTAGAACAGATGCCAATAAGATATTTAAAAGTATAGATTCGGGTAGCAATTGGGTTGATATAACTGATATTCCTTCTCAATATAGTGTTGAAACAATTTTTACTGCTTTTGGCTATCTTTTTGTTGGAACATTTGATAAATTAATATATTATGACGGAACCGAATGGATAGAAACTAGTGTAATAAATAGAGTTTTTTCTTTTAACTGGCTTCATAATTTGAATGGATTTTATATTGGATGTGATAATAAGGTTTATGTATCTTATGACGGAATTGTTATAACAGAGCATATTTCCTTTGATGAAGATTTGTTGCCAATATGCTTTGTTGACCAGCAGGAAACCAATAATGGATTTGTCTATAATAATTTAAACCAATCTATCAATTTCAAAAATATTCTTTCCATATCAGCGCTTGTTACCACTTCCCAAAACTATGATTTATTATTATCAAAGAAATTAGACGCTTCTGTTCCATATAATATAGTCATTAACAACTCTACAGTATTGTCGACTAAAGACGATATAGATAATAGGGAAGCTTCTGGTTTTAATTTCGACTTCAACACAAAGACGGGGCTAATTGATTTTGGTGCTAAAACTACACTTTCTTCCAATATTAATTACGGTGACGAAGAAATTAATATTGAATCAAGTGTTGGGTTTGAAGTTGGAAAAGAAATAATAATTTATAAGACTGAAGAATTTAAACTTACAGGATTGGTTGGCACAACAGAGAAATATTTTTGGCAAAAAGAAATTAAAAGAAAAATAACTTCTGTTTCTACTGGCACAATAACTACGGATATCCCAATCTATGATAATATAGATGTGGCTTCCAATGTTAGACAAATATATAAATTAATAGAAGAACCAGATGTTGTTGCTGTCTATTATGAAACTGCTCAAATAATAAATATAGGGGTAAAAACTCACGAAGAAATAGAAGATTCGCTTTCTAACAAGAGTATAGATATGCCATTTAAGCTTTCTGAAGTTTTGTTAAACAACTTTAATCAACTATCTTTATATACAAAATACGGACTTCCAGCAATAGATGATAACTTCAAAAATTGGCAATCCTTCTTTATGAGATATGATAGGGGTTTAACAGACGAAAACTACATAGGCAAGTTTTTTGACATAACACAAAGTAATCTGCAAAATTCATCTATTTTAACGGGAATTTTTAACCCATTATTGTCGTCTTCTATCAACAAGGTTTATTTTGGAAGAAACGATTATAAAGAAATGGTTTTCGCTGGAACAAATAACGGGTTATATGCAACTATACCCAACGATAATTTTAATAATAACTGGTTCCTTGTCCCAAGCAATGTATTTGGCTCTATTTATGACATTATGAGCCTAAATAATTACAATGTTCTCGTTTTGTCTGAAAAAGGAGCTTTTGTTAATCAAGATAGTGCAATGACAGATTGGCAACCATTATCAGATGCAATAAGTGGAAGTGCATTTTTTATAAAATATAGATGGATAAACTATGGAGATACAGAAAGCAACGATTGGTGGTCGCAATGGTTTTATGAAGAAAATATAAAAGATATAGATTTAACAAACTCATTCATATTGGGTGGTAAAAATTTTGTTGCGATCTCCAACAATAATGGCGACTCCTGGACGACATCGTTGCTAAAAGACAATAATGGTAAATATTTTACAAATTATAATGCCACTACATTCCTGTCCCTATCTATTGGTTCTGCCTTATTAGTACTAAATAATGTCTCTCAAGAAGGTTGTTCATTAAGAAATTCAATATTGGAAACAAACGGCATTGGGGACGAATGGAATAATGAAATTTTTAGTTTCCCAGGATATGTTTTGGTCATAACTAAAGTAGAAACTACAGAACAGAACAACACAAAAATTACATATGATTTAAAGACAAAAATATTCATATCGGAAAATAGTTTGGTGGGTCTGTCTGTCTTTGTTGGCAATCAAAAAACTTCCATTGTTTCTAACTCTTGGGACAACATTGTATTAAGAGGCACAGGTATTTCCTTAAAAGAAAATGACGAAATTAAAATAAACCCAAATAGAATTAATAGCTTAGTGGAAACAAAGGATGATGCACTCATAATGGGAACTGAAAGCGGTCTGTTTTACGACAAAAATACTTATACGAATAGAGACCAAATTGTTGGAACAATTAACGGAGCTGGAAAAGAAGCTATGGTTATGGCAATAGATGTTAGCGGTTTTATTGCATCTGTTTCCGAAAGTAGTGCCTTTACGGAAAGAACAGCCCAAGAAATATCAACCACAAATATAGTATGTATCTTGGACAAAAATGTAGATACTAATGAATTGGTTGGTAAAAAGTTCCAGTTTCTAAATGAAATAGTTCCAGTAATATCCATAGTTTCCCCATTGCCAAACGCTTCTATTGCATCAACTACTGTTACTATAAACCTCAGCATTTCAATGTTTGATGTTAAAAGTTCTGGATTTGTAGCTATGCAATTAGATGGTGGCACTATTCAATATTCTAATAGCACTAGTTTTACTGTTGATAATCTTGCCTATGGAAAACATAAAGTAACCGTATTTTTAACAGATATTAATAAAAACAAACTAACTAATGCTTTTAGCGAAAGAAGTATTTATTTTACAAACAAAACTAGCGGTCAAGAGCCATATATTGTTGTTGAGTACCCAACAAGCCAGGCTATAATTAAATCGGCTTCGTTTTATGCTAAAATAAAAATTTATAATTTCAATACGTTTTTTGAGGGGTCTCTCGCATATTCAGTAGATGATGGAGATATAGTAGTTGAACCATACCAGTCTGGCAATACATATAACATTTTATTTGACACGCTTGACGTTGGCGACCATAGCATAGAATTTATGTTGCTGGACACAAACGAAGAAGAAATTGGAGCCAACCAAACAATTAAATTTTCTTTGTCTAGTAATTACCCTTCTATATTCATATCGTCGCCTACCAATAACTCTTTAATCACGTTTAAAGATATAAATTTAACATATAACATTACTAATTTTTATGTTCCTTCGAATGGTCAAGTTAAAATAACATTAACTAATACTACCACCAAACAAACTTATTATTCTACGGATTCGTTGTCTTATCAATTGATAGGGTTAATAGACGGAAGCAACAAAATCACGGTACAATTGGTTGATAATGATTTAAAAGATATTGTTGGAGACTTTACTTCGTGTACTTTCATTATTAATGTGAATACAGCATTAATATCCACTCCATCTTTGGCTATTTTCACTCCGTCAGATGGAAGTATTATTAAAACTGGAACAGCAACCCCAATATATTTTACTATCGCTAATTTTGACATTCCTGCTGAAGGAGGGGTATTGATTTACATTAATGATGCTATACAGACATTTTGGGCTAAAACAGACCCATACTTGTTTACTCCCGTTGCGGACGGAAACTATGTAATTCGTGCTATTTTGGCAAAATCTTCAACAGAAAAACTAACAAATTCTCAAGCTACTGCCCAAATAACTCTTGTGTCGCAAGATATTACTGTGGTTACTGTAGATAGTAGTGCAACAGAGACAACAATACCAGCCACAACGCCTACAACACCCACTACAACCGCTACGCCATCAGAAGCAGAAGCAGCAACTCCAGAACAAACGGCATATACGGGAACTATATCATATTTCACAATTATTTCCAACTCTGCATCTTCTGCATCTGGTTTAACCCTAATGAAAATTGGTGGTAATGTTGGACAGGATTATGTTAATATGTACTTTAAGATATTTGGAGATTCTTCTACTTTATATGTTGAATATATGGCACAGGTTAAAGACCATGAATTTGATGGTGGTAGGGCATATGTGGCAGGAAGTCAGCAAAATAATGTTTATAATAACTATACTATTAAATCTCAAGTTGGCAATAAGATAGAACTTGTTGAAACTATAGATATTAATGCTACCCAAACAAAATTAGATGTTACCCCTAGCCAAACTATCTTACTTATACCTAGTGGTAACGAAATGAACTTGTGGATGAATTTGGATAAGAGTTATGGACAGAATGAGTTTGCCAATTTACTAGTCTATTTTGATGGTGTTCCAGAAGTACCAATGAGGGTAGTTAATAACACTCAACGGTCAATAGCACTCGACACAAACATTGACCCGTCTCGGATTGAACAAGGAACTGCGTTAAGATTGGGTAGTGTAAATTTTTCTCCACTGAAAACTTTTAACAATAGGGGAACTGGGAGCGAAAATAATCATTATCACAAAGTTAAGTTGATAGACGGATTTTTAAGCGGAAGTATAGAGAGTATAAATAAATTAAATACGGGATATATAGTTGCTTATGTGAAAAATACTGTTGGTTTTGATAATCCAATCATTGCGACTAATCCAGATTTGTTAAAGGGGGCTGTTATTACTTTTTATCCTAGCTCAAATTCAATAACTACTCTATATGATGTGGTTGATTCCGTATATGTTGACAGAATAATTATCAAAACCGAAAACCCAGATATTTATAATATTGACCATGCGAAACCTTTTGGGGTAGATGCCACATATTTGTTCAACATAAACGCTAAATACTACGGCGAAACAACTATTACTTATTTTGAAGATTTTTCTACATATAAAACACAAATAACACAAGATGCCTTGTCTCAACAAAGCTATGTTAGTGTTGATGATTCCGATATGTTTAAAGAAAATGACCAAATTAGAATTTTGAACAATAAGGAAATAGTTTTTTACAGCACAATAAAAAGCATTGTTGATGGGAAAACATTAGAGTTGGGTGACAACCTAAATTATTCATTTTTAGTTGTTGACGATTCTTGTATTGTTATTTATGAAACTGGAGCAAGTGGAGAAGAATATAATAGTGAAACAAGTAGTGAAACAAGTAGTGAAAGTAGTGCTGGGAGACTTGACGCTTTTGACCACACCCATTTGGTCAGGAATTGCGAGATTTCCTTAACAACAATTGATGCATTTGACCAAGTGGGATATCCTAGAACTCATGACCACGGATTAAGTAATTTAATTGGTAGTGTAAAAAATATTATAAAACAAAGTGACAACGGTAGGTTAATGGTTGGTGGAACTGATGATATTGTGTGGTTCTCGGATGATTCTGGTGATAGTTGGAATGAATTAATAAATGTAAAAGATTACATAAGTGAAGATGTTTTTGGTGACAATATTTATGTAACTAGTTTGGATATTGATTCAGACAAAGACCTTGTTATTGGTACAAATGTGGGAGTGATTGTAAGACAGGGATTAGATACTATTCCAGACATGGCACTGCTTTCATACCCCTTCACGGATCAGTATCTGCCCAGCAGCTCCAGCTCAAGTAGTTCTTCATCGGAAAGTTCTTATAGCTCAGAATCTACAAGTAGCTCTATAAGTTCTTTTAGTACATCAACTAGTTCGGAAATTCGTTCGAGTAGCAGTTCTATAAGC
>Ga0222628_1000858_pt1 | contig 11138 bp, 16 predicted proteins | sample AntAcemetageno95_FD_179860 | JGI IMG/M metagenome (GOLD analysis project Ga0222628, IMG submission 179860) | Saline water microbial communities from Ace Lake, Antarctica - #95 | ecosystem: Environmental > Aquatic > Non-marine Saline and Alkaline > Saline | place: Antarctica: Ace Lake | collected... | reverse complement strand
CTTGTTATTTGTCTTTAAGATAATCTCGAATATATCTCAGGAGTGCTAATTCAAAGATTTCTTCAATTCATTAAACGACTCTGCTGAAATTTGAATTTCTTGACCGTCAATGATAATTGTATGTTTCCGAGTCCTCTGAAGAAATTTTTCCTCAGTAAACTCTTTCCCATTCAAATACCAAGCCTTATATCCATTAGCCCATTCGATAGCAGGTCCATCTTCTCGATGATATTCTCCATTCAAACACCAATATTTATTTCCATTAGCATATTCAATAGCAGGTCCATCTTCTCGATGACGGGCTCCATTCAAAAACCAATATTTATTTCCACTATCATGAACTTTAACTGTGTACTCAATCATTTCAGGTCTCCTTATCTTTAATATTTGTCTCTAAGGGAATCTCGAATATATCTCAGGAGTGCTAATTCAAAGATTCCTTCAATTCTTTATAGGACTCTTCTGAAATTTGAATTTCTTGACCGTCAATGATAATTGTATGTTTCTTGGTTTTGTTAAGAAATTCTTCCTCAGTAAACTCTTTCCCATTCAAAAACCATTCTCTATCTCCATTAGCCCATTCGATAGCAGGTCCATCTTCTCGATGATATTCTCCATTCAGATACCAATATTTATCTCCATAACTACATTCAATAGCAGGTCCATCTTCGCGATGATATTTCCCATTCAAATACCAATATTTATTTCCATCAGCATTTTCCATAGCAGGGCCATCTTCTCTATGAAGTTCCCCATTCAAAACCCAAAATCTATCTCCATTATCACAAACTGTAACTGTATACTCAATCATTTTATTCTCCTTATCTTGTTATTTGTCTTTAAGAAAATCTCGAATATATCTCAGGAGTGCTAATTCAAAGATTCCTTCAATTCTTTAAACGACTCTGATGAAATTCGTTGGAACTAAATGGTAAGTGCGGTGGGGCTCGAACCCACGACCCACGGCTTAAAAGGCCGTTGCTACTACCAACTGAGCTACGCACTCATTAAGTTATTTGCTTATACTTTGAAAGTCAAAATGTTCTGGAGTGATGAACTAAACTTTCATCAACTACCTCGCCACTAAAGATGACGAGGTTTGTAACTAGAGATTGACCTGGTGGTCAATCTCTGCTACATTAAGCCTATTGATTGAGGCTTTTGCGGCAATATTTATTGCCGCATTATCATCCGCATATGCAGAAAAATTACAACTCAAACACTTGAAATCGTTTCTAGTCTTTCTATTCTTTTTATCTATATAACCACATCTTGAACATTGTCTTGAAGTATTTCTTGGATTTACCAAGAAAACTTCAATTCCATTAAGTCCAGATTTATATTCAATAAATTGTCTTAATTGATAAAAAGACCAAGGCCATATTTATCTTTTGCTTCCGCGAAAGGTTTAATTTTCATCTGTTTCATTATCGCTTTCGCCTCTTTCAAAAAGTTCATTCTTTTCACTTTGCCAAATTGCATAACGAGTCTCAAAAGTTTTTGCATCATTTATGCTAACGCGATTATGGTCGCGCATAAAGGCACAAAGATGTACGTAAGTCATTTCTGTGTAACAATAACCAGATTCAGGACTTTTAATCTTTCCTTTTTCATCATCCCTGATAACCAGGGAATCAATAGGCTCTGTGTTTCCATTCGGCTCACGTCCCTCTAATTGTTCAATAATTCCCCAAAGAATTTTACGTTGAGTGAAAACACCTTGAAACTTATTGGTCTTGGAAAGGGCGAACATAGCTGGCATTGTTTTTCTCCGTTTTATTATTCTGTTACTGATTAACAGATTTTGTAGGCGACAATTCAGGAGTGAGAGTTTTGCTCTGTGATAGTGGCTCTGCCAATGTCCATCGTCAACCGCTCAAGTCTATCAGCAGTATCAAACCATTGGTATTTTGCATCGACATGAATCTCAACAGTACCTTGCCTTTTGTTGCTGACTACCCTCACAACTGACGGTACCCCTTTATAAATACACTTAACTGTGACAAACATATCTGACTTGCCAAAGTCATCGGCTAAAGCAATCAGTTCTTCATCAGCCATAACCGGATAATTTCTCCGATTATTTACTTCATTATATTCGTTAATTAGTTCTAAAACAGACATACGTCTCCTTATGCTTCAAAAATGAAATTTGCATCATCGTTCAGTTCTTGTTCAATAGATAAGATTTTCTCTTTCATTTCAGGAGTGACATCCATAGCCAATAGTTGATTAAAACCTTGGCTAATAATTCTTCTTGCTCTAAGAATGATAATAAAATCGCGACCTACATCACCTTTGGGATAAAGTGTGTTAATTGCATCTTTTGCTTCTTGATTGCGGGGATAAAGTAACATTTTAATTTTTCTCTGTTAGTTCTAGGATTTCCGTATCAGCTTCATCTAGTTCCAGTAAAACTTTATCGCCACCACGAACTTTCAAGGCATACAGTACGAAAAAACATCTACTTATCGCACATTCATTAATTTATTGTGAGTGGAAACCCATAGGTCTTTAGCCTATGGGAGGAAAACGGAACGTGGTTATATAGATAAAATGAATAGAAAAACTAGAAACAATTTCAAGTATTTGAGTTGTAATTTTTCGGCATATGTAGACGATAATGAGGCAATATTTATTGCCGCAAAAGCCTCAATCAACTTGAACTTTATATTCAATCATTCTTCACTCCTTTAATTCAAAGACTTCTTCAATTCATTGAATGATTCTTCTGAAATCTTAATCTCTTTACCATCAATTACAATAAGACGTTTTCCATTCTTATACCATTCTTTGCTCCCATTAGCATATTCAATAGCAGGTCCATCTTCTCGATGACGGACTCCATTCTTATACCATTCTTTATCACCGTTACTTCTTTCAACAGCAGGGCCATCTTCTCGATGAATTTCTCCATTAAAATACCAATATTTATCTCCACTATCATAAACTTTAACTGTATACTCAATCATCTTATTCCCCTTAATTTAATATTTGTCTCTAAGAAAATCTCGAATATATCTCAGGAGTGCTAATTCAAAGATTTCTTCAATTCATTAAACGACTCTTCTGAAATCTTAATCTCTTTACCATCAATGATAATTGTATGTTTCCGAGTCCTCTGAAGAAATTCTTTCTCAGTAAACTCTTTCCCATTCAAATACCAAGCCTTATATCCACTATTCCATTCAATAGCAGGTCCATCTTCTCTATGACGGGCTCCATTCAAAAACCATAACTTATTTCCATTAGCGAACTCACAAGCAGGTCCATCTTCTCTATGACGTTTTCCATTCAAAAACCATTCTTTGCTCCCATCACTGAACTCACGAGCAGGACCATCTTCTCGATGACGTTTTCCATTCTTATACCAAGATTTATTTCCACTAATAAACTCACAAGCAGGTCCATCTTCTCTATGACGGACTCCATTAAAATACCATTCTTTATCACCGTTACTCGATTCATAAGCAGGGCCATCTTCTCGATGAAACTCACCATTCAAACACCAATATTTATTTCCATTAGCATATTCAATAGCAGGTCCATCTTCTCGATGACGGGCTCCATTCAAAAACCATTTTCTATCTCCATTACCATAAACTTTAACTGTGTACTCAATCATTTCAAGTCTCCTTATCTTTAATATTTGTCTCTAAGATAATCTCGAATATATCTCAGGAGTGCTAATTCAAAGATTTCTTCAATTCATTAAACGACTCTTCTGAAATCTTAATCTCTTTACCATCAATGATAATTGTATGTTTCCGAGTCCTCTGAAGAAATTCTTTCTCAGTAAACTCTTTCCCATTCAAATACCAAGCCTTATATCCACTATTCCATTCAATAGCAGGTCCATCTTCTCTATGACGGGCTCCATTCAAAAACCATAACTTATTTCCATTAGCGAACTCACAAGCAGGTCCATCTTCTCTATGACGTTTTCCATTCAAAAACCATTCTTTGCTCCCATCACTGAACTCACGAGCAGGACCATCTTCTCGATGACGTTTTCCATTCTTATACCAAGATTTATTTCCACTAATAAACTCACAAGCAGGTCCATCTTCTCTATGACGGACTCCATTCTTATACCATTCTTTATCTCCATTAGCATACTCAACAGCAGGGCCATCTTCTCGATGAAGTTTTCCATTAAAATACCATTCTTTATATCCATTAGCATATTCAATAGCAGGGCCATCTTCTCTATGACGGACTCCATTCATATACCAATATCTACTTCCATCGGCATAAACTTTAACTGTGTACTCAATCATTTCAAGTCTCCTTATCTTTAATATTTGTCTCTAAGAAAATCTCGAATATATCTCAGGAGTGCTAATTTAAAGATTTCTTCAATTCATTAAACGACTCTTCTGAAATTTGAATTTCCTGACCATCAATAATAACAACATGTTTCTGAGTCATTTGAAGAAATTCTTCCTCAGTAAACTCTTCTTCATTCAAATACCATTCTATATCTCCATTAACATATTCAACAGCAGGGCCATCTTCTCGATGAAGTTTTCCATTAAAATACCAAATTTTATCTCCATTAGCATATTCAAAAGCAGGGCCATCTTCTCGATGACGGACTCCATTCATATACCAAATTTTATCTCCATTAGCATATTCAAAAGCAGGGCCATCTTCTCGATGACGGACTCCATTCATATACCAAATTTTATCTCCATTAGCATATTCAAAAGCAGGGCCATCTTCTCGATGAAGTTTTCCATTAAAATACCAAATTTTATCTCCATTAGCATATTCAAAAGCAGGGCCATCTTCCCTATGAAGTTTTCCATTAAAATACCAAATTTTATCTCCATTAGCATATTCAAAAGCAGGGCCATCTTCCCTATGAAATTTTCCATTCATATACCAATATCTACTTCCATCGGCATAAACTTTAACTGTGTACTCAATCATTTCAAGTCTCCTTATCTTTAATATTTGTCTCTAAGATAATCTCGAATATATCTCAGGAGTGCTAATTCAAAGATTCCTTCAATTCTTTATAGGACTCTTCTGAAATTTGAATTTCCTGACCATCAATGATAATTGTATGTTTCTGAGTCATTTGAAGAAATTCTTCTTCAGTTAGATGCTTTCCATTTATATGCCATTCTATATCTCCATTAACATATTCACAAGCAGGGCCATCTTCCCTGTGAAGTTTTCCATTCAAAAACCAATATTTATTTCCATCACTAAACTCACAAGCAGGTCCATCTTCTCTATGACAGACTCCATTCTTATACCAATGTTTAGTTCCAGAGACATATTCAATAGCAGGTCCATCTTCTCTATGACGGACTCCATTCAAATACCATTCTCTATCGCCATGACTATATTCAACAGCAGGACCATCTTCTCTATGTTTTTTCCCATTAATGAACCAATATATATCTCCATTATCATGAACTTTAACTGTATATTCAACCATTTCAAGTCTCCTTAATTTAATATTTGTTTCTAAGAAAATCTCGAATATATCTCAGGAGTGCTAATTCAAAGATTTTTTCAATTCATATATTTTTGCGATCAGCATTTAATCCGTTTCTATGTCTAATAATCGCAATCAAATCATCACAAAAATATGATTTCTTATAATGACCTATAAATTGATGAATAAAGGGTAAGATGTGATTCAATATTCTTCATTTAATTTTCCTAATTGAAAGTAAGTTTTGCACCAGGAAATTCAGCGATTAAGGTTTTCTCAAGTTCATCCTTTTCATCTTCGTCAAAAAGATCAAGATCTATCGGGAAAGTTATTTTCATTGAATCATTAATAAGCACACCGTCTTCATATAGTTGTGCGTACCAACCCGGATTTAACTCTTCACAATAATAATATAATTCAATATTCTTCATTTTATACTTTCAGTAATGATGGTTTTTAATAAAACTTCTTCTTCAAACGCTCGTATTCTACGAGGTTATATTCTTCTTGATTCAGCTTGTCCAATCTCTTAGGCAAATAGGCAGAAAACGTTGCGTGATAAAGGGATTTCGCCGTCGTCAAATTTATAAAGGCATTTATCTCCAACTTTCCAATCCATCTTCTTATCCTTTCCTATTAAATAGTTATAATGGCAATGTTTCCAATTCAGCAAGTATGTCATTCAATACACCTACTGGTAATTTATCAAAATCTAGCCCCCTATCATAATTATATGCCATTTGATCAAAGAACGGCTTATTTGCATCCCTCGTTGCCGTTTTACCAATCGCAAGTTTTGATACTCGACCATTATTTATTCCGCATGTAGATGGTTCATCATAGACTTTGGCCTGTACCCACCGGCCATTTATCTCTGCCGTAATCCAACCTACTCGGTCATATGCTTCTAATATTTTCATTTTATTTGTCGCAAGGAAACCCATAGGTCTTTAGCCTATGGGAGGAATTGCGACCACATCCTTTCTTTTCTCAAACTTTTTTCAGTTATTTGTTGATTTTATCTTTTATCTTTCTATCAGTTTTACCAGTTATACGTCCTTTGAATCCGGATGTTTACTAAGCAAATATTCGTCGCCAACATACTTCATTACCAATCTGCCAACTCTGGAGTGACGCCTTTCCTTAACCGGACGAACAACCACCCCCTCTCTGATATTGCCATCGCCAACGGTCGTTTGACCATCAGATACTTCCTTGATAGCTTTCAAAGAGAACGGGCCACGATAAAGGACTGGAGCCATTGGAATATTGTAGGTGTCGCAATAAACCTTGACATTATTTGGGCTTTCCCAATTACCATTGGTCATAATATCAAAAACTCTAAAACCAATAAGTCCATTTTTAGAATCGTAACAATATCCCTTTTGAATACCGTGTCCATAAACTTCTCCAAAAACAATAACCTGACCATAAATAGCAGAAATATCATTGAAAAAGTTTTGTATTTCTGGAATTGACCAAGGGAACCAATAAGTATTTTGCTCATAATTCTCTGGCTCTTTTCTCCGAAGACGCATGGATCCAGCCATTTTAACGCCATTCACCATACCAATTCTACAATTCGTACCATGAATTTTTTCTGTAGCGACAACCTCTTCGCCCGCTTCAAAAACATCTGGATAATTACGAAGATTTTCAATATCTGTATATTTTGGAAAAAACTCGCAATCAACGTCGGAATCTCCGCAGTTAATTTTTACTGGCGGCTCATATTTGGTGATTCCATAGTAATCAGCGACATCTTCCCCATCTTCCCAATTTAGGTCAGCAGCTTCAACAATAAAACCAAAAGACGGTTCACCTCGAAGTCTAATTTGTCCAACACGATTTTTGTCTGGGCCTTTCAGATATTGCTTAACTTCCCATTTTTCCGACCACTTATCTGGAACAAGAGAATCAGGTTGGATATAAACACATTTCTGACCGTCTTTTCTAAGACCCTTACCAGTAACAACCTGCCAACCGAGAACTTCTACAAGCTCCAATCTATCAGCATTTGGATGAGACTTAACTTCTTTAACTGTGAAAACAGTTGCCCTAATTTTAGCCGCCATTTTTTATCCTTTCAATTCCTATTTTAAATTTCACATTTTCAATAAGAGCATCAAACTGTGATAGATTATTAAAAGTTTGATACAATGTAGGTGTATACCTTTTCAATTCAACACTTTCTTCTGGAGTGAGAACCTTCAATTTCTGTGCTAAATTTCAAATTTTTCAATTAATTCATTATTAATTATCGTTTGTTTCTAATCTCATTCCATGTTCAAAATCTTTGAAGCCGCAGGAATGATAGAAAGCATTTTTAATTTCCATTGAAGTTTCTGCATAACCTCCAGGCTGGACTACAATAGGCAAACCGCCAGCCTCTTCTTTCAGTTTTTCAATCATCTTCGTTCCCCATCCTTGCCTTTTATTTTCTGGATTGACTTTTAGGCGACAAAGATACCAAAAATCTCCAATCAAATCCATATTAGCACAGGCTATAGGTCTGCATCCGTCAACAACTGTGACACTAACATATTCTTCAAAAGAATAGACTTCAATTTCCATCTTAATGCCTTATAATTGCTGTTTTTAATCCTGCTTTCAAACACCTATTGCAAAGATTACAATCCCCTATGCACATCCCATATCCTTTTGGCTTATCCTCTTCTTTTTTGATCATCTTAAAAATATTAACAATGCCAACCTTTTTGAACCCGCTACCAGAAATTCTTAATGCCTTAATATGGCTATAATCTAAATCATCTCTACTTGTATAACAGTAGCAAATGATTCCATAAGGTTTAAGAATACGAGCTATTTTCTCTACCTTATCTACGCAACTTTGAGAATGGAAGTCGCCAGCCTCATTGAAGCGCAGGGCCGTGAATGGCTTGTCCTTGGTTACACAGATAGCTAGGAATTCTACACAAAACTCTTCAGGCATTACAGACTTCCAATAGGCTTCCTGCTTACGACGATATGGTAAGACGCGGGGACGATTACTATACTCACTTTTACGAGCATAACAAACGCTTTTTCCATCAATTACAGCTTTACATTTTCCCAACTTACGTGAGGGACAATCATGGGCCGAGGACATATTGAAAACAGCAGTAGTTTTAGGGATTTTTAAATTCCCATCTTCACCGAGAACATCACGAAGACTACTTTTGTTTTTCCATGCCCCATGAAGTAATAGCCGCATAAAAGGTTTCAACTCTTTGACTTTAACATTATCCATTTTTTTCTCCATTTGGATTATGCTACTATTTATGACAGGGTGAAAAAAAGCAGGAGTGCTATTTAACGGGGATAATAATTTGTTCTCTAACGAATTAGTTATTTCTATTAGTGGTAATACCGCGAATTGAAGCGTAGGGCCGTGAATGGATCGCAGATAAAATTATTACAATAGAAATCCAAGTCTTGAACGTAAAAGGAATCGCAAGACCAACGAATAATGTATTTAGCGCCCAAATTAAAATAATTGGAGCAAAAGCACTAAAAGCGACAACAATTATAATACCTATGATTGCCCCCAAAATAGCACCATATACTTTATCAGATTTACTATACATAATTTTCTCCTTCTTTTTTTTTTAATAAAAATATTTAACGTAAATCATCTTCCCACTTTTCAACAACAACGCCATCTGACATCTCTACATCATAACACCAATCTCCTGGAGTGTCTTTGAATGTTTGGTTCTTTTAAAAGAAATAATTATTTTTAATCTATTTCCCAAGCCTCAATCAATAGGCTTAATGTAGCAAAGATTGACCACCAGGTCAATCTCTAGTTACAAACCTCGTCATCTTTAGTGGCGAGGTAGTTGATCTTTTATATTAACAGTTATTAATACATATTTTATTCTCCTAAATTGGCGGAGAGAGTGGGATTTGAACCCACGGATGCCGAAACATCTTCGGTTTTCAAAACCGACGCCTTAAACCGCTCAGCCATCTCTCCATTATTAAATAAAATGCCTTAAATTAGAAACCAATCTGTTAAACTTTTTCTGCTTTGAACCAATGGCATTTCTTTGTTCAGACTCAGAAATTAGAAAGGCTTTAACAGAAGCTTTTACTTCAATCATTGTTGCTTCATTAATTTATTGTGAGTGGAAACCCATAGGTTTTTAGCCTATGGGAGGAAAACGAACATTCCTATCTCCACTATCTCCTTTTTTAAATTATTTTAAACTTTCTTGAAGGACTTTTTCAAATTAAATCATAATATCATATATATGAAACTTATAACTAAAATTAAACTAAATACTTCTAAAGACGATCTAGAATGTCTCCAAAATCAATAGGCTTAATGTAGCAGAGATTGACCACCAGGTCAATCTCTAGTTACAAACCTCGTCATCTTTAGTGGCGAGGTAGTTGATGAATTTATTGATTTCTTCTTATTAAAATTTGCAATCAACTTTTATTGATGAAATTCCATATTCAAGGAAATAATAGTTCTTAGACTTATCCCAAGCAAAAATTACTGCCTTATCTTCGTCAGTAAAAACAGTAGAATTGGCAAACATTTCCCTTGCATTCTTAATAATAACATTTTTATCAGAAGTCGTCTGATTCAATTCACAATCCCACCAAAGATTATCAATCGCCATAAGCTCAGCTACCCTATATTCAGGGCCTTTGGTTTCTAAAATATAAATTCCATTGTCTGCACTCATTTATTTTCTCCTTAATTAGGAATTTTGTCATATTCTGCGCCACATTCACAGCAAGTAAATGGACCATGAGGCTCTTTACGACCGTTGAAACAAAAGTGTAAAAAACTACACCTTGATTCCTTTTTGTTCATTTTATTTGTCGCAAGGAAACCCATAGGTCTTTAGCCTATGGGAGGAATTGCGACCACATCTTTTCAAACTTTTTTCAGTTATTTTCAGTTTTCTTGAAGGACTTTTTCAAATTAAATCATAATATCATAATATGAAACTTATAACTAAAATTAAACTAAATACTTCTAAAGATGATCTGGAATGTCTCCAATCTATGATGGAGACATTCAACTCTGCTTGTAATTATACATCTCAACTTGTTGAATCTTCAGGAGTGCTTTCTAAATTAAATCTAAATTCAATCTCCCAGCACAAGTAACATGCAATGTTCTTAAAAGAACTTGTCAATCTTATAAGTCTGGTAAAAAGAAGAAAATTAGATCTTTTTCTTCAAACTCTTCTGTTATATATGATGATAGAATGATTTCTTTTAAGGATGATAATGTCTCTATTCTAACCCTTAATAAAAGAAGAAAAATTCCTCTTATTATATATGGAGATAAACCTAGAGAATATCTTAAATATAGAAAAGGAGAAGTTCTCCTTAAGATTAAAAACAATAAAGCTTATCTTCATATAACTTGTGAAGTTCCAGAAGAGCCCAAGAAAAGCCCGATGGGTTTTCTTGGGGTAGATCTTGGAATTGTTAATATAGCTACATGTTCTGATGGTACTAATTATTCAGGTTCTAATATAGATAAAGTTAGGAATAAATATCAAAATCTAAAATCTTCTCTTCAAAAGAAAGGAACCAGAAGTTCTTATAGGAAATTAAAAAAAATATCTGGTAGACAATCAAGATTTGTGAGAAACACAAATCATGTTATTTCAAAAAATATAGTTAACAAAGCTAAGGCACTTGATTTTGGGATTGC
>Ga0222628_1000856_pt1 | contig 11142 bp, 12 predicted proteins | sample AntAcemetageno95_FD_179860 | JGI IMG/M metagenome (GOLD analysis project Ga0222628, IMG submission 179860) | Saline water microbial communities from Ace Lake, Antarctica - #95 | ecosystem: Environmental > Aquatic > Non-marine Saline and Alkaline > Saline | place: Antarctica: Ace Lake | collected... | reverse complement strand
ACAGACTACCTTAATAACTTTATTTGATGTGTTGAAAAGCTTGGGCTTAATAAATGGCCGAGATTTTTTTTATAATTTACAATCGGGTGTTATAAGATTTCTTAATGGAAGTATAATTTTATTAAAAGATTTATATTACTATCCGAGTGACCAGAATTTTGATAATTTAGGTTCGCTTGAACTTACTTATTTTTTTATTGATGAGTGTAACCAAATTGTATTTAAATGTTATGACACCTTAAAGGCAAGATTAAGATATAAGCATAAAGAATTAGGGTTAATGCCTAAATGTTTATTAACTTGTAACCCATCTAAAAACTGGGTGTATAAAGAATTTTATAAACCGAGTAAGGAGGGAACTTTGAGCAAAGACAGGAAATTTATACAAAGTCTTGCTGGTGATAACCCTTTTTTACCTGATACTTATATAACAGCGTTAAAAAATATTCAGATTAAGGCTATACGAGAAAGATTATGTAATGGGAATTGGGAATATGACGACGACCCTACTTCTTTATTTGATTATGACGGTATAAATAACTGTTTTAATAGAGATGTAAGCGATGACGAAGTAAATGCAAGGTATATAACAGGTGATATAGCAAGAAAAGGAAAGGACAGAATGGTAATAGGTTTATGGTATGGGTTACAATTAAAAAAGATTATTGATTTACCTTATGATATAAAGGCAGATTTATCATTAAGCACTAAGTATATAATTGACCTAGCGAAAAAAGAAAATGTTAATATAAGCCATATAATACTAGATGAGGACGGAGTGGGTGGTGGTGTAGTGGATAATATAAAGGGTTGTATGGGCTTTACTAATAATGCTAGTGCTATACAGGACCGAGATTATGATATAGAACCAGACAAAGTGTTAAAGCAATTCAAAAAGCAGGACTATCAGAATTTAAAAGCACAATGTTATTATAAATTAGCCGAACTTGTTGGAAAAAGTGAAATAGGGATCACCGAAGAAAATCCAGATGTGAAAGATTTGATATCAGAGGAACTTATGGCTATAAAACAAAAGGATATGGACAAAGATACTTCATTAAAAATTATATCAAAAGATGAGATGAAAGAAATATTAGGCAGAAGTCCTGATTTTGCAGATATGATGATGATGAGAATGTTGGGTTTATTAAAAAAAGATAGACATTATAGAATAATTAGTTTGTAAGGTGTATACTTAAATTATTAAAATAACTTTAAACTTATGGGAATTTTATCTCGGTTGGGAATAGGAAAGAAAAGTATTCCATTATCACCCATTATTGCTAATGGAGTTGGAACATCAATAATAACAAAAGATGACACGCTAGATTTTTATAACTCGTGGATATGGGCGTGTATAGAAAAACGTTCAAAAGCATTCGCAAGTGTTAAATTTAATTTATACAAGTTGAAAAACAATGGCGAACTAGAACAAATTTTAGCTCACCCTTTATTAGAATTATTGTATAAAGTTAATCCAGAGATGACTAAGTTTGATTTCTTGGAATTATCAATGACTTATTTAGATTTATATGGTGCAAGCCCGTGGTATTTGGAAAGGAATGGAACGAGTAAAGTTCAAGCTATATATCTAGTGCGACCAGAATATTTAACAATGAGAAAAGCAAGTGACGGTTCTACTATTGATTATTTATACAAGATAGGGACTTTTAGTATGGTAATAGCTAAAGAGGATATTATTATGCTTAAAAATTATAATCCAAAGTATCCCGAAAAAGGTTTGGGAACTATTGAGGCAGTAAGAATGAATGCACAGCAAGATGATTATATGACACAAAGTAATGTTAACCTTTTGTTAAATGACTCAAGATTATCAGGGGTTTTAGAAATACCTAGTGAACCAAGCAAAGAATCATTAAAAAGACTTGAGAAAGAATGGGGACAAAAATATGGTGGTTATGATAATTCGGGAAAATTGAAAGTATTAACAGAGGGTATGAAATACGTTCCGATTGGTGTATCACCTAAAGATTTAGACTTTGTTAATAGTCAGAAGTTTAATAGGGATAAGATACTTGCTATTTTCGGAGTTCCTATTGAATTATTAGGTAATTTACAAACTGCTAACAGGGCTAGTGCAGAAGCAGTAAGTTATATATTTTATAAAGGGACTATTGAACCTTTGGTTAATAAATATATAGAACAAATTAACGAGTTTTTAGTTCCTAACTTCGGATCTGATTTATGGTTAGATTATGAGCCTTTGGCTAAAGAGGACGAAGTGATACAAACAAACAAAATAAATATGTTAGTTGATAAGGTTATCACTAGGAATGAAGCAAGAGATACTCTCGGCTATGATGCTGTTGAGGGAGGTGATATATTATTCAACGAAATGACTAAAGCCCCGCTAACAGAAACAAGCAGTCCAGTAGTTACGGCTGGTATTGATACTAGCAAGGCTAGATACATAAAGAGTAGAATTATGAATAGAGATTATAAAATTACAAAGCTTAAAAATAACATTGAAAATTCCATTATCAAAAATTTGAAAATGTTAGGTAAACAAAAAATGAAAAAAGATAAAGAAGAAGAAACTATCATAAGGGTAGTTGGTAAAAAAAAAATTTCAAATGAGTTAATTCGGAAATATCAGAACGAAAGAATGCTAGTTGAGAATAAGACAATAAAGGCTTATGAAAAGAAATTAAAGACATTTTTCAAAGGACAGGAAGCTAGATATTTATCAGATTTCAAAAAAAATGATATAGTTAACTTAAAGGGTATTGACGGACTAGATGAAATGTGGGGAACGGTAGAAATAATTGAACCAGCGTTATATAAAAGTGTAATGGGTGGAGGTAAATTAGCGATAGATTATTTCGGAACTAAATTTATTCCTAATGATAGGTGGATATCAGAGTGGACTACAAACCTAGCAATGAAAGAAGCAAGAATTATTACAGACACTACACAAAAACAACTTGCTTTAACACTAGCAGAGGGTTCATTTAATGGAGAGGGATTGGATAAGTTAAAATTGAGAGTTAAAGAAGTGTTTGATTTCGCTGGTGATACTAGGGCTAAAATGATAGCAAGAACCGAAGTAACTAGAGGAATGGCCGAGGGGCAAAGACAAAACTATAAACAAATGGGATATTATAATATAAAATGGATATTGAGTGACGGCTTCTGTGAAATTTGTTTAGCAAAATCAAGGCAAGACTGGGATATTGACAGCATAGAGGGAGAGCAACCAGTACACCCGAACTGTTCTTGCTCAATGACTCCTAAAGGTAGCTTATTATCACAATTAAACTAAATATAAAAAAAACATTATGGATAAAAAAACAAAGGATTTAAAAGTTGGGTTATCAGACTTTAAAATACTGGACGAAAAAACAGGAACGTTTGAGGCTTATGTTTCAATTTTTAATAATGTTGATTATGCTGACGAAGTGATAATACAAGGTGCTTTTAAAGAGAGTATTGAGAGAAAACTACCAAAAATAGCTTGGTCACATAACTGGGACCAAATAATCGGAAAAGTTATCTCTGCTATTGAAGATGAAAGAGGCTTAAAAATTATAGGACAGTTGATTTTATCAGTTCAGAAAGCAAAAGAAGCTTATGATTTAATGAAAGCAGGTGCTATTGATGAGTTTAGTATTGGTTATGGTATACAGAAAGCAACTTATGAACAAAGAAGTGATAAAACAGTAAGAATATTGGAAAAATTAGATTTATATGAGATAAGCCCTGTATTATCTGGGTGCAATCCTGATACTGAATTATTATCTATTAAAAGTAAAAATGAAACTGTTAAAACAGATGATGAAGTGTTAGAAAATAATGAGGTTATAGTTGAAACTCCCGACCCTGTGGAAATAAAAGAAATGATAGATGTAGAAAACTCTGTTAAAATAGTAATGACAGACGACACAGAGGTCGTAATTAAACGAAATCATATTTTTGATAATTACTTGGCTGAAAAGTCAGGGGTAAAGGTTGATGAAAAAGTAGTCAAAAGGCTACACATAATAAAGCAAGTTTATAAAAAGAAAATGAATATAGACAATTTCTTATATAAACAGCTTAAGGATTTGAATATTAAATAGTTAATTCAAAACAAATGGATTTAAAAAGTAAAATTGCCTTATTGAGAAAGGCAGGAATAGAAGTAGAGGACGACGCTACTTTAGAAGAAGTTGATGAGTTAATTGAAGAATCAACAGAAGAAATAAACGAAGAAGCAGAGGCTGAAAAATCAATAAAAGAGGTTTCAGTTAAAGGTTTAAAAACAATAGTAAACAAAGTTGTATCTGAAAATATGAAAAGTATTGAAGAAACAATATCAGCTAAATTTGCTAATATAAAAACACAAGAAAATACAAAAGAAAATGGTGTTAAAGAAAGTGCAGAATTTTTAAAGGCTTTATGTTTAGGAAATAAAGCAATCAATGGTACAGTTGGTTCTTTTGGTTATTCTGTGCCTACAACTCTTGCAAATATGATACAAGAGGGGCTAGATAAGGAAGCCGTTATGAGAAAATATTGTTTCACATTTAGAATGGCTGGTAATTACCAATTACCACAAGATGGGACAGGAGTTACTTCATACTGGGTAGCACAAAATGAAGAAATTACAGAAAGTTCACCAACAATCGGAAAGACTGATTTGGTAGACTTATACCTTGCAACAAGAGTGTTAATTCCTAGAGGATTGCTTAATAGCACACCTATGAATTTGACAAATTATATTACTAACCTTTGTGTTAGAAGTATAACTATTGAAGAAGAAACTTCATTCGTAGCTGGTGCAGGAACTACTGAACCAACAGGTTTAAGAAGTGCAGACGTTGATAGTATTGCTCAAGCTTCAACAGGTTTGGCTTATAAGGATATGATAAACTTAATGTATTCTCTTAAAAGACAATACAGAAAGAGTGCTGTATTCTTAACTTCAACAAACGGAGTGAAAGCTCTTATGAATGTATTAGACGAAAACAAAAGACCTATATTTGACCCTACAAACAACACTGTTTTAGGTAAACCACTTATAGAAACAGAAGATATACCTAGCACTTTAGGTTCATCTGCTGACGCAACAGAAATTTGGTTTGGTGATTTAAGTTATTACTACATTAAAGACGGGGAAGAAATGTTTATGGAAAGCATTAAGGTTCCTTCAAAATTACAAACTGAAATCGTATTAGCTAAAGCAGTAGACGGGGTTTACACTTTAGACGAAGCAATGAAAAAGATGACAGCAGTAGTATCTGCTTAGTTTATTTCAAGTGTGGGGTATTTATTTACCCCATACGAATAAATAAATTAAAGATATGGCTAATAAAAAAGTAAATAGTTTACCTAATAATTATATAGTAGTGGAATTTATCAGAAGTATAACCCCTTTTATTAAGGGTGATATTACAGCGTTACCAAAAAATGAATACTCTAGGCTTAATAAACTCAAAGCAGTTAAAAAATTATGACAATAATAGTAAAATTTATAAAAAATCATAGCCCTTTTATTAAGGGCGATTTTACTAGATTGGAAAAAAATGTATTTGAGGACTTAAGGGAAAAAGGAATAGTTGAAAGTAATAATACTTTATGCAAAGAATATGAACCTCCAATATTTTATAGGGAAGAATTGACTGATAAAAATTTATTAGGGAAAGAATATATAAAAAATAAAGTTGACATAGTGGTTTTGACTAATGGAAAAGTTAAGACTCCTTTTTATATTAAGGACTATGGAATAAATACTAATGAAGTAATAAGAAGTAATTTTGTAAAAACTGGAATTGGGTTCGCTGGGAATTGTAATAAAGGGGCTGGTTCTTATAAAAAGTTAGGTGAATTTATATTATTTTTAAATGATGATGTAGAAATAAAAAATAAAAAGCAATTTATAATAGATATGATTGAACCTTTTAAAGATAAAGAAGTAGGAATTGTAGGGGCAGAAAGTTCAAAGGTCATATTCGGAGTTAATGGGAGTGTTTTATGTATCCGTAGAGAATTATTTGAAATGATAGGAGGTTTTGATGATAATTACTTTTTTATGTGGGAGGACAACGATATAAATACACAAATTAAGAACCGTGGCTTTAAAATAGTTATAAGTAAAGCAAAATCAAAGCACGAGGGGAATGTTAGTATGGATAGCGAAAGTTTTTTTTGGAAGAAATATTTTTTTGAGGGGCAACATAAATATAATGATAAATTTTCTAAAGAGAAAAAAATAATCGGATCAATGATAATCGGAAATGAAGAAAATAAATACTTAAATGAAGTTATAGAACGACTTTTTAAGGATAATTTAATAGATAAATTAGTAATTACACTTGATAATAGTAATAAAGCTACTAGCGATGAAATAGACGTGTTAAAACAATCATATAATATCAAAACTTATTACCATAATTTCCATTTATTCGGTAAAGCAGAAAATTTATTGCGAGAGAGGTCAATTCAATATGCTATGTCTGAAAATCCTTATGCAATTATTCCAATAGACGCAGATGAGATACTTGATGATGATTTTACTAGAGATGAAGCTATGAAATTACTTGAAAAAGGGGTGTGTTGGGACTTTATGATTGCTCATTTTTCCAAAGATAAAGAACATATAAGGACTGACGGGATATTTGGACACCAAAGAAATTGCAGATTATTCAGAGTATTATGGGATAAAAGCTCAAAATTCTATAATAGGAATTTACATTGTGGTTCCTGCCCTATTTATGCTTATAAAGACAGGACTCTTTGTAATTTTATATTCAAACATTATGGATATATCAGGGAGGAAGATATTATTGATAAAAAGCAAAGACAAAAAAAGTATGATAAACTTAAATTATTAGAAAGCAACGATTTATATGACAGAATGTCCGATAAAATAGAAGTAGAAATATTTAATAAAGCTAATTTCATAAAATTATGGAAAAAATAATCTTAAAAATAGATGACAGAAGATATGATATGAGTAAACTACCATTGTCAAGATTATCACCAGAGGATATAAATTATCAAACTGCCCCTTATGTAGACGAAAAATGGAAAAGGGTTGATATAAATGTTAAAGATAAAAAAGTTTTGGACATTGGTTGTAATATTGGGGGTATGGGTGTCAGATGTTTGAAAGCTGGGTGTAAAAAATATAATGGTGTTGATAGTAATTGGCGTTATTTAGAACAAGCCGTAAGTGCTGGTATAGATTTTAAAGATTTATTTATAGGTGAGATAAACGAAATGGATTTTACAGTATATTCACCTGATATAACTTTATTATTTGCAACCTTTCATTATGTAAAGCCTGAATTAAGAGATATTTTTATAGAAACTATGAGTAAAATTACTAAAGAAATGTTAGTTTTGGAGGGACCAGTTGAAAATGGCGAAGTTGGGTTCGCACCAAAGCAAGAAGAAATTGAAATGTTACTTAATAAACACTTCGCAAGGGTTGAGTTTTGTGGCGAAAGTATTCCACATAGTGTAAACGTTTGTGAACAAAGAAGTAAAAGATTTATATGGAAAGCATACAAAAAATAATATTGATAGCTGGTATACCCAGTTCAGGAAAAACAATATTTTCAAGAAAGTTGAAAGATATTTTTGATATAGACATTATTTGCACAGATGATATATATTATAAAATAGCAGATGACTTAAAAATCGGGGGCATTCAGGGTTTTCCGAATTGTTCCGAATGGTGGGGTTATGATAAAAATGTTATATATGCTTGTAAAATGGATTTATATAAAAAGGCTTTGGAAAAAGTTCAAGAACAGCAAATAATTGTTGAGGGTTTTGGTTTGGCCTTTAGAGATGATAGAGAAATAATAAAAAATCTATATCCTGAAGCTAAAATATTTTTCCTTTATAAGAAAGTAAACTATCAACAATGGTTATTTCAAAAGAATATAAAGAGTAATAAATTAGATTGTGACAGAACAAAAATGGAGTATGAAGATTTAATGAATATGTTACAACCGAGTAACGAAATGGTAATTATATGAAAATATTAGTATATACAATCACTTATAATAGGTTAGAACTAACTATGAAATATTTAGATAGCTTAAAAAGGCATACAGAGGTTCCTTTTGACCATATTGTGTTTGATAACGGCTCAACAGACGGAACGGTTGAATGGCTTAAAGGAAATAATTATAATGTAATAGAGTATGGCGAAAATCTAGGTATTACAGAAGCCCAGAATAGAGGGCTAAAAGATATATACAAAGATTATGATTTAATTATTAAATTTGATAATGATTGTGAAGTAATAAGCGATAATATTTTAGAAAAAATAGTAAGGTTTTACACTTTTGGAGGTTCTGATGATTATGTTTTAAGCCCTATTGATTTGAATTTGGATAAAGACTATAAGCCTAGAGTGTTATCAACCGAAAGTTTTGATTATTTTGATTTGGAATTGACTACTCATAATGGTGGAATGTTCAGATGTGTTCCAAAAAAAGCTATGGAGTTAATGATTGGGTTGGATATAAGAAAAGATGTAACAGAGGGCCAGACTTGGCGTAAGCACGATTTTAAAGTTGGATATTTTATAGATATAAAAGTAATTCATAAGGGGTTAAACTGCACGAGTAAAAATTATAAACTTTAATTATGCTATAATAAATATATAAATAAATAAACTTTTAAATATGTTAGTCAGTTTAGAAAATATAAAGGTATATCTAGCGTTAGACACTACTACCTATGATGATTTATTAACTCTATTAGAAGAAAGCTCGGAGGCATTTGTTGAAAGTTATTGTAATAATAAACTAGCAACTACGGATATAACTGAATATTTTGACGGGACTGATAGTCAGATAGATGACATATTTTTTATCAATAATAATATAAACGTTTCAGATCTCTTATTTTATGAATATGACGGCACTACTTGGAATTTAGTTGATAGTGATGACTACACTTTTGATGATAAAGGTGGTTATTTGTATTATGATAAGTCAGTTTTAGCAGGGAACAGAAATTATAAGGCAAGTTATACTTGTGGATACACCACAGGAATACCTAATGATTTAAGGTTGGCGATACTAAAGCTAGTAGGTAAATATTATAATAAACATAAGTCTGACGGAATTTCAGAAGAGGCTTTGGACGGGGCTAAAGTTACATTTGAAAAGTTTTTGAGTGATGATATAAAAATAATATTAGATAAATATAAACTAACTGTTATATGAGAATTTTTTTTGATGAAATAATTACACAATATAGGTTGACCCAAAATGCAACGAGTTCAACGGAAGAATATCAACATATTGGAAGTATTACAGGTTCTATAAAACCAGCAAAAGCAGATGATATTATGCTTTCTGACGGAGTGCCTTATGAAACTTATAAATTATATTGTGAGGATTACACAGATATAAGGGAGGGTGACAAATTAACTTCCGTTCCAATCAGTAGTGTGGACTATAAGAATATGCAAGGAACGGATATTAACAATGATACTACTGATGATGAATATAATATTACAGTAAAGACTACTAAAGAATTTGTAGTGAAAAATGTTAGGCGTTATGGCTTTAAAAATATTCAAAGAGTTGAATGTTATCTTACATTATTAAAACAATAAGATGAGTTATACTTTAGAAATTAAAGGGTTAGCAGAATTACGAAGAATGTTTGCGAAATCACCACAGGTTGTAGGCAAATATTTAGAGGCAGGAGTTAAAGACGCTGGTGCTGTGATTATAAACACAATGACTAGAGAAGCACCACAGGGCGAAACTAAAATGTTACATTCGGCTCATAATATAGCAATGAATTATAAGCCAATACAAGTTACAATTTATCCGAAAATGGAGTATGCTAAATATGTAGAGTTTGGGACGGGAATATTTGGACCGAAAAAAAGTATGATATATCCAGTAAATGCAAAAGCTTTGGCTTTCAAAATAAATGGTAAATGGATATTTACTAAATCAAGTAAAGGGCAAAAGCCCAATCCATTTGTGCAAAGGACAGTTGAACGTTCAAACAATAGTGTAAATTTAATTTTTGATAGCGTAATGACTAAAATAATAAATAACATATAGATGTATAAAGAAATATATTTAAAAATAATGAGTTTATTAAAAGGAATTTCTGGGATAAAGGAAGTCAACTTATTTGATGACGGGAATTTTAATAAATATCCAGCTATAAATATAACTTCAATTTCAAAGAATAGAGAAAGGACAGCTACTTGTATGATAGAAGAAAATGGAATAATAAGTTTAACTTTATTTCAAGAAATAAATAGTAGTAATATGGGTTCAGCACAAGGAAATACAATAATTCTAAACCTTATTGAAGCTATTGATGATGTATTTGATGAGAACTCAAGTTTAGGAGGCTTAGTAGATGATATAACTCTTGATACAGCGAGTATGGGATATATGAATAGAGAATTAAATTTTAGGACTTATAACATAACTTTATCTTATAAATACCTAAAACAAATTTCTAACGAATAAATAAAAAAATATGGCTAATACAAGATTTCCAACAGATATGCTTGAAAAAGCAACGGGTTTGAAAGATGATGATGTTTTATTATTAGGAGATAGTGATGACTCTGACCTTTCAAAATATTTAAAATTATCAGCAATGAAAGCTTTTTCTTTAGACGGTTTAATTGATACGGACAATACCCTGTCGGGTGATAGTGATTTAGTAGTTCCGTCACAGAAAGCAATTAAATATTATGTTGATAATGCTGTATTAGAAGAAAATCTATGGGATAGAGCTTTGGGAATTTTAAGCCCACACAATTCTGGTGATAGTATTCTTGCAGAAATAATTTCTGATTTTGATACTACTTGGGATACAAGATTGGCCAGTAAAGATACAGATGACTTAACAGAGGGCGATAACTTATATTATACACAAGCAAGATTTGATACTGCATTTTCTTTAAAAACAACAAATGATTTAACTGAAAGTATAAATTTATATTATACACAGGCTCGTTTTGATACTGCATTTACAGCAAAGTCTACAACTGATTTAACAGAGGGCGATAACTTATATTATACAGAGGCTAGAGTAAAGGCTCTTTTTAGTGCTACTGCACCAATAACTTTTACAGACGGATTGATAGCTTTAGATATAACAGGAAATTTACAAGTTAACGGAACTGATTTAGATACA
>Ga0222628_1000854_pt1 | contig 11162 bp, 7 predicted proteins | sample AntAcemetageno95_FD_179860 | JGI IMG/M metagenome (GOLD analysis project Ga0222628, IMG submission 179860) | Saline water microbial communities from Ace Lake, Antarctica - #95 | ecosystem: Environmental > Aquatic > Non-marine Saline and Alkaline > Saline | place: Antarctica: Ace Lake | collected... | reverse complement strand
TAAAAGGTATATTCATATTATTTTTTATGACCTAAGAATAGAAAATTACCCTCATCTTTAAACCAGGCAAAAACAAACCGCATAAAGGTACGAGTAATTATAACAGCTGTAAACATAGATAATAACACACCGATGGCTAAAGTTACGGCAAAACCTTGAACAAAACCGCTACCAAACCATACTAGTAATACACAACTAATTAAAGTAGTAATATTACCATCACGAATAGATGTCCAAGCTCTAACAAAAGCTTCTTCCACAGCAGTTTTTAAACTTTTTCCACTTTTTAATTCTTCTTTCAACCTCTCAAATACTAGTACATTCGCATCAACCGCCATACCAACAGACAATATAAAACCGGCCATACCAGATAATGTCAAAGTGACACCCAGCAGTTTATACAGGGCCAAGTTCAACATAACATAAACAGCCAAAGCTACCACAGATATTAAACCAGGTAAGCGATAATACAAAATCATAAATCCTATTACCAACATTAATCCGACTATACCAGCATAAAAACTTTTTTTCAAAGAATCCAAACCTAGAGTAGCGTCAACTTTTTGTTGAGAAATAAGTTCAACTGGAACAGGTAGTGCACCTGAATTTAATCTTTGAGATAATAATCTAGCCTCTTCAATATTAAAACCACCAGAGATAACAGCGCTACCACTCAAGATAGGTTCGTTAACAACTGGAATACTAATCGGCGTGCCATCTAAAAAGATAGCGATCGGACGACCAACATTATTTTCAGTCATTTGAGCAAACAAATCAGATCCTTCTTTGTCAAAATTTAAATTAACCTGTATTTGACCAGTTTGCATATCTTCAGTCACTTCTGCTCTTTCTAATTGCTTACCAGACAACTCAGTCCTCTTCCACTCTTCGGTCGGAGGTAAGATATCAGTAGCTTCCTTTGTCTCTAAATAAACACGAGCAACTTCATATTCTTTATTCACTCTTTCATCTTTTTTATAAATCAAATGATAACCAAAATCTGTTTCTACAATGTCAGATATAGTACCATTTGCCATAACCCAAACAGCCTCTTCAAATTCAGGTACCATATCCCCTTCACCAAACCAACCTAAATCACCGCCTCTATCAGCGGCCCCAGGTTCAGTGGAATATTCTTTAACCCAATCAGTAAAATTTTCTGGAGTAATTTCTGTTTTTATTTGTTCCAGTCTTTCTTTAGCTTCTTTTTTACTATACAATGGTTCGTCACAACCAGTTGCCCCACGATAACACAATAGCAAATGAGCAGATGAAACTTGTTTAGTACCGTCTCTTTCTGAAATTCTTTTTATTATATTTAAACCTCTAAAACTTTTTATAGCATCACTCGTTTCTCCGTCCTGATGACTGACAGACCAATTATAAATTTCTGGATAAAGAGCTTCTGTAATAAATCCCAAATTACCACCGTTCACTTTACTGTGTTCATCTTCGGAATATTCTGCCACAACTTCTTCAAAAGCTTTACCATTTTTTAAATCCTTCAAAGCACTATCAATTTTTGTTTGAGCAACACTATTAAAATCATCTAATTCTTTTTGTTCTTCAACTGTCAAATCTCTTGGCGGCACATTATTTTCTGTTTTAAATTCCAAAACTGGAGTTTCTCCAATCATACCAATAGCTTGACTAATATCCTCAATACCAGGCAACTCTATAATAATACGATAATCATTACCAACTTTAGTAGTCTGTACCAAAGGCTCAGCCACACCCAAACCACCTCTTACACGGCGTTCTATAACATCACGCACACCTTCAACAGATTCCCCTCTTTCAGAATCTTTGACTTGAGAAACATCGGCTTGATAAACCAGATGAGCTCCACCTTGTAAATCTAATCCTAAATTAAATCCACTTTCAGGTAAGCGAGGTAAGCCAAGATTGGCGCTACTATTAACCCAATCAACTCCTTTATTAGCATAACTTGGAAAAACAACTATTAAAGAAAAAATAAACAAAACAAAAATACCAAGGACTTTCCATCTTATTTGAGTTCTGTTTTTATTTACTTTTCGGCCTAAAGCCATAAGATTTTTATTAAAATTTATATTGCAACGATTTTACTTGATTTTTAACTTTTTTGCAAGTGGATAATGAGTGGACTACTTTACTTACCACAACATTTCTTATACTTCTTACCACTTCCGCATGGGCACAAATCATTTCTACCAACTTTTTTACCATCAGCTGTTTTAACTTTACTAGACACATTTTGTTGAGCATTATCATTATTAGCATTTTTATTAGCTCCTTTGAACAATAAATTGCCTTTTTCCATAACTGACGGAGCCATTTGTATTCCAGCTCCAACTTTATAGATAGAATATACCACTTCTTTTTGAATCAAGCTAATCAACTCATTAAACATTCTGTATGTTTCTTTTTTATATTCTATCAAAGGATCTCTCTGACCATAACCACGCAAACCAATACCAGTACGCAAATAATCTATTGCTACCAAATGATCAATCCACAAATTATCAATAGAACGCAACATGATTTGTTTTTCTATTTCTATAACCAATCTTTTTTCAGTCACCTGGCTAACCAACAAGTCATCGTATTTCTTTTTGGACAAAACAACCAAATAATCTAAAATTTCTGTTCTAATATTAACTGATTCTAATTTTTCTTGACCACCTTTTTTAAATGATAATATTTTTTCTTTTTCTTCGTTATCCAAAGGAAAAATAGTAGTCACACTTTCATAAATTTCTTGTAAATTCCATTCTTTGTGATCATCTTGATTGGTGTGGAATGAAACCAAGCCTTCCAACTCTTCCTCAACTTGAAATAATATCAAATCTCGCAAAGTTTTTTCTGGTTTAACTTCACTAACTTTTTCTAAAAATTTTATCTCTTGATCATAGACGCTTAAAACTTCTTTTCTCTTTCCATAAACAACTTCTCTGTGCCTATTTAAAACATCATCATATTCTAACAAATGTTTACGACTATCAAAATGAAAACCTTCAACTTTTTTCTGGGCACTCTCTATCACTTTATTTAATCTTTTATGTTCAATCGCTGTATCATCCGGAACACGCAAAGTTTGCATAATAGATTTGATTCTGTCCCCAGCAAAAATACGCATCAAATCATCATCAGTTGATAAGAAAAACTCTGTTTCACCAGGATCTCCTTGACGACCGGCACGCCCACGCAACTGATTATCAATACGACGACTTTCATGACGTTCGGTTCCAACCACATACAAACCACCTAGACTTTTTATCTTTTCTGACATTTGTTTATCAGGTGGATTACCACCCAATATAATATCAACTCCACGACCAGCCATATTAGTAGCCAAAGTTACGGCTCCCTCACTACCAGCCTGAGCCACAATTTGACCTTCTCTTTCGTGATTTTTTGCGTTCAAAGCTTCGTATTTTACTCCTTCTCTATCTAAATAAGCTCCAAGTAATTCATTCTTTTCTACCGAAACAGTACCAATCAAAACAGGTTGACCCTTAATTTGTAATTCTTTTATTCTTTTGGCAATAGCTTTGAATTTGGCATCTTCTGTTTTAAAAATTTTATCAGTTTGATCGGTTCTTTCTATTGGTTTATTGGTTGGAACAACCACTACTTCTAAACTATATATTTTATTAAATTCTTCAGCTTCAGTCACAGCTGTACCAGTCATACCAGACAACTTATCATACATACGGAAGAAATTCTGAAAAGTAATTGTAGCCATAGTCCTACTCTCGCGTTGAATTTTTGCTCCTTCTTTGGCTTCTATTGCTTGGTGCAATCCTTCGCTATAACGACGGCCGGGCATTTTACGACCAGTAAATTCATCAACTATCAAAACCTCTCCACCTTCAACAACATAATCTCTATCTTTTTTAAATAAAGCTCTTGCTTTTAAAGCCTGTTCAATATGATGGACCATCTGTATTCCCCCTTCAGAATAAATATTTTCTAACCCTAACCACTGTTCCATTTTTTTCAAACCATCTTCAGACAAAGTTGATGATCTCATTTTTTCATCAATATTATAATCTTCATTTTCTTTTAAACGACTGACCAACCCAGCAAAACGATAATACATTTCCCCGGCTTCTTCAGCTGGCGCAGAAATAATAAGAGGAGTTCTGGCTTCATCAATCAAAATAGAGTCAACTTCGTCCACTATGGCAAAGTTAAAATCTCTTTGAGACATTTGATCTTTGGTTTGAACCATGTTGTCACGCAAATAATCAAAACCAAATTCATTGTTAGTACCATAAACTATATCACAATTATAAGCTTCTTTTCTGGTACAGCTTTCAAGATATTCATCTTCAACTTTAAACATTCCTGTTTTATCTCTTTCTTCATCAGTTAGAGAATCTTCGGCAATGTCTGGCGTACTTTTATAACGATAAGAAGTTAATAAATTTTGGATAACACCAACTGTCAAACCTAACGCATCATAAATTTGAGCCATCCAAACAGCATCACGTTTCGCCAAATAATCATTAACAGTAACCAAATGCACACCCTTGCCTGACAGAGCGTTTAAATACATAGGCAAAGTAGCTACCAAAGTTTTACCTTCACCAGTTCTCATCTCAGATATTTGTCCACGATGCAAAACTATTCCACCAATCAACTGAACATCATAATGACGCATACCAGTCAAACGCTTTGAAGCTTCACGAACAACAGCAAAAGCTTCGGGTAAAATATCATCCAAAGTTTCTCCTTTTTTTAATCTATCTTTAAATTCTTGAGTTTTATTTTTTAATTCATCTAGATTAAGCTTTTGAATCTCAGGTTCTAGACTGTTTATTTGCTCTACAATCGGCTTCATTGCTTTTAGAGCTTTTTCATTTGGATCCCCTAGAATCTTGTTTAAAAATGACATATTTTGTCTAAAAATAAATAAAAATAAGGGCTTTTTTTAGCCCGATTATTTTATCATAATTGAGAATAAATATCAAGTTAGCTAAATAATATCAACTAACACAAAAATTTGATTATTTTTCTTAACTTTTTTATCCATTTTAATAGCTATTTTATCTCCTTTTTTAGCAGTCTCAATGCTTTTTGAATCAATTTCTAAAGACCCAACCTTTTGTTCAAAATATACATCATTTCCTTCAACAGCAATACTATCCCCCACTTTTAAACCCTTGTGATCCAAAGTAAGCTCCGCTACCCCTAATTTAGCAAAATAGTTACTTACTCTGCCTAATAAAACTTTTTTAGTTGTAGCCATATTACCTGTATGATCATAGCTAATACCGGCCGGACCAGGCTCTCCAAAATAAAAACCGGTAGAAAATCCCCTGTTATACACCCCGGCTAATTCTTTTTTCCAAGCTAGTGCTTTTTCTTTTGTAAAAGTCCCAGCAAAACAAGCATCTACCGCTTCACGATAACAACGACTAGTAACCTCTATATACCTTGGGTCTCGCCTACGACCTTCTATCTTTAAAGAACTAATACCCACCTTGATAAGCTCGGGCACATATTCAATCATACAAAGATCTTTAGCATTTAAAAAATATTTTCCTTCATTGGCTATTTTATTTCCTTCTTCATCTACTAAAAACCACTCTTTACGACAAGGCTGAGCACATGAACCACAATTAGCTGATTTACCATATAAATAAGCAGACAACAAACAACGGCCAGAAACAGAAACACACATAGCACCGTGTACAAAAGTTTCAATCTCAAAATTACCTAACTTCTTTTTTGTTTCTTGTATTTGTTTCAAAGTCATCTCTCTTGATAACACAACTCTGTTTGCTCCAAGTTTTTTATAAAATAAAGCAGATTGCCAATTGGAAATATTGGCTTGAGTTGAAATAAAAAACTTTTGTTTATATTTTTTGGATAATTCAATTACAGCTGGATCCCAAACAATCAAAGCGTCCACCCCCACCTCTTTTGCTTTTTTAACTACTTTTTCTGCTTCTTTTATATCACCGTTATATATTACGGTATTAACAGTTAAATAAGCTTTTATTTTATATTCATGACACTTATCTACAAACTTGCCCATATTCCTAAGATTAAAGGCGTTAGCGTTGGCGCGCATAGTAAGAGTAGATACACCAAAATAAACCGCATCAGCATAATCTTTGCAAGCTTCCAAAGAACCCCAATCACGAATCGGACTCATTATTTCTGGTTTTTTTATTTTTTTCATATATAACATTATATACTAAAACTTGATTTTAGGGAAGAAAAAACACCCTAATACTAGAATGTTTTTTGCAGGCGAGGTAGGAATCGAACCCACGACAAAGGTTTTGGAGACCTATGTGATACCACTTCACCACTCGCCCATATAATTTAAAAGGCAGGAGTCTATCCTGCCCCTCAAATTTATTTGGTTTCTTTATGTACTGTGTGCTTTCCGCAATGTTTACAAAGCTTTTTTAGTTCCAAACGATCTTTGATAGTTTTCTTATTTTTTCTAGAAAAATAATTTGTACGCTTGCACTCGGTGCACTGCATTTTGATCATGTTGTCCTGTGACATATATATTCGTTTAAAAATTTATAAAACTTATTGTCTATTAAATAACTAAATTTTTTAATTTTATAGTTATTTGGTGGGCCGGGTAGGATTTGAACCTACGAAGGCGGAGCCAGCAGATTTACAGTCTGCCCCATTTGACCACTTTGGTACCGACCCATTTAGAGCCACCTCAGGGACTCGAACCCAGGACCTTCACTTTACAAAAGTGTTGCTCTACCAACTGAGCTAAGGTGGCGTATTTGAATAAAAACAGCAAAAAAATTATAACATAGACAGAAATAAAAATCAAGCATTTAAATGTTAATAACAAAATTAACCTAAATTAAAGGCAAAACCCATAAAAAACAAATCTTAGCCTATTTTTTCCAATCTTTTATCTGGATCGTCTTCCCTTTTAACGAAAACTCCACTTTTTGCCCATCTCTTATTTTTAATTCCCTAGCCATTTCAGCTGGAATAACCACGCAATAACTAGCTTTCTTTTTATACACTTTTCTAACATTGCGCTCTTCTAATTTTCTCCTAGACATATATTTTATAAATTAAATTTATCCGTACGATTAACTGTACTATTAACCGTACGGATACTATGATATTAAAAATTATTTCTTAGCCACTGCTTCTACAAATGATGACTTGTAAATGTTATATGTTGAGGAAGTTTTTCTAATTTTAATAATTTTGAATTTAGTTAATTTTTCTTTCATGTATTCTTTAGAAAAAAAATGTCTTGTATGACTTTTTTTATACATATTTTTCCCCATCTTCTCCCCAACACCGAATAAAGAATCATCTGTTGATTTACACTTCACAAAAAAATACCCATCGGGTTTTAAGATATCATAAATCTTATTAAATATTTTATCAGTTGTTTCGTTATTAAAATAATGCAGACTTAAATGAGCATAAACAATATCAAAAGAATTATTTGGAAAAACTATATCTTCAATATTTTTATTTAAAATCTTAATATTCTCAGCTTTATTCTGCTGAATTTTCTTAATTCCACTCTCAGAAAAATCAACACCTACTACCTCTAATCCTTTTTTAGCAAAATACTTTGAATCTCTTCCATCGCCACAACCCAAATCTAATATTTTTTTAAACTTTTTATTTTTTATCAAATCAAAAGATCTTTTAGCAAAATCATTTTCCTTTTCTTCAGGACGGTTATCCCATTTACTTTCCCAATACTCTTTTTCTTTTTTATCCATACTATTTATTCTTAACCTTATACTTTTCCCAAATATCTTTAAATTTTTCTGAAGTTTTTAAAAGTTCTTGTAAATTCCCGCTCACAATAATCTTACCATTTTCAAAAAAATAAATTTTATCAAATAAGCCAAGCAGGTGTAAACGATGAATTGAAGACACGACTGTTTTGCCTTTGAACTTACTAAATATACTTTTGTAAATTCTAAGTTCATTTTCTGAGTCAACACTACTAGTTGGTTCATCCAGAAGCACTATTTCTTTATCTTCTGCAGCCATCAACCCACGAGCTAAAGCCAAGCGCTGTTTCTCTCCTCCACTTAAATTCACCCCTTTTTCAACTACAGATGAATTTAATTTGTTTGGCATTTTTTCTATTGTTTTTCTCAAATTAACCATGTCTAGATATTCATTTATTGTATCCATTTTTCTTGTTAAACCCAAGGTAATATTTTCTTTGATTGTTGTTGCAAAAATTTCAGGCTCTTGCGGAATAAGGGCAATACTTTCTGCAATAGAATTAAATCTATTTTTTAACTTTTTACCATCTAAATAAATTTCTCCACTCTTTGCCTGATACAAACCTCTCATTAATTTAAGTATAGTTGTCTTACCACTTCCACTATCCCCTATAAAAGCAACCTTCTGTCCTTTTAAAATTTCTAAACTAACACTTCGCAAATGCAATTCTGCTTTCTTTTCTACATTGTAAGAAAAATTTAAATTTTTAATACCAATCTTATGCCAATCTTTTTTATCAAGTTTTATATCATCAACTTTATTATCATTTTTAAAATCCTTGGCTATTACTTCTGAATTTAAAACAGCGGTTTTTTGCCTTACTATATCTCCATACATGTAGGCAAAATTAAAAAATAAGTAATTTATTCTCCCCACATACCCATAGAGTATATAAATAGTACCAATTAAAATAACATTCCCAGCCTTAACATTAAAAAATATAAATGTAAAAAGAATAAGGAAAGTCATAGTTGCTGTACAGATAGAAACCAAAAACCACTTTATTTCATTTAGCTTAGTGTTACTAGAAAAAAGACTAAACGGACTAAGTATTTTTTTCCAAACACTATTTAAAATTAATTTTTCAATTCGGAGAATAACTACTGTGGTAATATTACTAAGTGCATCATAAATCTTTTCTGATATTTTATTTTCTACTTTAAACAATTTATGATATTGACTAACTAAAATTTTATCAAATCGAAGTATTATACCCAAAGTTATAACAACCATCAAAGGCACAATGTAGCCTGCGTGTATATTGAAGTAAGCAAGAGCAAAATACGAAATAAAAAATTTAATAAACATTTCAATCACCATAAAAGAATCTCTGGCATAATCATAAAGCGCAGTAGTCCCTTTTCCTATCTTATCAATTGTATCACCCGAATGATGATCTGTATGCCAATCAACAGGCAGATTCATTGTTCCTTCTAAAAGATATTTTTTATAATTTGCGCGAGCTAAAAAAGCATTCTTAGTTTCTATTATTCTAGCTGGTCCATGAAAAATCCAAAAACCAATTTCTATTACAATAAAAAGACTTAATAGGATAGCAATTTTTGGAAGACTTTCCATGCTTAGTCCAAATTCTTGGATTGTATTTAAAATAAAACCAACCAAAAGAGGCTCCAGCGAACCGACAACATTGGCAAATAAAAATAAGGACACATACAAAACAACGTTTTTACGATTACCCTTTGAATAGTGCCAAAGTTTTGAATTTAAATATATTATTGGACTTTCTCTAAACGACATGTACTTTTTAATATTTATTTCTCTTATAATAGCATAAATTCGATTTTTTTGTAATATTATTTTTAATTAATCCCAATTTTATTCTTTCATCTAATTAAAATTTACCTTTGGATAAAAAATTTATAATCACATCAATTACTTTGTCATCATTCATAATCCAAGTGTGAAAATTTGGGACTACACAAAAGTCAGTCATCTCATCTAACTTTGTTCTCTCTACATCAACTTTACCGTCATACTCCCCTGCTACCACACCAACTTCACAATCTAGCTCAAGCAACATATTTACAAAGCTATTTTCATCAGTAGTTAAATCATCTAAAGCTGGACCCATAACATAGCCTCCTATTTTATTATTTGACCAAAAATCCGCACTCTCACTTCCTTTGTTTGGAGGGGCTAGCATTACTACTCTGCCCACATTTTCTAAATCATTATTAGACAAAAAGTACCTAACCATTATACCTCCCATTGAATGAGTGACAAAATTAATCTTTTCATCTTGATCAATATATTTTTCTGCTAATTCTTTTTTAAAAAAATTCTCTACCAAATTTTCTACACTATCACTTTTAGATGGATAATCTATGTTTATTACCCTGTACCCATTAACTGCCAATTGTTTACCAAGCTTATTCATAGAAAAAGAAGTCCTACCAAGACCGTGTAGCAAAACAACGTATTCACCATCGTTATTTATAACAGATTTTTCTATAATATTTTTATTATAGAAAAAATAAGCGCCCACAGATAACGCAGATACAACAACCACACCAGCCAAAATAGCCAAAACCTTTATTATTGCGCTCCTATTTTTCATAAAATATACTAAGATTGTTTTAATTAGGATTTTATATTTAATAATTATTCTGTAATTAATTTTTTAGAAATTGAGCTATCCATTCTTTCTATATACAATTTATCATTTTCTATTATCAAATCATTATAGTTTCCAATATCTTGTCTAAAAATCTTTTCTATTTTATCATTCTCTAAATCCCAAATAAACAAATAACTATCAGACCAACGCGCACTGGCTGGCGTACCCCAAAAAGCCATTTTTGTATTATTGCTAAAAAACAATACAGGCTGAGAGCTTGGTCTTCCTCCTACACTTATCAATTGAACATCTAAAATTCGATCAAGATTCATCTTGAGATCAGCGCTCATCATTATATCACCTTGCCAGTTTCTTTTGAATATTTTGCCTTGAGAAATATAAAAATATCCGCTCTCATCTGGGGCTACAGCAATAATATTACCACCAATATGTATCTCTTCCACTGTGTTTTCACTTTCTGACTTTGGAGATCTATGAACAATATAAAAACTTTCTATTGATGAAAAATTAGGATTATCATGTGCAATTAAAGCAAAATCTTCTCCACTATGAACAAGACGAACTTTACCAACTTCTCCTTTTAATTTATACTCAAAATCTGGTGCATCATTTTTCATGTCCCCAATATTGATGATAGTTATTTTTTCTGTATTCCAAAACCAAGGATCATACTGGTAAGCAGTTAAACTTAACCCCGCCCCCGTGTCACCTGCCACTTTATTAATACTTGGAAAATATAATTTTTCAGCCACTATAAAACTAAATATCCCCGCACCAATAATAGCGGAGAAGATAATGATCACTGTTAATTTTAAGATTT
>Ga0222628_1000853_pt1 | contig 11183 bp, 12 predicted proteins | sample AntAcemetageno95_FD_179860 | JGI IMG/M metagenome (GOLD analysis project Ga0222628, IMG submission 179860) | Saline water microbial communities from Ace Lake, Antarctica - #95 | ecosystem: Environmental > Aquatic > Non-marine Saline and Alkaline > Saline | place: Antarctica: Ace Lake | collected... | reverse complement strand
GGCCGGTTTTGTTTCAACCAATACCGCAGCCGATGGAAATTGGGTAATGGCAGCAGACGTTGACGTTATAGCCGATTTAACGGCCGGAACGATCGTATCAGATGCAGGCATAGAAGGAGTTACACTAACAAACGTTATTCAAATTGAAACCCCAAATACAAGTTATAGCGCGGTAGAAGTAGGAACTGAAATAGTACCCACGGCTAGTTTTTTTGTTATAAATGGAACCGGAACGCTAACTTTAACTTCAACCCCAACAATAAGCACTATGACAGCAGTAAACGGTCAAATTATAGAGATTTTAGGCGGAGCAAATGCAGTAACTTTCCAAGATAATGGCACAGCATCAGGTACGCTTTTAGAATTAGGCGATACCGGAAGACAAATCGGAGCAAACGATATTCTGCGCTTAAGATATTATGACGGCTCCTGGATAGAGAGTTATTGGGCAGATAATTAATAAATAGAATTTTAAAAATTTAAAGAGAGTAAAATAGGGAGAATATATGATAGTTAGAATGTTAAAAACAGCACAATCAGAAGCCGGCCCTTTTTTAGCCGGACAAAAATATAACATCACAAATGAAAAACTCGCAAAGCAATATTGTGATTGCGGCGCAGCCGTAGAATTAAAGAAATCCGGACAAGCTGTCGGAGAAATAGAAACTTTAGAATCAAAAATAAAAAAAGCGGTTAAAGAGCTTAACGCTGCTAAAAAAAAGAAACAAACCAAACCGCAAAAAGTTATTACTGAAAAACTACAAACAATAGTGGATGATCTTGAAATAGAAAAACTCGAAAACAATGCCTAATATTATTGTTACAGAACCAACAACCGAACCAGTAACCACCGCAGAGGCGAAGCAGCATATGCGCGTGACTTTGGTTAATACGGCAAACGATACATTAATAGATACGTATGAAAAAGCGGCCAGGGTAAATATTGAGTTAATAACCGGAGTTAAACTAATAACTCAAACCTGGAAAATGACACTTCCGGAATTTCCATCCGCAGATTATATTAATTTAAAATACAGTCCAATTATTTCCATAGATGAAATTAAAACCATAGATGCAGATGACACCGAAGCGGTCTTTGCCGCAACAGAATATAAAACTGACCTTATTTCTATACCAGCTCAAATAAAATTAAACGCAGATGCAAGTTGGACCGTGCCATCGGCCGGATACCGAACAGTTAACGGCGTTGAAATAACATATCAAGCCGGATATGGCGCAGCATCCGCAGTACCAGAACCTCTAAAATTAGCGATAAAGCTACTTACAGCGCATTTTTATGAGAACCGTGAGGCAACAACCATGCTGACAATTAGCGAGCTGCCATTAGGCATAGCGGCGATTATAGAACCGTATAGAACTTGGCAGAGGTTAATATGAGAGCCGGCCGGTTAAACCAGCTAATAGAATTACAGCAACCCACCTCCGCAAAATCAACCTTGGGCCAGGAAGTCCTTACGTTTGCCACAGTAGCGAGCGTTTGGGCCGCAATAGAACCGTTAACCGGAAAGGAAATGGTTGAGCGCGATATCTCAATCGCAGAAATCTCCGGCAAAGCGCTTATTCGATATTATGCCGGCATAACTCCATATTGGCGCATAAAATTTGGATCCATATATTATGAAATCAAAACAATTTTAAATTCAAGGATGGTAAATAAAGAATTAATTTTATTTATTAAAGAAATTCCTGCCGGCGCAGTATAATGGCCGGAAAGAAAATGATAGAAGTCCACGGAGTACGCCAGGCAATACGAGATTTAAGGAAAGTAGAGGATAGCATAGAGGATGGAGTAATTAAAGATTTTAAAAAACATGGCAAGGCCATGGTTAAAATTTTAAAAGCCGAGGTTCCAAAGAAGAGCGGCAAACTAAAAAGAAGCATAAAATCAGTAGTTTATTTGGATTTTGGAAAGCCTATAAAGTTACATGTTTGGATAACGAGAACAGCGTTTTACGGTTATTTTATGGAGTACGGAACATCGAAGCAAGCGGCTCGGCCTTTTTTCTTTAGAACCACCGGAGCATACGCGCCGGAAATAAAAATTAGTTTAAAAGCTATGATTAACGATAGAATAGACAGAAGTAATTTAGAAACAAAAAAAAGACGCGCCGAAATATTAAGTAAAATGGGTTTATAGAATGATAGAAGACGTTTATACTTATTTAGCCGCAGACACAACGCTCGCCGCTTTAATCGGCGGATCCGGAACCGCGAGGATTTATCCAGACGTTTCAGATGAAAATGCAACGCCGGCTTATATCGTTTATTCAATAAACGCGGATGGAGAGCGCGAAGAAGTATTGGCAGATATATCAATAAATTTATCAATTTATGCACAAACAAGAACAGCAGTAAATGAAATAAAAAAAAGGCTGGATATTATCTTAGACAAACAGGACCAAATAAGTATACCGTCAGATGACTACAATATTTATTGGGCCAAAAAAATAAGCGGATATTCAACTTATGAAAAAGAAACAAAATTATTTCACAGGGCGATGATATTCGCCTTTAAATTCAAAAGAAATTATTAGGAGGAATTATGGGAACAGATTCAAACATAGTATTTGGTTTACAGGCAACCAATACCGTAAAAGTAGGAGCCTACGGAGCTGTAGAAGGCGATGCCGTTGACGTCGGTTATACCGATGGCGGCGTTAAGATGGAAAAAAGCGAGGAACAGTTTGATATTAAAGTGGACCAAATCGTCGGAGCAATCGAGTCGTATACGATAGATGATGAGCTTAAAATAACCGTCGCGCTTGCAGAGGCTTCAGTAGAAAACCTTGCTATTGCTTTTGGATATCCCACAACTGCCGTGGCCGCCGGAGTTTTAAGTTTTGGCGGAAAATCCTCAAACACAAACAGAACTATTTATCTAAACACAAAAGGGATAAATGGCGGCAATAGAAAAACCACGCTTTATAAATGTAAACCGGATGGCAACACTTCACCGGCCTATCTTAAAGGCGACAAAACCATGATAGACGTAACTTTTAAAGTTTTAGTCGATACATCTGAAACCGCCGAGGGTATGCGCGGAACCATTACCGAAACCGGAACCGACACAACGGCTCCAACAGTGGCGATGACCACACCGGCCGATGGCGCAACCGTCGCTAAAGATGCTAAAAGCACAGTGCTTTTAAGTTTTACCGAAACCAATGTAATGGATGCAAATTCTTTGGTTTATGGCGACACAATAATTATAAATAACATAACCACGCCGGCATCCGCAGTTTTTGTCGAAGGAAGCATCAGTTACGACAAATCAGCTAAAACGGTATTATTCACACCGACAGATAATTGGACCGGATCAGACACCTTGCAATTAACAGTATCCACCGGAGTCCGCGATGCGAATGGTAACAATTTGGCCGCGCCGTTTATCGGCCAGTTTGACGTAGCAGCTTAAGCAGACTTATTATGGCAGTGGCCGATAGTAATATCGGCCACATAAGTTAAATTTTGGAGAAAACAAATGGAAGAATTAAACGTATTAATGCCGGAAGAAAGAAAATTAAAATTAAGTTTTGGAAACTTTACTATTAAGCCGCTTGGAATTAAACAAATAATAAAGGTCGTAACATTTTCAAAACCTATATTTTTGGAATTTGTAAACGTGGCCAAAAACAATGAAATAAAAAAACAGGCCGAATCCGCAGATCCCAAATTAAAACAAACCGAATCAGATTTATTGGCCGGCAATATGGACTTAGCTTTTAAGCTCCTGGAATTAGTCGGAGATAAAGTAACTGATTTAATTTCCATTATTTTAAAAACTCCGGAGCCGCTTAAAATTGACGACATACCAATACCGGATATGTTAATGATTATCGATAGCGTACTTGACGTAAACGATATACCGTTTATTAAAAAAGTTTTTTTTCAGGCGATGGAAAAAGTAATAAAGGAAATAAGCGCGGTAAAAAAGAAGCAAGCGGCAACGATGATCTTTCCTTCGTCTTAAGAACAATTGCATCGAAATTTCCACAGTACACCTTTGAGGACATAATGGATAAAAGTCCGGCTTGGGTAATATATATGGTTAAGCAGGCAATGAGTCTGGACCTCGATCTAATAAAAAAAATAGGATTAGATAAAAATTTAAAAGCGCCAGGTGTAAACGAGAAAAAAGAACAGGAAGAGCCAACAGAGGCTACAAATCAAGACCTGGCAAAATTTGGTTTTAAAGTTGTTCCACCGCCAGGTAAACGATTATGGGATCACTCGTTAGGAAGGTAAAAAATTATGAGCGCATTAGTTGTAGATATCCTTTCAAAATTTAACGCCAAAGGCTTCAACGCCGCAGCAAAATCAATCACAAAATTTGATAGACAATTATATAAAGTGCAGCGCGCAACTATGGCGTTTAGCACGGTTGTCGCAGGCGTAGGTATTGTGGCAGGAAAAATGGCGATGACTTTTGATGATTCAATGGGCAAAATAGTATCGCTTGTCGGCATCGGCCGCGATGAAGTAAACGCCTGGAAAAAGGATATTTTAAAATTAGCGCCAGCATTAGGCAAGAGTCCAAAGGCGCTTGCAGATGCTATGTTTTTTATAACATCCGCCGGACTACGCGGAGAGGTAGCATTAAAAGCATTAGAGGCCGCAGCCAAAGCCAGCGCAGCCGGCCTTGGAGAAATTAAAGAAATATCGAAAGCAGTAACAGCCGCAATTAATGTCTACGGAAATGAAGCAATGTCCGCGAGCAACGCCACCGATATATTAACCGCCACGGTAAGATTAGGAAGTATTGAAGCGGCAGAACTTGCGCCGGTTCTCGGTAAACTTTTATTGCCGGCAAAAACGCTTGGAATAAATTTTAATGAAGTCGGCGGAGCGATGGCAGCGCTTAGTAGAAAAGGTTTCAATGCAGCAGAGGCCGCCACAGCCTTGCGCGGCGTTTTTACGACATTAAATAAAGCCATGCCACAGGGAGATAAAGAACTCCAAAAGGTCGGCCTATCTTTTAAAAAATTAAAAAAGATTTTAAGAGAAGAGGGTTTATTAAAATTCCTCCAAGTCCTTAATGATAAATTTAAGGACAATACAAACGGCCTATCAAGAGTTATTCCAAGAGCGGAAGCGCTCACAGCGATATTGGGCCTGACCGGAAGTAATATGCAAGTTACCACCGAATTATTAACAGACATGAATGACGTCTTAGGCGAAAACGATAGAGCATTCGCAAAAGCCAGCCAAGAATCAATGTTTAAATTTAACCAGGCTTTAGCATTAATAAAAGTAACAGCGATAACGCTCGGTAATGAAATTTTGCCAATTCTTATCCCATTACTCGTAAAATTAACCGATAAAATAAAAGAAATGGTGGATTATTTTTCAGAATTGGATCCGTTAACAAAATCCTTAATGGTAAAATCTTTAATTTTATTAGCAACGCTCGGACCAATATTATTAATTTTAAGCAAAATAGTTGGAATGGTTACCGTTTTATTACCCATGGTAAAATTTATAGCTTTGACCGCTTTGCCTTTGGCAATAATCAAAGGATCCGCATTTGTCGGAGTTTTATCCACAGCCGTTCAAATGGTCGGCGGACTAAAATTATTAGCCTTAACCATCACCGGAATCGGCCTGGCGTTTGGGCCGTTAGCGATCGCAGGCTGGATGTGGTATAAAGATTGGGATAAGTTAATGAAAGATTCCAGAACTATAATTAATTGGTTTTCAGATGAGGCAAAGAAAATAAGTAAAAACCTTTTTAACGCGCTTGGCGATGATATCCAAAAATTTATAACAAAACATAAATCAAAATTAGAGGCAATATTAAATTTATCAATCAGAGTCGCAACTTTGGGAGCTGTCGGATTAGACACTTTTTATAAACCAGAGAAACCAGCGCCAGGACCTTTCGTCGGTCCATTAGCGCCAGGACCTTTCGTCGGTCCATTAGCGCCAGGACCTTTCGTCGGTCCATTAGCGCCAGGACCAGGAACCGGCGGAGCGGATAAAGTGGTAACCCTGGCGGACCAATGGAACGATGCAATAGAAAATATGAACGCGGCAACGGTTACGTTTGGCGACGTTTTTAATATGGCCGTTTCTGGATCCATGGCCGGCGCAACCGATTCGGTAAATCAATTTTTTACATCTTTTAGAGAAGGCAGCATCCAGATAGGTACTTTATTTAAAGGCGTAATGGAATCCATTTTTAACACTTTTATGCAGATGGTCGCGCAGATGATAGCCAAATGGCTAATATTAATGGTTTTAACCGGAGGCAAGGCTGAATTTGGGATAAAATTACTTCGCAGCTTCGCTAAAGGCGGCGCGGTAGAAAAGACCGGAGCACACATGCTGCATGCCGGAGAATTTGTTCTGCCGCCAGACGTTGTTGATAGTATAAAAAAAGGAACGCCGCCAAAATCAGGAAACATAAATCCGCAGGTAGCCGGCGCAGCATCCGGAGCGAACGTAAATATAACGCAGCATATAGAAATTGGCGCCGGATCCGACAAAAACAATATTAATGATATTATGGAAAAAATAACGCAGGCAACAAAGAACGGAGTACGCCAGGCACAAGAATTGGCAAACGTTCAAACAAAAGCCGGAAATAAAAAAGCATCAGAGGGTATTTAATAATGGATGGAATTAAAATATTTGGCGAAAATTTTATAAACGAATACAACGGCTACGCGTTTGTAAGCGGCTCTACCTCTGAATCATACCTCTACGACCAAAAAAGAGCAACAGCATGGCTATCAAGCGGCAGCGATGACTTAACAATAGAATGTATTGAGGTAACTTTTAACAATTGGCAAGGAGAACCGGTTCTAAGAACATTTGACCGCATTATTTTACTTGGCCATAATATAAAAGCCGGACAATTACAATATTGGACCGGCAGCGCTTGGGCCGATTTAACCGGCGGAACAATTACCGGAAACACTGAAACCGATAACATTATTGAAGTAACATCGGTCACAACCTATAAATTTAAAATAAAAATGACAACCACGCAGGTAGTGGATGCAGAAAAATATATCGGCGAATTAAAAGTTTGCCAGCACGTCTTAAGTCCTTCCTGGCTTTCAAGTTATCCCATGACCGCAGAGCAAAAGGGTGGGAATTACCGCAATGCAGAGGGCGGACTTATTTCGTGGAAAGAGTTTACAAAGCAAGGCGGCATTTTTAGCATACAAAACGTAGCGAAAACTGACATGGATATTTTAATGCCATATATGAAGACCGGAGAATTTATAACAATGAGTTTTTACGAATCTTTTGATTTAGCGCATACCTACGAATTTGCAATAGTTAATCCTCCAAATTTTTATCTAAATAGAAAGACAACCAGATCGTCAATTGATTTAGATTTAAAGGAGCGATAATGCAAACAATATCCGCAGATTTAACCGCTTCCTTGGCGAAGAAAAATCCAAAATATTACAAAAAAATAGAATTATACAGGAATCTATGGAACGGCTCCTCTTTTGAATTTGGCGCAGCAGAGGATATAACAGACGAATTGGTAGACACCAGTAACAGTTTTTGGAACCTGGATAACGAAGGGTTTGGAATTTGGCGGATAGATAATATTTCAATAACATTAAGGAACGACCGGAACCAGTGGAAGCAAGGAAATACTATCGGACATTGGACCGGATTATATCTTTTAAACCAATCAAAAATAACGATATCAGAAGGCGCGGAGCTGGCAGATGGAACATTCGAAACTTTAAAAACTTTCACCGGATATATTTCAGGCGATCCGGTATTTCATCCAGAAGTAAAAACCGTAACTTTAACCTTAAATTCCGCAATGTCGATATTTGAAAAATTTAGCGGAAACGATATATCAACCCAAATAACCGATGAGGTCCTTGGCTCGGATAGCGGATCCGTTTTCACTACGGCCGAAAATGGAGTAGGAATAATAGACACGGTCAAAAGAGGACTTACGCTGGCCGGAGCCAGAACATTGAAACCAGACGTTGACTACGCCATAACAACTATGAAACAAAAAGGAATACCGGCAACCATAACTTTGACCACCGGAACCGATTTGACACAAGATGAAAATTTATACACTTCTTATAAACAGCTTTATTCAGACAAACCTATAGAATGGGTAGTCGAAGAAATTATGACTTTATGCGGCATAACTTCCTACGATATTTCAACCGCAGTATTTGCGTCTGATATAGAAAATGCTTTTATACAAAACATTAAAGCGCATTGGGATTCAGGCGCAGAAATTACAAATATAAATACATATTTTAACGAAAATTCTATGCGGCTTGGAACAGAATTTGACGATTTTAATAACGGAAATTATACAGCTCCAAAACTATGGACCGTTACAGATATTACCGCAGGAGGAACCATTGAAGTAGTCAGCGAACAATTAAAAATAACAAGCACGGCGGCCGCAGAAGGAAATTGCATAAGGGCAACTTCTGAAACAGCATACGGAGCATGGGAAGTCAATATGTGGGGAACCGGCGGTTTTAGTTTTGCTACATTTTGGATCGTGGGCCAAACAGAAATAGGCGGATACGCAACTGAAGGATATTTTATAAGAGCAACTTCAACCGGAACGATAAGATTATATAAACAAACCGCAGTAGGCTCAATAACAATGCTTATAGAAAGCAATACAACCGCGCATTCAAATACAAAAATAACAGTTACCAGAGCCTCAAACGGCGATTTTGAAATGTTTATAAACGGAACATCCGCAGGAACGGCAAACGATAATACCTACACAACCACCGCATATATATATTTCGAAAGCACGCCATCCGGCGCAGTAACTTCCTACCAATATTTAGATTCCGTAATTATTTCAAATTCAAGCTCAGTAATAACCGGAGAATGGATATCAGCAACGCAGGACTTAGGCGCAGACGTAACAGAATTTGGAGTAGCCGATTTAATTTATACAGAGAATAATGGAACGGTCACTTTTAAAACATACACTTCTGACAGCTCCGATTTTTCCACCGGCAACGATCCGGCTGGATGGGTAGACGTATCCGGAACCACAGTAATGTCCGCGATTAAAAGATACTTAAAAGTTAAAATAAATTTAACAACTACCGATTATTTTATGCCGGTTAGTCCAGTATTTGACGCGTTTTCTATTATATATTACACCACCACCACAGTAATCGCCTTGGTAGATTTAACGGACAAAACCTGCTACCAGGCATTAGACGAATTAGTACAATGGCCAGCATTCGAAATGGGTATGTCTACAGCCGCTAAATTCTTTTTTAGGGCCAGAAATTCCATAGCATCATTGCTCGATATCCGGTCAAACACAAATTTAATTAGGATAGATAAATTTGATAACGGGGTAGAAAGAATTAAAAATAAGGTAGTGGCAAATTTTGGAGATTACCAAAAGATATCCGATGCATCAGGAGATGCGCATCCAAATTCAATAGACAGTTATGGAACGCGAGAATACGCAGTACCTTCCACAAGCCTGCTGCCAAACGTAAACGTAAATATTGCGTTTGCGATCGCGCCTACAATTTTGGCTTACACAAAACTACCGCGCAGGAGAGTCCGCGCCGTATGCCAATTTTTACCACAAATGGAATTAGGCGATAAAATAACTTTATACTACCGAGAAGACACCGCCATGAGGCAATGGTCTTGGGGAGATATGGATGTTTATTATGGCCAGGCAAATATAGAATACCACACCGAAGCCGATTTATTAGCGCGACTCAATTATTGGGGAGTAGAAATGCGCGTTGAGGGTATTGAAAATGACGACAAAAAATGGCAAACTATACTAAATCTTGTTGAGGTTATATAATGGTATTACCAAACACAATAGAAAACGGACCTGGAAAATTTCCAGATGGAACAAAGCTACAGGAAAACTTTGAATATCTCGACGGCTTAATCTCCGGCGGAACATTAAAAAAAGATACTCTGTTAAATCTTAAAGCGTTTGCGGCCTTAAATCCTACGGTCGCATTTATCGCCGTAGAGAACGTATTAAATTTAGTTTATGTTTATATGGGAACAACGCTTGTCGGCGACGGCGGCTTTGTAATTATTGGAGGCGGAGTAATATGAAATTAATAATAAAATCTTTTTTAATAATTATGCTTTTCAGCAGCATAGGAGCGGCGCAGGGTTACTATAGCTTAACCGCAAGCACAACCACAGGCAAAGCGCTTATGAAACTTGCCGGCAGCATCCAGGTAGCGATTTCCTCTGTTAACGTATCAACGCCAGGCGTTTATTTAAACGGCGATGGAATAATAATAGGAAACGGAGTAGATAAAAGCACAATTACATCAACGGCATTTAGCGGAAATTTTGTTGGGCCTTTAAACGGCAACGCGGATACCGTTACAAACGGAGCCTATACAAATTATGCTAATTCTTTTACCGAACCGCAAACAATAAGTGGCTCAAGTTTAACAGTAACCGGCGAAACTTTAATTAAAAATGATAGCCTGGTTTACGGCCTTACAATTACAGGCGACACAAAGCAAAGCATTAAAATTGCAGATACCGCAGGAGCCGCTTCAACCCATGTATTATCAGAGATAAATATATTACAGGGAGCTGCAGCTAAATATAATTTACAATTTTATGGCGACACAAACGCGACTTATCCAAAGGAAATGATAATCGGCGGAGCGGCAAGTAATCAAAATATCCGTATAACAAAAGGAAATTATACGCCGGAAATATATATAAAAGATACCGGAAATATTGGAATCGGAACAGTAACGCCAAGCCATAAATTAGCGGTCGAGGGTGGAATAATAGCGTCAAGTTCAATAACCGCAACAGGTGGATTTTATGGCGCATTAACCGGAGCAGTAGCAGGAAACGCAGACACCGCAACAGCATTGGCGGCGGATCCGACAGATTGCACTTTGCCAAATGTGGCGCTTGGAATTAACGCAAGCGGAACAGCACAATGCTCGCAGCCGTCAAACGTCACCGGAAACGCAGCGACAGTAACAACGAACGCGAATCTTACCGGCAACGTAACTTCTGTAGGAAACGCAACAACCATAGCGGTTATACCGGCCGTTAGCGGCGCATCTCTTACGTCTTTAACAGCCGCGAATATTTCAGCAGGAACAGCAGGTGTTGATATAAGTGGAAACGCAGCCACAGTAACCACGAATGCGAATCTTACCGGCAACGTA
>Ga0222628_1000852_pt1 | contig 11188 bp, 12 predicted proteins | sample AntAcemetageno95_FD_179860 | JGI IMG/M metagenome (GOLD analysis project Ga0222628, IMG submission 179860) | Saline water microbial communities from Ace Lake, Antarctica - #95 | ecosystem: Environmental > Aquatic > Non-marine Saline and Alkaline > Saline | place: Antarctica: Ace Lake | collected... | reverse complement strand
AAAATTATAGAGGGATTAATTATCTGAGAAAATAGTTTAAATACATTCCAAAATAAAAAAAAGAGTACTATGACACTTTGACTTGCGAAGTAACCTCCAAAATTTGATCTTTCATCCCAAATATAAAAAGGATTAATATAAGAAGGATTTATAGGAATAGATGATTCTCCTGATGCTACAATAAAGCCTTTCTCTAAATAAGGAATAATTAAAATTATCGAAATAACAAAAAGGATTATAGGAATAAGGAATTTTTTTATAAATTTCATTTTTTTCTAATTAGAATAAGGTAATTGCAGAAAACACTTTCTATTTTAATAAATTTATCAAGAGTTAAGCTAATATATTGAAATATTAGAAGTGGTAAAAAAATAAATATACTTAAGAAATAGTAGAAGTTATTCTTAGAAGCAAATTGATTTAGGGATTCATTCATTAGCATGGAAAAAGTTGTAAATAATGATCCTTCTTTAATAATCTCAGTGATTTCTACATTGTATTTTTTTAATTCTTGCATGATTCCAAATGGAGTAATTCTCTGAAAGTCATTTGGAATCTCATGTAAGGGATACAAGAAGGGAGCAGTTATCATTATATTCCCACTGCTTTTTGCGACTCGAATCATTTCCTCAAGAAGTTTTGTGTAATTTTTGTGATGCTCTAAAACTTGAAAAGAAAAAACATTTTCAAAGCTTTCACTTTTGAATGGAAGTCTTAAGTCGTTCAAATAGCTAGATGAAAAATAAAAATCTGGTTTTTCTCTGTTCAAGTCTTTATTGGTGGAAAAACCCTTGAAATCAATTCCTATGTATTCATTTATTATGCAGAATTCTTTTTTGAATGGTTTTTCTCCACAGCCGACATCTAATGCTTTTCCCTTTAATAAATATTTCTTGTTTATATATTTAATATCGCGAAGCATTAGATATCTTATAGGAAAATATGGAGATGTATAAAACTTAATTTTTTTAAGTAAAAAAAGCATAGTTTATTTTTTTACTATTAATTCTAGGTCAATAGTTTGAATTATTTGTCCAAAAATGAAGCTCATCGGTTTTATTAGAAAATCAAATATGAAAATTTTTCCAAATCTTGTCGGAATCAAGTTCAGTTTTTTTAAATTGAATTTTTCTTGAATGAAATAATTTCCACGAGATTTTTCTTGATAAAATGGTTCGAATGCTAGATGAGAAAAATAGTGCTTATGTGTAATATCATTGTATGCGCCATAACAATTATAATATGGGACTATGATTCTAATGATGCTATCTGGTTTTGCTATTCTGTGAAGTTCCTTCATTACTTTCGTGAGATTTTCAACGTGTTCAAGGACATTATCTGTGTAAATTTCATCGAACTCGCTATCATTAAAAGGATATGGAAAAATGTTAAAATCAAAAGTTTTATCTACTCCTTCAAATGGGGTCAGGTCAACATTCATATAATCTTTTTTTATATCTCGTCCACAGCCAAAGTTTAATTTTTTCATATATTTTCGTTAAACATATTTAGTATCTCCTCGTATATTTTTTCAGGATTAAATTTATCATCAATGTTTTTCTCTATGGATTGATTATTAAATAGATGCGGATTATTTGTTAAGAGAATAATTTTCTCAATAAATTCATCCTCGCTTTTTACTAAATATCCAGTTTTTTTATCTTCTATTATATCGCTTGGACCAGGTATGTCAAAGGCTATTACTGGCAATCCCAACGCCTGAGCTTCTAGAACGTTAAATGGTAGTGTTTCCCATTTTGCAGTGGTTATAAAAAAATCTTGTTTTTTCAAAATCCAGGGAACATATTTGTTTTCTATATGGCCATGCCATCTGACAAAAGAATACTTATCATTTATATTTTTTATTTTTAATTCATTTTCGTGATCCCCGCTTCCAAAAATATTAAGAATTATTTTATCGGTGATATTTTTTTTATTTTCAATAGCAGCTACTATTCTTACAAGAGAATTAATTCCCTTCTGTTCTGTTAATCTTGCTATAAAAACAATATTAATTTTATTGTTATCAAACTTAATATCCAATTCAAGAGAATTATTTTCAATGATTAAATATTTTTTTGAAAAAGGATAATATATTTTTTTACTTTTTATTTTAAAATTTTTATCAACTAATTTTTTTGTAAATTCATTCGATAAATGTATGCATTTAGCACCCCTTAACAACCACTTGTATATGAAGCTAAGATATAGTAGATTATGTAGCTTTGACATAAATGATCCGGTGGATGGATAGATGATTGGTGTATGAACGCCAACGACAACTGGAGGTATCTTTTTATAGTCAATGGTTTTTAAAATAAATAAATCTACAAGTTCATTTTTGGAATAAATAATGTCATAGCCATTTAAAGCTTCTTTTAAATTTCCCCAAGAAGATTTTATCCAGCGAGCTCCTCCTAATTGATTCTTTATGTCAGCTTCTTTTTCTCTTCCTGATACATCTATTTTTTTAAAAAAGTTACCATGAGTAAATATGTGCAATAGTCTTGCAAATTTTTTAAAAAATTTTTCATCCATCGTTATTACAACAACTTCATTGCCCATATCGCTAAGATTTTTTGCTAAATTTATAAAATATTTTTCTGCTCCAGCACCTTGAGTTAAGAGAGGCAGCATAAAGAGAGCTATTTTTCTATTTTTCATAAGAGTATACAATCGTAATTAATGGAAATTATTTATCAATAATTTATTTAATAGTATGAGTAATTACGATCTTTTCAACCATTAATAAGTTCCCAGTCGTAAGGAATTTTTTTAGAAAATGGATCTAATCTTTCAATCTCATCTGGCCTATGGGAAATTGTAGTACAATTAGCCACAATGGCCTCTTGTGTTCCAATCCCCTTGAATCCATTCCATACCATTTTAGGAATTTTTACTAAAGCATAATTTTTATCTCCTATAAAAATTTCCATCAGAGTTCCTTTTGTCTTTGAATTTTCTCTTTCATCATATAATACTAGTTTTATATTTCCACTAATCACTGCATAGTTTAACTCCATTTCTTTATGAATATGCCAACCCTTAATTACCCCAGGGTAAATAGTTGAGAAATAAATTTCTCCAAAAAGATTAAACTCATCATCTTCCTTTTTTAACATATGCAGGATAGATCCTCTTTCGTCTGGTATTTTTTTTAATTTTTTAACGACCACACCTTCTATAAAATCATTCCTTTTTTTAAGTGGTTTTTTCATTTTTTTTATTTAAATAATAATTATAAGTTTTTTTAAGACCAGATTGTAAATTAAATTGAGGGTTCCATTTAAGGTCCTTTTTTATTCTATCATTGTTGCAATTAACATAAAAAATTTCATTGTCAGTATAAGGTTTAGTATTCCAATTTATATTTAACATTTTTCCTGAAATTTTCTCTAAATATTTGACGACGCTTTTAATGTTATGTGTTTGATTATACCCCACATTAAAGCTTTTATATCCCTTGATAGTTTCAATTTTTTCCAAGGCCTTTATATATGCCTGAACAATGTCTTTTATGTAAGTAAAATTCCATGATTGTTTTCCACCGGAGAAATTAATTTTTTTCTTATCTATTAAAGATTTAATAAGAAATACGATTAACTTTTCATTATCTTTTTCACCAAAAGGAGCAAATAGTTTAAAATCAATAACTTTTAAATTAAAATTTTTCGAATAATATTTTAAAACATTACTAAAAGCTACTTTAGTCGTTGCATAAAAATTATATGGTTCAATTTTATCAGTTTCTTTAAGTGGTTTATCCTGCATCTTATATTCAAAAAAAGTTCCAGTATTAATGAAGTTGGTTACATTATATTTTATACATAATTCAACTAAAGTTGAAGGAAAATTGATATTATCGTTAATCATTGATTTAACTTCTGATATATTCTTGTGTGATTTGATATAATTTGTTGCCAAATGAATAACACAATCAATTTTATTTTTGGCAAATATATCCTCTAAGTCAATGTTATCACAATCAAAACTGATAACTTTATTTAATATATTAGCAACCCTCCAAGTGCAAGATGTACTCCTTTTGATAATTATTAGTTCATAACCATCTTTCAGTAGTTTATTTACTAAATGACTACCAATAAATCCTGTTGCTCCTGTAATCAAAATTTTTTTTATCATTTATTTTTAAAATAATCAGTAAATGATTTTTCTATCCAATCTAACATTGGCTTTTTTAACCCTGGGAAAACGCCTATCCAGAAAGTATCCCGCATTATTTTATCTGTGTTTTTAAGCTTCCCAATCATTCTATATTTTATTTTATAGTCAATAAAATAAGGTTGCTTTGTCAAATTGCCACCAAAAAGAAGTCGAGTTCCTATTTTCTTGGAGCTTAAATATTTCATAAAATCTTCTCTATTAAAACCACAATCATCTTTTAGCGTTATCAATAATCCAAACCAACTAGGATCGCTATTCTTTATCGGGTCAACTATGTAGAAATATTTTTTAAATTTAGATAATCTTTTTTTCAAAATAGTATAATTTTTCTTTCTTTCTTTTGTAAATTTATCAAGTTTGCTCATTTGAGCTAATCCGCAAGCAGCTTGAACTTCTGTCATTTTGAGATTGTATCCCAGATGAGAATAGATATATTTATGATCGTACCCTTTTGGTAGTTTTCCTAATTGCCAATTAAATCTGTTTTTGCATGTATCATCGTGACCAGTGGGACACCAGCAGTCTCTTCCCCAATCTCTAATTGATCGAACGGCTTTATTGATGAGCGGGTTACTTGTTAAAACAGCCCCACCTTCGATTGTGGTTATGTGATGTGCAGGATAGAAGCTTAACGTTGAAATATCTCCGAATGAGCCTGTTTTTTTGTTTTTATATAAGCTACCAAGTGCATCACAATTATCTTCAATGAGCCATAATTTATTTTTTTTACAAAACTTTTTTACTAAATCAATATTGAATGGATTTCCAAGTGTGTGCGCTAACATCACAGCTTTTGTTCTTTTACTTAAAGCTTTTTCTAATTGAGTTACATCGATTGAGAGTGTTTTAATTTCTAAATCAACAAAAACCGGTATACATCCAGATTGGATTATGGGATTTACAGTTGTTGGAAATCCAGCAGCTACAGTTATTATTTCATCACCCTTAAGTAGCTTCCTGTCTCCAAGAAGATGTGAATTTAAAGCCATTATTGCTAAAAGGTTGGCTGAAGAGCCAGAATTAACTGCTGAACAAAATTTAACTCCTATATATTTTGCTAGCTTTTCTTCAAACTCTTTTGTCATTCTACCTTCCGTCCACCAACCATCTAAAACTGCCTCAGTCATAAATAAAAGTTCTTTTTCATTGAAAATTTTTCCAGATACTGGAATTGATGATTTTCCTGGGATAAATTTTTTTGATTTAAAATTATCTTTGTAAAATTTTGATATTTCCCACTTTAATTCTTTATTCATTGTTATTTTTTTAAATAATAGATTAATTATAATTTATTATTATAAAAAAAGCAAAATTAATATAATAAAAAAGCCCTCTTCTTGAAGTAGGGCTTTTCTTAATTTTAGCTTAAAAAAATGCCTTTTTAACTATTGGTATAACAATATCTCCGTGATACGATATTATAGATTTTGGTAAATTTGAAATAGAAAACCAATTCTTTGAATTAATGTTTTCTATGGAGCAAATATAAATTAACTGCAAAGTATGACCCCTTAGTTCATCGATATTATTGAAAATATTAATGAATCGATAAGAAACTATTTGGCATTTAAATTCTTTGTATTCAATCCTTCGTATGGCTTTTTCATAAGTTTCTCTTGGTCTTAAAATTGTTCCTGGAATATGGAACATTCCTGGATGAGTTTCATTTTTAAGTCTTTTTGTTAAAAAAACTTCAATTTTTCCATTGTTGTTATTTTTCCTTAGCGCAACTGTCTCAATAGCAACGCTTATTGATATTCTTGCTACAGCATCGAAAAGTTCTTTCCCCATTGGTTTTTTTGGGTCTATATGTGCTAATGATTCTATTGCTTTTTTCATATATCCACTCCTTCTCGATTGGTTTTGGCCTTAATTGGCCTATTTATATTTTAAATAACATTCTTTACTATAATAAACAATAATAGCATATCTTGAGCTTTTTGTCAAGTAATGAAAACCCCTCTTTTGAAGGGGTTTGAAAAATAAAAAGAGTGGTAATCGTTATTATATTCCAGAGGCACTTTTCCTTATAATAAATCTAAGAATCTTTTTATTTGATTATTTGTAAATTTAATCGGATCAATTGTTTTTTCATAATAGTTTTTATACCATTCAGAAGTTAATTTAATATTTTTATGAAAATTTAATATTGGATACCATTTCAAAGTATTTTTAGCCTTAGTTATATTTAATTTTAAAATTTCAGCTTCATGTTTTGATTTTTCAGATCTAATTTTTAATTTCCCCTTCCCAATTATTTTAAATACTTCTTTCGTTAAATTTCCAACTGGCACAAAGCTTTCATTTTTTGGACCAAAATTCCATGCGCCAATGAAGTTTTGTTTTTTTTGATAAAGTCCCTTTGATAATGTTAAATATCCAAAAAGGGGTTCTAAAACATGTTGCCAAGGTCGAATGGCTTGTGGGTTTCTAATTTCTACTTGCGCATTTTTTTCATAAATTGAATACATTATATCTGGAATAAGTCGATCTTTCGACCAATCACCACCACCGATGACATTCCCTGCTCTAGCTATAGCTACTTGGGGCCCTTGTTTTTTATTAAAAAATGATTTTATATAAGATTGGGTAGCTATATCAGCTGCGGCTTTGCTAGAGCTATATGGATCATGACCATTTAAGGAATCTGTTTCTTTAAATGAAATGCCTAATTCATTATTTTCATAAACTTTGTCAGTTGTTATAACGACAACTGACTTTACTGAAGATGTTTTCCTTATCGCTTCTAATACATTTATTGTCCCTATGGTGTTTGTCGAATAAGTCTTTATCGGATCATCATAGCTATCTCGTACAAGAGCTTGAGCAGCTAAATGAAAAACTATTTCAGGTTTTTCCTTAATAATTATATTTTTAATTTTGTTAAGATTTCTAATATCAACAAAATAATTTTTTATTTTATTTTTTTGTTTAAGGACTGTAAAAAGATTTGGTGTAGTTTCGGGTGGCAAAGATATCCCAATAACATCTGCTTTAAAGTTTAGTAAAATTTGAGTAAGCCAAGAACCCTTAAATCCTGTGTGTCCAGTTATTAAAACTTTTTTATTTTTGAAAAATTTTTCCATATTTAAATATTAATTTTCCCAGATTGCCCAGGGTTTTTCTTTTTCCCAAAGTTTATTCAATTCCTCTACATCTTTCATTGTATCCATGCTATGCCAAAACCCATCATGCTTAAATTGGGATACTCTTTTTGATTTAGTCATCCTAGTTAATGACTCTTCAAGCATCTCTCCTTTCTTTAGGTATTTTATGCCATTTCTATTAAAAACCATAAAGCCGCCATTAATATAATCATCCAGCACTGGCTTTTCTGAAAATTCTTTAATTAAATTGTTTTTGTCTGATTTGACTTTCCCGTACTTTGAAGAAGGATGGACAGTTGAAATAGTTACATGTGTTTTAAATTTAACTTCTTGTTTTTTGTGGAAATTGATTAATTTATTTATATTAACGGTGCTTACTCCATCGCCATAAGTTATCATAAATAAATCTTCATCTAAGTATTTTGATACCATCGTTATTCTTTCCGCAGTGGGGGTCACCTCTCCCGTTTCTGCAAAAATTATTTTATAATCATAATTAATACATTTTTTTAAACAGGTAATTTGTCCATTTGAAATATTCATCTCAAAATCATTATTAAGCTTAGAGAGATTTAAAAAATATTCTTTTATCATTTCACTTTTATAACCTAGGCATAAAATAAATTCTTTATGTCCATAGTAAGCGTAATGATTCATAATATGAATTAAAATCGGGACCCCCCCAATTTTAATCATCGGCTTTGGCTTAAATTCAGTTTCTTCTCTGAGTCTAGTTCCAGTTCCTCCGCATAAAATTATGGTTTTCATTTTATTTATATAAAAATTAAATCTATAGGCCCTGTTTTTTTAATAAGAATCCCTTTAAAAAATAATATGTGTAACTATAGAGTAAGAATATATTTACAAATGGAAGAATTATTATTCTTATGTCCTTCCATTTTTTTAAAAAAACATATTTAGTAAAAAATATACTATACAAAAAGATAATTACAAAAAAAATATTATTTATAACTGGTATAAATACACCAAAAACGATGATTGGTCTAGCTAATGCAGTTGGTAAACTTCGCAATTTTACCTTTTTAATATTTACAGACAAACAAGCTCCAACAGCTTCTGCAAGTTGATTTTCTTTGTATAAATAATCAAAAAAACTAAATTTACTATTATTATTATGGAGGTGTTTAACTACTATGTCAACATCTTTTATTTCCCCAATCTCGCCTAATCTCAAAAGAATATCCCCATCTTCACCGGCTGTTCTATATGTCTTTTCATTATAGCCACCAACTTTTCGTAATGCTTCTATTGAAAAACAACAAAACCTTCCATTTCTTCCTGATAAAATTTTTCCAACATGTCTAGAAAATAAGCATTTTTGCCAAAAGTTATATTTATTCCAAATTTGCCAAGGAGTTGTTTGTAAAGAACAAGTCACAACAACATTATCTGTATAAAAAGGATTAATTAATTTTTTTACATCATCTTCTCCCATTATCAAACAATCAGATTGCAATGTGATTAGATGAGAAGTTTTAGCTAAGCCAATAGCTTCGTTATAGGAATAAGAAAGCCCCCGATCTTCTTTGTGTCTTATCGCTCTAACTTTAAATTTAGAAATATTTGCATAATCAGAAGCTATTTTAAAGGAAGTGTCTTTTGAATTATTATCTATTAGTATGATTTCTTCAATTGGATATTTTTGTTTTTCAAGAGAGCTTAAAACATCATTAAGAATTGTTTCTGAATTATAAATTGGGACTACTATTGTTATAGATAAAGTATTCATTCTTAATTTAAGTGTCACGTTCTAATTTATAAAAGCAATAAGCTCTTAGTCTATGTTATTTAACTTTTGATTTTCAGTATTTTTAATATTGAATAATTCAAAAGCTGATCTTGGGAGAAAATAAGTAAAAATCTGACTAATAGTTGCGATTATAAACCAAAAGAACCTTGGTTTAAATCGAATAGACGTTGTTAAATCATCTCCCATAGTATCATTTTCAACCTCTTGCCTTAATGATTTTAATCCTGCTAGTCCATTGGATTTAAACCCTAATTTTTTCATTTTCGCGTAATCCCATCCAGAAAGATGTTTCTGCAAAGGATTATTATCAACTTCTTTTTGATTAATAAATCCATTTGGTGATGATACAATTACTTTTTTCTTTGCCCACTTCTCCGCTTTTTTCAAAATTTCTAAACCAACATCTTCTGGCAGGTGTTCCAAAACCTCAATTATAATAACGGCATCAAAACTATTTTCTGGAAAATCAAGAGTTTCTATTTTTTTATCTAAATATTCTGTATGATTTTTTTTCTTTTTTGATTCTTCTAAATATGGTAGAAAAGCTTCAACTCCAACGCTATACTTGATGTTTTTGCAATATCGAAGTGGCGAGTTTGGTCCACAGCCTAAATCTAAAACGGATTCACAATCAGATAGTTCTTTTTGCAGGCAATAATCTAAAGTGTGGAAAATTTTGCCGAGAATTTTTGATTTATGTAAATTATTTATAATACTCATTATAATTTATATTTGAATTTAATGTTATTAAAGTTTTTGGAGTTTACTTTGTTTTTATACCAGTCAACCATTGGGATTAAGATTGAAGCTGGTGTGACTGCACAACCCAAGCTAAAAAACCAAAACGCTGGACTTAGAATGTTGTCCCATCTGTATTTTAACAGATAAAAAATTTCTCTCCAAAGATATCTATATTTGGCGTAATTTCTAATTTGAACTAAGCCGACATAGTTTGTTGCCACAAAATGTTTAATACAATATCTTCTCATTTTTTTAAATTCTTTTTCAGGATAAATGTTTTCAAAAAGTTCAACCCAGCTTTTGAGTGGAGATTTGGTGTAGATCGAAGAAACACTCCGACATTGACTATAGGCAATTCTAACTGCAAGGTTATAATCTTTCAAAAAAATAACAGGATGTTTTTTTAGAATTGAGGCAAATGGGTAAACATGACAAGGAAAAATATCAGGATGAAAAGGCAAATCAATATATTTTTTTCGATAAGCTAAGCCAGAAAGCTGATCTAATGTTCTAAAAACAGTTATAATCTTTTTAAAATCATCAGTTATTTTTACAAGCTCATTCTTTTCTGGATTTAATTGATCCTTAGCTCTTACTGGAGTAGTTATATCTTTATCAAACCAAAAATAAGGTCGAGTTACAAGACCAATATCATCGGATGACTTAAAGGCTTTATACGTTTCTTCTAATGCTCCACTTCCCAAAATGTCATCTTGTCCCATCAAATAGATTATATCCCCAGTGGCTTTCTGCCTAGCAGATTCTAAATTTCCTGGGTAACCAAGATTGTTTTTATTTCGAAAGAATTTTATTCGCGGATCGTTAAGTGACTTCACTATCACCTCCGTGTTATCAGTTGAAACATCATCATTGATAATGATTTCATAATTCGTAAAACTTTGAGATAAAAGGCTTTGTATCGTCTCTCGCAAGGTTCCGCCTCCATTATACGTTGGCATTAAAATACTAAATTTTAAATCGTTCATTTTTGTCTTATTTAATTTTTATAACCATTTGGGAAATTAGAGTACCACTTTTCTAAACTCTCTATACTACGTCGTAAATCTTTCTTCGGTTTCCATTTTAGTATGCTTTCAGCTTTTTGCGTATTGGCAAGAATCTTGGCGTATTCACCTTTCCTTTTCTCACCATTTATTTTTTTTATCTTTTTTCCAAATAATTTTTCCACTTCACTTACAATTTCTTTAACAGAATATCCCGTTCCGTTACCAAGATTAAAAACCTCACTTTTTCCAGTTTTTTCCAGATATTTATAAGCTAAAAAATGTGCAGCTACTAAATCTTCAACATCAACATAATCTCGGATAGGAGTTTTATCAGGAGTCTTAACTTTTGGGCAAGTAAAAGAAAATTTTTCAATATT
>Ga0222628_1000851_pt1 | contig 11191 bp, 29 predicted proteins | sample AntAcemetageno95_FD_179860 | JGI IMG/M metagenome (GOLD analysis project Ga0222628, IMG submission 179860) | Saline water microbial communities from Ace Lake, Antarctica - #95 | ecosystem: Environmental > Aquatic > Non-marine Saline and Alkaline > Saline | place: Antarctica: Ace Lake | collected... | reverse complement strand
TAGATCTCCGCTCCATTGTTCGTTTTCAAAATAACTCATATCGTACCACCTATTAATGTTTTTTGCGCTAACCTTTTATTAGCAATATCACAATAATTTTTATCAAGTTCTATTAGTATAAAATTTCTATTTAAGTTTTTACAGGCTACTCCTGTCGTTCCAGATCCGGCGCAATTATCTAAAATTAAATCGCCTTCATTTGAATAGGTTTTAATTAAATATTCAAATAACTCTACTGGCTTTTGTGTTGGGTGTAATTTTTCCTTATTATACTTAAATTCAATCCAATTTAATGGAAATCTGTTCCCTGTTGTGTTTATTGTATTAACACACTTTTGTTTTCCATAATTATCAGAATAACTTTTATCTTTTCTTTTTGCTATATATGGTTTAAATCCAGTTCTCATTTGTGGGTTATATGTTCCTATTTTTTTATAAAATACCAATATATCTTCAGTTGCCTTTAACGGCATTTTTTTTGAATTTAAAAACCCTGTTCCTTGTTGTTTTATCCAACACCATTTATATTTTAACATTTTTAGATTACTTGATCCTATGATTTCTGTAAATGGAGTTTGTGCCGTTAATATTATTATACCAATATCTTTTATTATTCTTTCATACTGTAACCATAATAATTTTATATCTATTATATTATCCCATTTATTTCGAGTTGTACCATATGGTAAATCACATAAAATCATATTGACGTTCTTGCTTGGTATATCTTTCATCAACTCCAAGCAATCCCCGTTATGTATTTTATTTATTTCTAAACAAGTCATTCTTTACCACCAACAGAATATAATATCTAATCATTTAAGTATAATTTGGCGGTAGCGGTTGCGACCTTGCTTATTATTAATGGGGATAAGGGGGGTTAGCGGAACTTTTATATAGTAAGTATACTTTATTATAGAATTGTATACTAACTTTTAATTAAGTTAAAAGAAAATTGAGGTTATCAAAATGGAAAAGAATTATGCGGTAATGAATGATCTTAGGGGTTACTTAGATTACGAACAGATAGAAGAACTATTAACATATATATTAAATGATAATAGTAAAGCAAAGTATAAGAGAAATCATTTATTTGTTTTGTTGTTAAGTCGTACTGGGCGTAGAGTGTCGGAGCTATTATCTTTAAACCTTAATGATATTGATTTTGAGAATAAAGAGATACGTTGGAATATTCTAAAAAAGAAATCTAAAATGATGAAGGTTAAAGCTTTAGATACATATAGCGTAGATATACTAAAGGAGTATTGCGGAGAAAATTACGAACTTATAGAAACTCATAATGGTAAGATATTTAATTTTAAAAGGGACTGGGCTAGAAAATTAGTATGGAAGTATTGTACTAAATTTGGTATAAAATTTATTGGGGATAAACTACCACACCCCCACCATTTCCGCCATAGCTTCGCAATTAATTATTTAAGAAACGTAAATAGAAATGAAGCTATAAGACTATTACAACAAGAGTTAGAACATAGCAAGATAGACGTAACTGCTCAATATCTACAATTTAGTAACGAAGACCAAAGGGCAATAAAGGAGAATTTATTTAAGAAAAATGATAAAAATTAAAGTAAATGAAAAGTATAATATTCCAAAAACACCTGGAATATATTATTTTTTTATAAATTCAGAAATTGTTTATATTGGATTATCTAAAAATATAAGAAATAGAATATTTAATCATTTTTCAGATAATTTTACAAAATATCATAAAATTGAGTATAGAAAAATAACACATATAGGATTTATTGAAGAAAAAGGAAGCCTTAAATTTAAAGAAAATATAGAAATAGAAAAACATAAACCAAGGTTTAATTATGAATATTGTGATAAACAAATGTGTGAGTGTGGACATAGACTAAATAAGCACGATTATAAACCATATATGTATAATTACATAAAAAAGGGTTGTCAAATAGAAGGTTGTTCTTGTATTTGTTTTAAAAATTCAAGGAAATAAAGCTATTTATTCCCTACTAGCTCTAGGAACTCTACATATTTAGGATCAACTCTAATTTTAGCTCCTGGATAATTGACTTCTTCTACTATTTTTTCTTTTTCTGCTTCTTTTGGGTATTCCACTATTTCCCCGTCTTCGTTGATATATAAATACATAATTATTGCTATATATTGTAGAAAAAAGTACGCAATAGGAAGCAACGAAGCCCAATATTGCCTAAATAGTATTAATATAAGGCTAAGTACTAAAGCCCCTCTAAATCTTAATCTCTTCATTATCTCCGCTCCATTCTTTCCACTAAATCCCAAATAATAATTTGTAAAAATTCGTTTCTGTAATTATCTAAATGTTTTTTATACCATTTAGTTCCGTTTGTTAATTCCATTCTTTCCGGTATTCTTTTTCAATATCTGCATAACTCTTACCATTTGTTATCCTGTTTTTAATTTTGCTAAATATTTCTTTCGCTTGTTCTTTCCGTATTTCTTTTTCTAGTCCGTTAATCATAACTTTAATATGTTTATAGTTCTTACAGTAACTAAATTCCATTGCTAAAAATTGGTTTTTTGGAACAGAACAGATTATTCTTTCGTCAATTATATCCCTTATCATTTATCTCAATCATTCCATCTCCATTCTAATCACCTGGGTTGATTTTTATCCCTATGTTTAAGAGTTCTTTAAAGTATTCTTTAAAATTCATACGACCTGTCCTATATTTAGTATCCTTGACTAACTTTTTGAAATCATCCAAGCTTAATATTCCTTTACTTAGCAAGAATGCCATAAATATTTGTATAGGATAATCATCTATGGCATCGTCCTCATCATCAGATTCGATAGAATCATTACCTATCTTTTCTTCTACAAACTTATCTATCTTTAATGAGCTTATCCCGTGTGTTGGATAACTGTACGAACATGTTACCAAGCTTAAAAATTTATTAACAATTTTCTCTTTATTTTCTTTTTCCATCATCCCCTCGCCTCCAAGTGTTCCTCTAATTTATTAATAGCTTCTTCTTGTTTGTTTTGTTGTGAACAATTTAAACCAACACTTTTATTCCATAATATTAACTTCACTTTCACTAATATTTCTTTCGCTTGTTCTTGAAGTAGTCTTTTTGAACTTTCTTTTGCAAACTGTTCTAAATATGTTAAATCCAAACCCAAACATTCGTGTCTTGGGTTAGACCTGTGTAATGTAAAACTTATTCCTAATGCAGTTTTAACATTATCATATCCCCTCGCTCTCCAAAACTCAACTATCCAATTTTTTTCATTTTCAATTTGTTCGCATTTTTCTTTCGGTGTCATTCCCTCGCCTCCAAGTATTCTTTTTCAATATCTGCATAACTCTTACCATTTGTTATCCTGTTTTTTATTTTGCTAAATATATCTTTCGCCTGTTCTTTGAGGGCGATGTCTATTGCATTTATAATATCTTCATACTCTAAGTTTATATCATTGGTTGGATATTGTCCATCAAGATAATTTAATGCTTTTTCTTTTGGTGTCATCCCCTCGCCTCCAAGCATTCAACACATTCGTTATTTTGATGCATTGTTATTGTTCGGCAGTCATCACAATATGTTTGTTCCATCATCCCCTCGCCTCCAAGTATTTGTTTCTCCAATGTTCAATGATTTTATCTTTTTCTGGCATTTCTATCTTTAAATCAAAGGGTTTTAATTTATTATTGGCTATTTTTATTCCATCATAAACACCATCAATATATTGCTCCATTAATCCTGTCATTTCCTCGCCTCCAAGTATTCTTTTAAGTATATTTTTTCAAAGGTAAAAAAAACCAACAAACAGAACAATAAAGGCAAGAAGTATAATAGTATAGAGAAAAACGCGTACGTCTGAATTGCTTGATCTGCCGGCATTGGTTGAGTATTAACCGGATCTTCTTTATATTGCTCTGCGGTTTCTAAATTAGTATAAACGCCTAAGCATTGGGCTAATATAATAAAAATAGACATAAAAACAATAAGATAAGCGAACATATACGTACGCTTAGGTTTATATGTTATTAAGTAAAAACATAATAAGAATAAAGTAATAAATTTGAATATTACAACAACCGAAAAGCTACCGGTTAATACGTAAATCGGGTTAATCTCTAGAGCGTGCAAATTGCCGAAGTAAAAAGTAAGTAGATCTAGTACCCCAGTAAAAAGAATAAAAAAAACTAATAAAAGTTTGGCTTTCATTCTATCATATCCCCATACCACAAAATCATAAACGCAATACTAAAAGTTGTAAGATAAGCTATAGCTTCCTCTATTTTTTTTATATTACTAATTCTTTTTTTATAACTATTGCTAAATACTGCGCTTAATGTTTCTTGTGGCGCAAGCTCTAAGCGCTTACATTCTTTTAAAATTACTTCTAAATTCATTTGTTGAGTAGCTCCGTTAATTTCTGCAATTCGTCAAATTTCGCCATACCACGTTGTACTTTAAGAAATAAAGCTATATCTTCGTCCCGGTTTAAATCGTCCGCTCTAGCGTATAGTTCTTCTTTAGTAAACGTAATACTTATTTTTTTTTCTTCTTCAGTCATTTTAATCTATAAGCTCCGTTGTTAGTCTATGTGTTTCTTGACAACTTTTACAAAGTGATTTATGTAGTTTTCTTTTTTTTGCTTTCATAGTTCGGTCTATTTCTCTAAAGATAATATTAACTAGCATAAAAAGCCCAATTCCGCCTAGCATACTTACCGCTATAATAGATTGTAATACTTCGGTCATTCTTCAACCTCTGCCTTAATATCAAGCTTATCACAGACTTTCTTTAATAGCTCTATAATTTCGTCTTCGTTTGCGATTATTGTTTTGTTCTGTTCTTCTAATAAATTAATATTCTTTCTACTGGATTCTTGCCCGCTTTGTATTGCCTTTTGTAATTTTTCCGCCATTCCCATTTTTATAACCTCATTTGTTTTATATCAAAAGTTCCTATTGTTTTTTCTTTAAAGCGTGGATTAAAAATAACTATAATACTACCACTTTGACCGGATTTATCGGTAACGTATTCGCCTTTTTGGTTATACCCTTTAAACTTAACTCTACCTCTAACAAAATAAATACTAGCATATTTTAATATAATATCGTGAAATATTGGAATATCTATACTAGCCGGAATTAATAGAATACTTACCTTTCCGTTTTTGTATTCTTCGTACGATTTTTTTATAAAATTAACCTTTCCTCTATTATTATAAGGGGGGTTTACAAAATTAACGCTAGCCCAGGGTATATTTAGTCCGTTCCATTTTTCTAAATTATGCTTTAAAGGGCAAGGATCAAAGAAATCACCGTAGGCACGCTTTACCCAATCTAAAATATATTTAGGGGTTTCCCAATCGTCATTATTAGATCCGTTAGCTTTTGTTCTTTTTTTCATTTTTTACCCTTTCCCAAGAAGTCCGACATAGTCATATCTATGGCGCTCCCTGTTTTTCTGTGTGTAATATAAAACCTATATAAATTTCTTGAAGATAACAAAAAGCCAAAAGTAAAAATACCTTTTGCTATCCAATTCCAACTAAAGAACCAAGCAAGCGAAGCAATACCGCCAAATAAAGCGACTGCAACAACATAGCCCATTATTAGAACAATACTAAAAGCTTTAGGATCGGTCATAATCCAACTAGCAAACCCGAACATTTTACCACTTCGCGGGCGAGTGTACCAATACTTTAGCCGGTTAATAATATTCATTTCTTTAGCTCCGTTTCTAAATAAAATTCGTCCAAGTTAATAACTTCTAGTTTTACTTGGTTAGATAAGAATACTAATAAAACTAAAACCAAACAACAAGCAACAATACTATATTGTGTTAATACCGGCAACGGCATTTTTAAAAATATATAAAGCCCGCTAGTAATTAAAATATCTAAAGCCAATACTATAACGCCCCAGTACAAATATCTATTATACCTAGCCATTTGATCTATTTTTTCGTTTCTGATTTTATGCAAAATCTTAATCGCGCTTTCGTTACGTTTCATTTTTTACCTCAAAATCAATAATTATATCTTCATATCTAAAATTATTATCTAAAAGTGGTACTCGCTCAATAGTATTACAAAATTCTAGCCTTTGATTCTCGTATTCAATAATTGCGTTATTTGCATAAACCGAAGCTTTTTGGTACGCTAGACCATAGCCCAAGCTAAACATAAGCAAGCATAACATAATAAGCATAAATAAAGTTATATATTCTTCTTTGCTATAGCTTGATACGCGTATGTGTTGCTCTTTACTTTCTTCTTCTTCACAAACCCGTAATCTACTAGCTTCTTCATCTTTTTTAAGAAGTTTTGGATTGTTTCTTTTGTTCCCATTCCTTCCATTATTTCCCTTGATATTTTCCATTCTTCTATTTCACGCATATATATTATTATATCACTTTGCGACATAATTCTTTATATCTCCCTTTTTTACTATGTGAGTATCTTTACAAACCGCGCAAACAAAAAAAGATACGTTGCCGTACTTGTCTTCAAGCTCTTCATAAGTTAGTTTACAACAGTTATTTTTTTCCATTTGTTTTTTAGTCCCGATTGAAGAAAAATCATTCCGCAAGGAATACCGTATTTATACGCTTTAGCTATTAATTTTTCTTTAATTTCTTTACTAGGTATTCTATTACATATTTTGCTATAATCAACAGTAGCTACAAAGCCTAAAAACTTATTTCTAGCGGTTACTACTGACATAACCCAACTTCTATCTTTTTCTTCAAATATCATTTTAATAATTTGGCGGATTTACCCGCCAAAAAAAAAGGGGCTAAGGTTGCGAGGGGGCAACCCTAGCCCCTTTTTTTTCTCTCTCCGCTTGCTTTCTACTTTCTAAAATAGTGATAGCCTGGGGGATAGTGTAGCGCTTGTCCTTGTGTTTTCCTTGTACTAGTATAGTTACTTCCTTATCTACTAAAGTCCCGTAGTTAGCGCCTATTACTGCTAGTTGGCCGTATAGGCTAGTATATCCAACGCTCTTATTTACGCTTAGAAACATATTATCGCCTTTATATTTTACTGCAAACTTAATTTGAGTTTTTAGCTCTACCGCTCCGTCTTCTCTAGGGAATTTTTTTTCTTCAACTATCCCGTTATCAACAAATAATACGTCGTGTTGCCCTTGTTCTATTTTCAAATATTCCGGTATTTCTCTTAAAATTTTTTCTTCTTCTTTCCAATCAATCATTTTTTTTGCTCCGCGTGTTCTGTTTTACAGATCACATCTATATAAAAATCAAATATAGAAATAACTATTTAATATTTTCTAACCATTCTTTAGTGGTATCTTGATAAAGACGCGAAATATATTTAAACCCCCTGTCAAATAGAATATAACGTAGCCAAAGCGGTTAAAAAAAAAAGGAAGGTGTTTAATTGTGAAAGATTTTGAAAAATACGTAGGAACGTTAATAAAATTCGGGAACTCCCTAGGGTTTACCATTGGAAAAAATAACGTATTATTTAGCGGACTTAAAGAAGGGGATATGTTAGAAGTATATTATAGAAAGAAAGAAGATTCTAAGAACGTGAAGCGGGGCTAATTAAATGGCGGAAACAAAACTAAGCGAAGCCGAATTTAAGAAGGAGTTACTAAAACTAAGAGAAAGCGATAACCCGGAGCTAAATAAGCCCTGTATTACTGATTATTCATACTGCAAGAACTGCTTAGGGTTTGATCCTACGCGTAAACATTGTAAAATAAATAATACCGGTACGGATAGTAATAGTACTTGCGCGCTTTTTGAGTTAAAGAATAATAATAGACTTGTAGCTAACGCCTTAATGGTATTTAATGAAGATTATATAGCTATGGCGGAAGACTTCTATAAGATTCAACCGTTCTTTTATGATAAGCATAAAATCTTTTGGATTTGGGAAGAAACAAAGCGGTGTTGGGTTATTGCGGATCTTATAGAATTGTTAAAACTAATTCAAGATAACGCAAACCAATTTATGAATATAACAAAAGGCGGGGTAGTATCTCAAATAAAAACTGCTATTGAAATAGTAGGACGCGGTAAAGTTCCAAAAGAACCGCCTTTAAAGTGGGTACAGTTTGGAACGCAAGCCTATAGCTTAACTTCGGGCAAGATCTACGAAGTTGCGCCAAATTATTTTTTTACTAATCCTATACCTTGGAAGATTGGCGAAGTTTCAAGCACGCCTACGCTTGATAAGTTGTTTTCTGATTGGGTTGGTAAAGAAAGCGTGGCGACGCTTTACGAAATTATCGCTTATTGTTGTTATCGGGATTACCCAATACAAACTTTATTCTGTTTATTTGGTAGCGGAAGAAACGGGAAGAGTTGCTTTTTAAGAATTATTAGGAAGTTTATAGGAAGTACAAACGTAATAAGTACGGAGCTTGATAGACTTTGTTCTGCTCAAAACAGATTTGAAAGCTTCAAGCTCTATAAAAAACTAGTTTGCTTAATGGGCGAAACTGATTTTAATAGGCTAGATCAAAGTAGCACGCTTAAAAAATTAACTGGCGGGGACTTAATAGGCTATGAAAAGAAGGGAAAAGATCCTTTTGATGATATTAATTACGCGAAGCTAATTATAGCTAGCAATAGCTTACCGGTTAGTTCTGATACTTCCGAGGGGTTTTATAGGCGTTGGTGTATTATTATGTTTAACAACCAATTCAAGGAAGGGCGAGATATTGTTTTAGACATACCGGAAGAAGAATATAGTAATCTAGCGCGAAAATGTGTAGAAATATTGCCGGAGTTACTAAAAAAAGGGGCTTTTACCGGGCAAGGAACGATAGAAGAGCGAACGGAGCGATATATTAAAGCAAGTAATCCTTTAACAATATTTATAAGGGAGCGTTGCGAAGTAGGCGATTATTACTATATGGAATACTCTAAGCTCTATATTTCTTACATTCAATACTTGAAGAAGAATAAAAAACGGAAAGTTATGAGAAAAGAGTTTAAAGCGGTTTTGGAAGAAGAGGGTTTTTGTGTTGAGCGAACAAACAAGAAAACCGGAGCTATGAAGGGCGATTTTGCGGAGTTTAAATCGACTTGGTGGGTTTCGGGGTTAAAATTATGTTAAAATTGTGTAATTGTGTAGATTGTGTAGACATTCCTTACTCCCTTTTCGCATAGAGAATTGAGTAGGGTAAAACCCGTTATATCTACACAATTACACAATTTATATAAATAAACAAAAATTAGAAGGTGTTAAAATGAAAAGCGAAGAAATATTAGCAAAAAGTTTAGATGAAATTTTATTAATGGGAAGGACAGGGCGGGGTAAAGATAATGAACGATGGGAATAAGTTCTTTACACCTTTAACTATAGTGTTATTAATGATTATATTAATAGGTTTAATAATAGGAGAATTAGGATGTTTAAGCTGGTCCAATCAATGTGTTAGTATTGGAGTATCATTCCATTGCCAAATATTATTTGTAGTTATTGGAATAGTAGTAATGATGTTATGCTTAAGTTTAATATTAAATATTATGCCATATGTATTCTCTGATGATAAGGGTGAAAGTAATTGAGTGAAACTTTAAACAATATGATGGTAGTACTAACCATTATATTTGGAACTATTACATTATATACTGGATACGACTATTTATATAAATAAACAAAAATTAGAAGGTGTTAAAATGAAAAGCGAAGAAATATTAGCAAAAAGTTTAGATGAAATTTTATTAATGGGAAGGACAGATATAGTAAGAAATATGCTAGAGCAAACAAAGAGAACTTTTGACCAATACGACGTTTATATGAATCGGGTTAGATCTTACGAAAACAAATACGCTCAAATTATCCATAGAGCTTATACGGGTGTTAATAAATGATTAAAGCAAAAGGATCATATAAGGGCGATAGCGCGACCATAACAAAATCTCACAAGAACTTAATTATACAAGTAAACCTAGATCATACCGGAAGCGTGTTTCTGATACCTCTAAAAGAATTAAGGGAGTTATTAAAATGATAGATTATAACTTTTTGCTAAAAGATTTAGGATATATTTTTACTGCAATATTGTTTTATTTAATTGGACCAATACATTATAAATATTATTGGCGTAAAAAATGGGCGAAATTCCCATAATTTTTTATACGAAAAATTACCAATTAGTCCTTTTTCCTTTAGTTACTCTTTTGGATTTTACATATGATCCGGTTTTTTTGCTCCAATAATTAGCTCCTATTAATCCATTTTTACCCCAAACTTCTTCTATATCGTATTTAGGATAACCTTTTCTCCATAATGTTTTTTTTCCTTTTGTTCTAATCATCATTTTTATAACCTCTCCCTTTTAGCCACGTTCCGCGCGACTGCTTTCATATTAAATTTACCTTTAGGCAAAAGGCATTTTTTTTTATATTTCATTTTTGACCTCATAATTATAAAACCGCCCGAAGGCGGTAAAGTGGTAAAACATTTTTGTTGCAAACGAAGATTATAAAATAAAAAAAAATTGGATAATTGCTTATCCTCTGTTATAGAAATATCCTAAAACAATAAACGCTAAAGCTACAGTGATTAAAATACCGATCCACGTAGGGATAGTAGCCATTTTAGTGATTATTGATCCAGTAGCCGTATAAGCTTCACCGCAAGCAGTAGTATTGGTTGTAGTGCAACCCGCGCTACCGTCTATTGTTGTGCTTTGAAGCTCCGCTAAGACTATTAAGCCAATAGCAAGAACTACCGCAACCCCAATAATCGACATTATAAAGCCTTGGATATTTCCAACTTGTCCTTTTTTTGTTATCTTTTTCATTTTTTCTATTACCAAATAAAAAAATTAGATTATGGTTTTAAGCATAATCTAAATTGTTCTATCCTCTGTTATAGAAATAGCCTAGAACGATAAACGCTAAAGCTACAGTGATCAAGATACCGATCCAAGTAGGAACAGTAGCCAATTTTGTTATAATTGATCCTGTTGCGTTGTATGCTGTGCTATCTGTTGTAGTTGATCCCTTCAATTCCGCTAATACAATTAATCCTACTGCTAAGACGAATTTGCTCTATAAAGTAAACTTTATAATTCTGCAACGCCAACAATAGACATAACGAAACCTTGGATATTACCAACTTGACCTTTTTTACTCATTTTCATCATAGTTAATTCACCTTTAAGTTTTTATAGCATTTTGCTATATAAAATTATATTATATAGCTTATTTAAATATA